>Ga0325411_1002730_pt1 | contig 19905 bp, 19 predicted proteins | sample PopdelMetagenome_13_FD_206181 | JGI IMG/M metagenome (GOLD analysis project Ga0325411, IMG submission 206181) | Populus deltoides microbial communities from Bellville, Georgia, United States - Xylem-PdIQD-R4 | ecosystem: Host-associated > Plants > Phyllosphere > Stem > Wood/Secondary xylem...
TGTTTAATGTGCTTTCATGCTTAGATTTTTCTAAACTGATATATATTTATTTTTTATTATGAAATATAAAATTACATATTAATTGCTTTTATTATCCCTTAAGCAATTTTCTAGAATATTGCCTAATGATGGTTCATAAATCTTATATTACTTTTACAAATAAATACAATTAACATGTCACCAAAATAATTTTTATACGGATATTTGTAATAAAGTTTCATATTAAGAAATTTTACTATCCTTTCAAAAAACATTTTAGAATAATGCCAAATGCTAGTTTACTTATCCTTAGTAGATCATGATTAATAAAATCCTTAACCAAAACTTCAATAATTATTTATTTGAAAGATGAGTAGAAAATATTTTTTCCAAGTAATTTTATTATTTTCTTTGTCAACTTCTAAGGATAAAACTATCAATAGTTTATTTATTCTATGTCGATCCACGAATAATAAAACCTTGAAAAAAAATACTTACAAGTTAAAAATATATTATTATTGTTGTTGTTGTTGTTATTGTTGTTTTAAGAAAAATATTTTATTTTTGTTGATTTATAGAATAAAAACCATTTTGAGGTTTTTTCATCTAATATCCATCTATGATAATAAAACCACAAATGAATATTTATGAATTGATATATATAATTTTATTATCATTTCTAAATCGACTTCTAAGGATAAAACCCTTTGGATATTTTTTTTATATCTTGTGTCAATATATGATAATAAAACCATATACAAATACTTACGAGTTGAAAATATATATATTTTCTTAAAGTATTTCTAATCAACTTCTAAGGATAAAACCCGTTGAGGGTTTTTTTTAATCCTATATCAATATATGACACTAAAACCATAAACCCATGTTTACGAGTCAAAAATAATATTCTTTTTCAAAATGATCTTATTATCATTTTTAGATTGAGTTCTAAGAATAAAAATCATTGATTTTTTTTATCCTATATCAATTATTATAATAAACTCATGAATGCACAACACAATTATTTATCCGCACATATCCATCACATCAGCACATTAAATTCACATTGGGCACACAAACCACATAATATTACAACATCAAAAAAAAAAAAACAATCCAATCATTAACAAACACATCCAATAATCCTAATAATTCACGTCAAATTAAAGATCATTATCCATAAACAAATCAATATCACAAAAATCCCACAATTCATCATGATGCATGTTCAAAAAAACATTTAGGTGCAAAATCAATCTTTTTAGGAGGTTAAAGTAAACTGAAATCAACTTGAAGTCACTAAAAATTGGTGTGTGTAGCTCACGCGCGTCCATGGATGGTGGTGTGTGTAATCACGCTCTAATGACCCGAACAGACTGAGATCCACTAGATTGGGTAGATCATCAACTCCTCTTTCTTTTTTGGCCGACAGTGAGGCAAACAGACTAACGAAAGAGATCTAACCACTTTAAGCTTTAACTCTTTTCTCTCTTTGTTTTGTTTCCCTCTCTGTTTTGTTTCTCCTTTAACCGTAGTTATTGCCATCGCTGGTGGACAAGGGTGTGTTTGTCATTATGGTAGTTTTTGTGGTTGTGATTTGAAAGAAAAGCTATTTTATAAAAATCACTTTTAGTTGAGGTTGACTTTATAAAATATATATTTGGCTAAAACTGTGGTTAAAATTGAAGTTAAACAAAAAACAGTTTAATGTGTTTAGTTAAAAATGCTTTTTATATTGAGGTTTGGTAATAAAATAACTAAAAAGAAAATATATTACTATTGTTTTTTTTAATTAAAATAATGTAGATTTAATTATTATTACATCATGAAATGAATAATCCTTTAGGAAAAGGTTATTCTTTTATCTCATTAAACTATTTGCAATTCCATCGTGTACAAAATTCATACGAGAAGGCCTTTATGATCTATGACATTTTAAGCGTGCAACAACATTAAGTAAAAAATCATCGGGAGCAAAATTAAGATTGCGATCAAATTTTGCAAATGCCACATCATCTTGTGATCTCCTTCTAATGTAATTATATAATGTCATTAATGCAACTACAATTTGAACTTGCGTTTTGTATGGATACGTAGTCATGTTTTGTAAAATTCTCCACCTCTGTTTCCATACTCCAAAAGAATGTTCTATCACATTACGTAGTGATGAGTGTGCATGATTAAATACTTCTTCCCAACCTTTTGGTTGTCACAATTCCTAAAATCTTATAAGTGATACCTCTCACCTTTATATGGACCTAAATACTCATACTCATTGGGATATCCAACATCAATCAAATAGTATTTACCTACAATTAAAAACAACTTGCTAAATTTTACATTAAATCAGTAAATAAAAATGCATATTATTAAACTTACATTAGTTGTGGTTCAATTTCTATCATATTACTACCTTCTGATGGTTTTAAGAATTTTATATTGCTATTGTCAATAGCCTCAAGAAAAATATGTGTATAGCATGCACTACCTTCCCACACAAACATGAATTGCATGTCAAAAATACAAGTAACCATAATTTTAATGTCAGTGAACCTTTTCTTCTAATAAATAGAATTTGATTTTCATATGATATGCAAGTACGAACATATGTGCCATCAATTGTACCAATATAGTTCTATATGAATAGACAAATGACAATTAAATTGTAATTATTTAACAACATGCATTAAACAATTTAGCTTGACTTTAACAATAAAAAAAACATGTCTTACCTTGAAATGAGGCATGTATCTTGAATTCATTGCAATTTCTCTTTGAGTGTTTGTAAATTCAGAATCTTCAGGTTTATGACGTTTACCACAAATAAACATACTACTTTAAGGATTTATTTTATGCATCTACTAATAGTTTCACCAGAATGCTGAAATCTCTCATGCACTTTCCTATTTGAAGCTCTTAATCCTATTGTATATAGAAATATTGTCATTTTCTCAAGAACGCTCTTATTTCTTTAAGGTTTTAACCCAAATTGTATTTCTAAATCGTTACACAAGCTCAAGAAAGTTGTAGTATCCATCTTAAACATGTTAACACATCATTTGCAATGTCCTTTTAATACTTCGTTCAACCAACACATGCTTGTATTGTATGAAACCATTCAAGGTTCTTTATACATATAATTAATATAATACATGTTTATAGCCCGAGCTATGCATAAACTCAATTTTTGCATTTCAAACTGTCACCTAAAAAATGATTCACCATCCTCATCATTGTCATTGTCATCGTCGTTATCATTACTGACACCATCATCGTCTTTGTTATCATTGTCGTTCTTTGTCGTCTCCATCATCACCAACCCTTCCAGAGGCACCACTACCTTCACAATCATGATAATTAATGTGGTCTACAACATGATTAATTATATTTTCATAATAATTATTAAAATCTTTGTTAAATATAACATCAAACTGTGGATCATCCATATCTACAATGACAAGTAAATAAACAAATGAATAATGTCTTTAAAAAACACCCTAAAAAAATATATGCATGCATGAAAAAAATTAATAAACAATTGGAAAGAATGAATTTATGACCTACCTATCAAAACTCCAATATGCTCTTAATTGTAGATAACTATTTTAGTAGAGATGTTCCTAGTCAAGATAGTTTTTTTTTTTATTAAAATACCGAATAAAAGCCTTGACTTATATAGAATAAAGGAAATGATGTTTGGCATGAAACAATTGCAATTGTTTGTCGATATTGTATTTTAGGTGAGCTTCCAATTATTTATGTTGTAAGGAAAATTTCAATATGCTCAATAATTATCTATGCATCTTTTGTATAGATTATGCTTTGGGATTAATTGTCTGCTCCACTACAACCTTATGTCTATGAGCTGGAACAATTGGATTTCAGTGTCCTGTCTTTTTTTGCCTTATTTTCTGTATGTGATAGCTGCCAAGATTCTGTTTTATCTCAATTGTTCACGAATTCAAGTCCTTAAAGTTTCAGACTTTCTTTCCTTTTACTATCGGTTTGGTTGTATAAAAAAACAATTGATTCAAGTTACAATATCACATGCCTGAATAATTGACATGAAAGTCTCCAAAAGAGGCGACACATCACCCTTTTTGTTTGCTTTTGACAAACCTGCAAGTAGGCAATGTTGTGTCAACAACTTTGCTTACATTGTGGTCTAGATATCGACAATTCTGTTTTTTTTTTTTCATTCTAATTGGACATTACTTTTTGGTTTTAATGGTGTTCTAGCTCTATGTAAAAAAGGGGGGAAAATAAAAAAAACCTTTACAAAAACAACTTTACAGCAGAGTTGTTTAACTATAATGATGAGAATCAACCCGTGAATACCAAGGACCCATTACACGTTCCAAGTGGGCCCATCATTAGGTCCAAAGTGAAGGCCTTGAAAGAAATATTGAATGAACTGGTTGTGCAAGTTTCGGTCAAGACTAAACTTGAGGATCCTTTGGAGCATTAAGACGACGTCTTAATACATTTAATCCATATACAAGAGGGGTTTAATCCTTTCTTACTTTAGCCATGAAGTTTTGACAAAAAGACTGTTAATTTTGTATCAGTTTTGGCTAGCCTTATTATATAATGTTTCCATGTGTTTTGTGGAGTCCTAGCTAATATTGAATTTTCTATTATGTGTGAGAACATTGATTATTTTATTTAAATATTAGGATTGATTATTTTATTTTATTTTCTTATCATGTGAGGAGAAAACACATCAAAAGAAATAAAGGAATTCAAGATGACAAAGGAAATACATGGTCGACATAGTCTCTTTGTTGTGTAAGAAAAATAATTTAACTTAATTGTGTTTTCTAATATTGAAAGGATACCAAGAGGTGACAAATATGAGGATTAAAGAAAACATTCTTTTCCTTCCAAAAGAAGGATAAATACAAGGCTGAAATCAGAATCCTATTCTAACTTGAAAACCAAAGCGGTGATAATTTTTCCTTTAGTTCCTAGGATTATTGAGCAACTTTATAAGTTATAAACAAGTCTTGTATCAGACCTACAATATTTTCTTTTCTTTTTCTTCTCATCTCACAATAGATAAAGATGTAGGACTTCGGGTTTTATTTTTATTTTGTTAGCTACAACCCAAAGCTTGTTTGAGTTTAATGAATATTTTGTTTTCAGCTAGGATCCAAAGCTTGTTTTGATTAGGGTTTGGGTTTACTAGTAAAGGTTTTGGGTCAGTTTTTGTATGTGGGTCAATTCAGCCAACAAGGATAGATCTATTAGAGTTAATTTTTTCAAAACTATTTAAACACATGTAAGACTAAATTTAAAGAAAGCCATTGATGAGTAATACATATGAATTTTTCAGTTTTAATGTGAGAGAGATTTTTGTATTTTTTAGTTCTTGAACGAACTTAATTTGACTTATCGAAGATTAACTGGCTTCGTGGCATCATTCGACTTCATTTTAATAGTGTTGGTACTCTGAGACAAGTTTTTATTGTGTCACACTCCTATCAGACATCTTTTGGCTTTCTAGGATCATATCTAAATCTTGATTGTGGATTGCGTAACCACATGATCATGAGGTTTGCATCACATAAGCAACACCATTAATTAATTTTTTAAACATTTATGTAAATCACATGACATATCTTCATTGTAGCACATGCACTGTCATCTTACAAAGAATTGTAACAATGACATACAGACTAATATAATACATGTTTAAGGTTAATTAAACAAAGTTTAGTTCCTAATGGATTTATAAAACATCTATAATACAAACATTTCTTTAAAACCGTTAACAACTAGTCTCTTAAATCTCAAGCTAAAAACTGACAAACACATCCAAACCAACAATCAACCAATAAACTTAAAAGTCTCTAACTTCCATAACATTGAAATGAAGAAATAATACAGTGAAAAGTTACCGACATGTAGATGCCAAAAACTAATAGGTTCAAATGTTGAATTACAACACAACATCGGACCAACTTCAAGAAAGCATAAAATGGAAATTCATCTTATCAAAATTACCAGATCACTAATCTACAAGTGTAAAAAAATTTAAATAAATTATCAAACATGTTAAATAACATACCACATTCAATTTAGCTTACATTTATAAAGAACAAATAAATTCATAAACTAGGAAAAAAAAGTACATACCCTATCAATTAAGGATGTTTACTTTGCATATACATCTCCATAACCATTTTAATTTTTTTTTTCAAAGATTTCCCATACTAGCCCGCATTTCTCTCTTCCTTCTTAAACTTAGATACTCACTATCAAAGTCATGAAAATTATCTTCAATTGTGACTCCTGGAATGTAGTGAAGCTCAATCATAACCTCTAAGATACTATACCCTTTCCAATCCATATACAAAGATGTCAAATCACTCTTGGTCGACATGCTCACAACTAGTTGATCCCACCGTGACAGTAGTTTAATTCCAAAAGTTTTTTTTCTTTCCAGCTCAAACCTTAAAATGATCTCTTTATTTTTTCTTGCCATTGCTTTTTGTGTTGCTGTTGTTGGACATATTAACCCCACTAACCATTTTAGAAATGTCATTCATAAAATTTGAAATGTCATCCTTCTCTGAATCATCGTTTTCTTCCAAATCATCATCACCAACATCATTGCCACCAAAGATTCTTGATGATGACGCCCACACATACTATCTAATAGCAACAATATTGGAGAACATTCGATCAAATTTGAACATTAACAATGGTTCAATACTAGCATGTCTAAATGTTTTTGCTCTTATTTCCTATATAAGAAGTTGAAGTAATTAATGCAACATTAAATATTTTAAGAATTAATGAAACAAGATAAAAACAAATAAAATAGTAGAGATCACGAATGGATTTTCTCTTTCCACCACTCATCACTAGCAAAGATTGTTCCTAATTCACTATTTCAGCCCACACTCGTATCAGAAATGAACTTTGTCCATATCCTCCAATCCTTTTTGAATCCATCTTATTTATTTTTTAGTTGTGTTTTGGTGAATGCATGACTGGTTTGTTCTTTGAAGGGTGTCATAAGAAATTTCCAACCAACTTCGTCAAAATGAGTATTAGGTCTCATTCTCATGTTAATGGCTTTGATGCACAAGTCATAAAAGGTATGCAACATTTCCTTAGTCCAATAAGTCTTATCCATACTTTCAAGACCTTCTATTCTAACTTTGAAAACATTTTTTAAAGGAAACAACCAATGATATCTTGTTTAGATAGAAAATTTAGCATTAACACTAATACTAAATAGTTATTAAAAATAACAAGATAAACTAACTATTATACAAGTCATGTTGTGAAGCACTTAGGTTACTAAATAATCGACAAGGCAAACAAATGATAAAAAAAATAAAGCATGTTAATAAAAAAACATTATTTCATCTAACATACAACCTAAGTGGTAATTTCATTTTTCTTTTTCACATATAAACTATTGCATACACTTTAATTTGGATTGAAGAAAAGAAAGTATATGGGCAGCTAATAAAAACACAATAACCTCTAATGATTATTGAAAACAACTTAAATTCATACAGCTTTACAATACTAGCAAGTAATAGAAACAACCACACAATGCTACTTCCTTAGTTATGCAATGATTTAGCTCAAGATTATAAAATAAAAAGGAATCTTGATTTTAGTTAGGACATGGATTTATTAGAAGTGTAATCAAGAATAAAAATGTCTTACTACGAAGTAACCTTTTCCATATCAAATAATACACCACAAGCAGCAACAACACCAGTTGAACACTCACACAAGTCACCTTTCAAAAACATTACACAAATAAAAAAAAAAAAAGAACACTAAATTAACATTGCCACTTCTATTCTTAGTAAAATGGACATACCATATCGAAAAAATTTCATTATATACAAGAAATACAACAAAAAAACATAAAATTCTTGAACATAAATAAAATTGCATTTGTTATCATAACTTTTCAAGTATGAAAATAAGGTTATGCTTTGAAGGTGGTTGTGCATGATATTACCATTCTAATTGGCTACCTAATGCTCATCTTTAGTTTAGATGAAATGGATACTTGAAAGAAACTGAAAATAACATTGTCATCCATTATTTAGATACTTTAAATTGGCTACCTAATGTAAAACATAATTGTTGAACTTTGATGTTTCAAATTATTTAACATAATTTTTTCATTAATCTACACTAGACTATTGAATCGGCACATTTGAAAAAGACAGATTAATAATGGAAAGAAAATGAATCTCATGTTACACCTCATAGTTCACACACCCATCAATAGCATCTACAGATCCTCATTCTTAATTTGGCATTAAAAATGACTTGATAAAATTGACAATATCAAAGATTTGTGTAGGTTTGGTAGCAAGAATCAAAAGGAAAATGGAATTAGTAGTTATTTTATCCATTAAACACTGAAAATAAGAAAAATTTACTTAATTATGCTGAGAGCTATAGCTATGTTCTAAGTTTCGACACGGTTTGTGGGCATGTAAGTGTAGTAGTGTGTGAACATTCAGAATACAACAACAATTCTAGTTAATAGCACCAAGAATGCATCATAATCTAAATAATTAAACTAAACATCACCTTTTAATTTCTATGTAGATTAAATAGATAGTCAATCAAAAATTTGAAAAGAAAGGCATACATTACCAAAGCAAGTCACAGTCTGTGCTTGCCCCCATACAAGTCTCCCAACACCTTTTGTTGTTGTTGATTTAGTTTCCAATAAAAATCTATCATTTATTTCTACAAGAAAAAAGAATCCACTATTAGAAACATCCTAAGAAACTTTATGTAATTTTTTTTTATTTGAAGAAGAATAATGAAGAGAGTGATAGGATCTTAATTTTGATTTTGAACACAAAGAACAAATAATTAGAACATCAGTTATTCTTTGGTGAATGAGCTTAAAAAATCACATACTATTACCTTTTATAAAACGAATATGAAAAGGTAATCGCAAGGAAATAAAAGAAGGCAACAAGGAAAGAAGATTGACAAGAGAGAACAGAACAATGTGGAAGAACAAAGATGAAAAAATTTGGGAAAGAGATGATAGATTTGCACACTAATAAACGACCTTACAAGATCTATAGTGCTATGGGGGGGGTGATAGAGCTGTTGAGGGTTGTTTTGGAATTTTATTCCAACGATTATTTCTCTCAGATTGTTGAGGCTATTTGTTGTTGACGGAAAGGTGAGAGAATGGTTTTCAAAGATGGTTTAAGTTGCATTCTAGAAATTGATGTTCAACCTCAATTTTTGGTGAATCCCACTAGAATAAAAACTATAGTTCATGCCTAACCGAACACCAACCTTACTCGCAGCCGCATTACCAAACACCTTTAAAGGTATGGAGATTCTAGTTGCTAGGTTAGTTTGCTAACATAAAGGTTAATGGTAATAAGCTAGAGCTACATAATGAAGCATGGTTGGGTTATTGTGGATGATGTTTTGGCCGAGAGTAATAGAGAGCCGTTATCGTGAGGGAGAACTCGTGGTTGTTGTTGGTGTTGAGGGTTTGAAAGAGATATCTTAATTAGAAGATGGGTGATGATTTGTTTGTCTTAATGATGGTGCAAAGCTAAAAACTAGGGGATGCAAGTCTGTGGATATGTGGTAAAATGTTAGAGTTTTTTTTATTATTTTGGCTGGCAACTGATTGGTAGAATAGCCTAGGTTTTCTTAGCTTTTAGGGGAGAAAGGTTGAAGATGAAAGATGAAGATTTTTACACTTTTTTTTTTATGTTTCCAGCTTCTTTTTTTTTTTTTTAAAAAAAGAGAGTTAGAGAGTCACAAGCTTCTTGTGATGTCTAACTAATTCATTGTGTAGAGCCTTTTTTATTGGAATGTTATTGTTTGTCAGGGGTGTAAATGTGTATGTCTATTTATACCATGCATTCTTCACCTTTCTATCATTTTTCTGATATTTTTAGAAAGTTCCACCTTCCTGATTTTTCTAGAGAGTTATTTCTGTTGGGTTAATGAATATTATACATGCAGTAGAAACTATGAAACAAAATTATTTAGGAGTTTTTAAGATTCCATTAAACAAATCTATAGTTGTTTAGGGATTTATTATCTAAAGATCTAATCTTTTTCGGCTTTGAATAATTCTTTAAAGACTGAGTTGTCGTAAACTACAAGCTATTCAATTATTTGGCTTCTAATGATAATTCACACGAACAACCCTTGAGAAATCTCCTAAATCCCTATTTAGAAAAGAGAGATTGCAATGCTTAGAGTGCTAGCTCTAATTTTGTGTTTATGTAGTTTTTATGTCCAGCCTGTCTTTGCTGACTCATGTTCATTTCTCCAATCATGTTGCATTTTCAGATTACTCTATGGCTTCAATATAGATAGGTCCTTGTCAGTTTCATAATACAAGAAGTTTCAAATTCTTTAACATGGGGGTTGATCATCTTGGGTTTTCAGATCTTCTTTATAATAATTGGATAGCAGATATTTCTGGATCACATATGTATATCATTTTGTCAAAGGCTAAAGCTTTTGAAGAGGCCTCTAAAGGAACTCAATAAGCTTCACTTCAATCATATTTCTGAGAGAGTTATTAGAGCTGAAGATGAACTGGATTGTCACCAAACCATTATGCAGAATGAAAGAAATAATTCTCAGCTCCTGATGCAGGATAAACAGCTTAGGCTCAAGCTCATTAATCTCAAATCAGCTGAAAATATGTTTTGTGGTCAGAAGCTCAAAACTACTTTCTTTAAGGAAGGTGATAAGGGTACTAGGTTCTTCCATTCCTCGATGAGTAAAAAACACAGAAGGAATCACATCCCAGCTATTCAACGTCCAGATGGTGTGCTTACAAATTCTTTGGATGAAGTGGGTGTAGTTTTTGTGAGATACTACCAAGAGCTGCTTAGGACTTCTAGGCATTCTATCCTGATAAAAGCTATGGTGGCTCACAATGGTCCTTGCCTTCATGACAGTACCCATGATCTCCTCATTGCCCCAGTGTCTAATGATGTTGTTAAAAAAGCACTCTTCAATATTGGCAATGAAAAGGCTCATGGCCCTGACGACTACTCTTTTTTTTTTCTTCAAGAGGTCTTGCAATGTTGTTGGGAATGATTTTTGTGCTGAAATTAAAGATTTCTTTGTCTCGGGGGAACTTTTAAAGCAAGTTAATCACTCAATCATAGCTTTAGTGCCTAAATCTTCCAATGTTACTTCAATTATAGATTCCAGGCTTATCTCCTGCTGTAATATCATATATAAAGTCATTTCCAAGCTCTTGGCAGGTTGTCTAACAAATGTGCTCTAGTATATCATTAACCCTGCTCAGAATGCATTCCTTGGAGAAAGAAATATGGTTGACAACATAAATCTTCTACAGGAGCTCCTTCGGCGTTATGGTCGAAAACGAGCCTCTCCTAGATGCCTCATTAAGATTGACTTCAAGAAAGCTTTTGATTCTGATCAGTAGCCTTTCATTAGGCATCTGCTTCTGCTGCTAGGCTTCCCAGCTCGGTTTGTTCACTTAATCATGAAGCGTGTTGAGACTTCATCCTATTTAATGGCTGTTAATAGTAACTTATTTGGTTTCTTTAAAGGCAAATATGGTGTAAGGCAAGATGATCCCTTATCACCTTACCTATTCATTGTGTGTATGGAATATTTCTCTCGGATGCTTCACGTGGCCTCTCAAAAGGCTAATTTTCACTTCCATCCAAAATGTAGCTCCTTTGGTATAAGCCACTTAGCTTTTGCAGATGATATCATTCTACTCTACCGATGTGATTTACCCTCACTGAATATCTTATTTCAGCAGCTTTTGGTTTTTGAAAGGATGTTAAGGTTGGCTATCAATGCTAATAAATCTTCCATTTTTTTCGGTGGAGTTGGAAAGGTTGCCAAACATGATATCCTGCAGCATACAAGTTTTTTTTAAGGCAATTTTCCTTTCAAGTATCTTGGGGTGCCATTAAGTCCTCACAGGATACTTGTTAGCCAGTACTATCCTTTTCTACATAAGCTGGAGGCGTGTATACAGAGTTGGATAGGGAAGCACATGTCTTATGCTGGCAGGCTTGAGCTAATTCGTTCTGTTTTGAGTGGGATGATTCAATTTTGGATAAGTATCTTCCTCACGCCTTCATTAGTTCTTAGTCGTATCTCTTCCTTGTGTAGAAATTTTTTATGGAGTGGGAACCTTATAAGTCATAAACCAACACTTGTTGCTTGAAAAATGTATGTTTGCCTAAGTACGAAGGGGGTTTGGGTCTTCTTGATCTTAAAGCCAGAGACAAAAGCTTCTTGTCAAAGAACCTATGGAATATCCATCTTAAAACTAACTCTTTTTAGATTCGATGTGTTCACTATTACTACTTACCTCGTCACACATTATGGACTTCTAAGCTCTAGAAAACTTCTTCTCCCCTCTGGAAGTCTTTCTTGCTCTTAAAAGATCAGTTGGTTCATGATTATAGTGGCACTGTTAAAGCAGTTAGCATGCTTCAATACTGGCAAAATAATTTAGGATCCTTCTCTGCTAATACTCATGAACATTTCAGATTTAAGAGTGTCCCTTTTCCATGGTGCAATGTAATTTGGGAGCAATGGGCAATGCCTCATCATAGCTTCATCCTATGATTAGCTATGCTTGGAAGGCTGAAAACAAAAGATAGACTAAGGCCTACTTCATCTGACAACATTTGTTCTCTCTGAAAGCAACATGATGAAACTCACAATCACCTTTTCTTTGCTTGTGATTGGACTTCCTTTTTCTAGAGGAAGGTTAAGTCCTGGTTGCAGATCAATTTGAGCATAGCTATTCTGAATAGTGTACTCTAAGGTTTTAATGCTAACAAGAAGGGGTTGTAGTCAAGAATGTGCAGAGTTTCTTTAGCCTTGGTGGTGTATCTGATCTAGGGAGAATGTAACAGAAGAGTGTTTGACAATGTTGATAAATCTGTTGATTATTTGCTCTGCAAGTTTTAGATTCTCTTCTACACAGTTTTGTACTTCCATGAATCAAATCCCTTAGCTTATAGTGTTTCAGGTTGAGCTCTAGAATGTCTTCACCTGAGATTTGGCTATCTATATTCTGGCATCTTTGAAAGCTTACTTTCTTCCTTTTGTGTCTCTTGTTGCTATGGTTATTTCTTGTTGCTTCTAGTTATGTTGTTTCTCTGCTTGTTTGGGATATATGCATCTTCATCTGTTTCTGCTTCTTGCTCTTTTGCTGGGTTTCTAAGACTAATTGGGTGAGTCTCTTCTACCGGTCTATTATTTTTCTTCTGGATTGTTTGTCGCATGGCTTGGTATCGTTGTTGGTTTCTTCTAGTGCCCGCTCCTGTGTTTGCTAGATGCTCTAGTTTCTACTAGGAGGTGGCTTGCCATTTGTTGTGCTCCATCTGTCTTTGTTGAGTTACTTGTTGGTCTCTGCTAGCTAAGCTGCTCTGCTTTGCTTTTGGCTCCTTTGAAGTCCGGGTCTTGATATGGATTTTGGTTGTCTTGTGCTGCCGATTGGGTTAGCTTAGACACCTCTACTATGTGGTTTCTTTGTTAACCTTTCCTACTCATTTTGGTTTTGGCCTTGCATAGCCTATATATATATATTTTTTTTACAAGGAGCTTGTTCCCTTATATGTTCTTTATGTATAAAATATAGGTTTCTCTTTGCTGCTTGGATAGTTGGTCTCAAGGTTGTCAATACCGTTTCGGCAGGTGTTTCGTTTTTTCAATTGGAACGGAATATTTCGGTTTCGGAGCGTTTCGGTGTGCCGTTTCGGAGTTGTACTGTTCATCTATATATATATTCAAGATAAATTAATTATAAATTATGCATTACAAAGTACAAACACAATGTCAAGCAAACATAATTTTAAAATTTAAAATATTTCTAAATAGTCAAGATTAAATAGAACTTTAACTAAAAGTCTTAAAGTAATTCAACTTAAACAAAATACTAAAATATTATGAAAGTAAAATGTTTTAATACAAAAGAAACATAAATCAAACATCATCTCCATCATTAACATAGAAATAAGGATCTTGATCTTGTGGTGGTATGTAGGGAAAGTCATCAACTAGACATTCCAATAGTTGATCATTTCCACCAAGCTCATTCTCTTCATCAAAACATGTCTCTTCATCCTCTAAAGTCAAAGTAGACAAAGGTGCTTCTATAGTCTCCCAACTTATATCATCTCCATTAAGAAGGATAGGTTCTTCACAAATCCATTCATTCAATAGATCAATGTTATCGAGGCTAATGGGATCTAAAGCATCTCTTGTTTTGCTCAAATTCCTACAAAAAACAACATGAATATAAACCACATATATATTAGTGATAAATTTAATTTTAAAAAATTAATATCATTGTTAATGAAAATAGTAATAATCATTTTCAATATTATTATTAATATGATAATATCAATATTTTACCTCTGTTGAATCCTCATATTATAACGAACAAATACTAGATCACTCAATCTCTTGTGCTCTAGCTTATTGCGCCTTTTAGAATGAATGAATTCAAATATACTCCAATTTCTTTCACACCCAGTTGCACTACAACATTGACTAAGAATTCGAATTGCAAACTTTTGAAGTTCTTGAGTATCATTGCCAAATTGCTCCCACCATGCAACTAGATAAGACAAAAGTTTAATAAATCAGATATTATAAATACAAAACAATATTATATTTAAAAAACAAAATGTTATTACCTGGATTTAACTTTTCTCTTTGACGAATAGCTAGAGGCATGCCAAAATCACCAGTTGCTTTCTTATACTCCTCAAGTTGGCCACTAATTACATCTTGAGTGTCACAATTAGGGAACAATCTAGTAATTGTGCTAAGTAAACCTCGAGTAACCTCCTTTTGTTTTGAAAAAGAAGGCCTAAAATAGATTCCAGGATTAAGAAAACAACCTGCTGCATGTAATGGACTATGAAGTTGCTTATCCCATCTAGCATCAATTACCCGAATATATGGTCCATATTGAGATACTCTATTTTTCAACCTTGTCCTGATGGCTTCTTTTGCTTTATCCATTGCCTCATATAAGTAACCCATTGATGGTTTTTCTTCACTATCTGCTAACCGAAGAACTCGTATTAAAGGCTCACTAACTTTGACTATATGTTCACATCGAGGCCAAAAGTCTTTATCTTGTAAAATTATGGCAGTTATTTCCTTTCCAACTTTACTTTTACCATGACTTGATTCTACCCATTTCATGCAAGTAAACATTTGTCAAAGCTTTTTCTTAAACTTAAGTAAACATTTGATGCTTAAAAAATGGGTAGCAAACCTTGTAATGCCAGGACGACATAGATCATTTCCATTAGTAAAGTCTTTCCTCATCAAAGCTAAAACCCATGCATGATTATATATAAATTTGGTTATGTTTCTTGCCTTCTTAATGGTTTCATCAATCATCGGAAAATATCTTGGATCAGAAATATTTTCTAACATCAAATCAATGCAATGGGCAGCACAAGGAGACCAAAGAAAGTGCCATACCTTTGTTGCAAAGCCTTCCCAGCAGCCTTGAATGCAACCTCATTATCACTAACAGATTGGACAATATTTTCTTGCCCCACTTCTTTGACAACTTCATCAAACATTTCAAGCAATGTCTCTTTATCTTTTCGAAGACCCGAAGTGTCAACTGACTTCAAGAATATGGTACCTCTTGGAGAATAAGCAAGAAAATTCACAATTGGTACATTCCTTCTATTTGACCACCCATCTGCCATAATGGAGCATCCATAAAGTTTCCAATCAGCCTTGATTTCAAAGAGGTATTCATGGACATCATGAACTACATCTTTCAAAAGTGGTCCCCTTAAATCATGATATGATGGTCCTTTAAAACCAGGTCCCATTGATGCTATGGCATCTATCATTGGTTGATAATAGTATGATTTAGCACCATTAAATGGTACATTAACATCATACCACCATCTTGCCATGACCTTCCTTGCATTATGTTCCTTCTCTTTAGAAGCCATTGCACTTTTAATGCTAGGTTGTGAACTTGGGGTAGTTCGTGGAACGAATGAAGTCATCTTTTTTTCTATTTGCACTTGTGCCTTGCATTGTCAATCTCTTAGTTGCTTTTGAACCGATATCACTTAAAGTAGGATTTGCACTACCACCCTCTTCGACTTCATCATTGGAAAGTGATTGAGAATTTCCAATATCAGTTCTAAGTCTCTTTCTTTTCTCTTTCTCCATTGTTAAGTCCTCTATCAACTGCTTCATTTGCCATTTCACATCTGGAGGAACCTTTTTACAAGCTTCAACTTGGCCCTTAATACCAGCAAGGTGATACTTCAGACGAGTAATACCACCACCATTGATCCTTTTGCTACAATGAATACATATACTTGAGTTCTTTGCACCAACAACCACTTGCCCATGAGCCCATGCTGGATCATCTGATCTTGCTGGAGCTGAAGCCATAGAAGAACCACCACTTGATGAGTTTTCAGCCATGTAATTTGATCTGAAAAAAAATAAAACACAATTAATTTCAGCTATTACAATTTACATCAACGTGATTTTTAAAGTAAAATAGATGGTAATGATACCTATAACTTAAAATGAAAAAAATGACATTTCTCAAGATACCATGTTGATTTACAAATATTATTTATTGGCTTCACACTTTAAATTTATTATTTGATACATTCGGTTTCATATAATAATTATGTATCCTTCCTTATAATTAATCCGGCCATGGTCAAGTTAATTATATTATTAACTACCAAACCTAGCAACCTAGCAATTAATCTGGTTATTTAGTTTGTATAGGCTTATGCACATAATACAGATTCCACACCACCTAAGTCCTAAACAATGGATTCATTGTAGTAAGCCATCTCTTAATTTGATTTATCAAAAAAAAAAAATTTCAACGTAGAAATCAAAGCCATTTATCATAAAAGATAACTTTCTAAAGTGTTTTGTCCTTTGAATTTATGGCAAGTCTAAGACTATTAACATTCCAGCAGTGTAAGTTAACAGAACTAAGTTCATGCGTTTTCCATTTCCAATTTGAACTTGAAGAGAGAAAAAAGATTGCACCTTAGCTCTGCAGAGACAATTATTTGAGAAGTGAACGGATGGCCACAAAGCGAGGTTTGATGAGTCTTCTGGTTCTTTGCCAGGTTGCAGGGGGACTCCTTCTCCGTTTTGATCCCTGCAGATAAGAATTTACACTTAGGCATTGCCTTAACAAGACCATATATATCTTGACTCGTAAATAATAGCTTAATATAAACTAGATATTGCACTTTGATATCTCTGCCAAGATATTCAAGTCGATCCACAAGAACGAAAATATTGCTCTATCTGAAGAATATGCTAGTTTCGACAGTCCTAAGAGCCCTTTCTTTGAGCATCAAAGTCTTCCTAATGATGCAGCAATTAACGAGTTCTTGGGCTATTAGAAATGAAATACATCCTGTCAATCTACTTAATTTATTTTAATTAGTTGTGTGGGTGATAACATTGTCACAAGGCATGGAAACTGAGGTAGGTCTTGCACATGAATTTGATTGTCAACATTAAATCAAGCTGTAGAATTATCTTCCACAGAAAATGACAAATTAAAAATAGTCCACTAGCTTCATTGACATGGTTATGTGGGGTCTTAAAATCAAGAAAGGCAGGCTCTTACCTTGAGAACGAAGTTGTTGAAGATGACGTGAAAGCCTAGAAACTGATTGAGAGATGAGGCTTATGTAATAGTTTGAGAGATGATCGAACGACCAAACCAGGGAGATAGCAGAATCAGCTGTTTGAACTTTGAAGTTTGAACTCCAATGGAAGGGGAGTTCGTGAAACTGAAAGACAATATGTCGATTGTGATTGTTTTGGTTGGGAACTTGAGAGTTGAGTTTGCGAGGAGGAAGAGAAATTAGGGATTTGGTTTAGTTTGCTTTAGACTTCAGAGAAAAAAGAGCGTGGGTGTACTGTGCAGTTAATGAAAATGAACCGGGTTTAATTTTGAGTCTTTGACTTTGACTCGGTGGCTTTAACCCGAAACGGAACACATGGAATTCAGCCGGAACGTTCTGGCTGAAATTTGACCGGAATTTCCGGATCAGGCCGAGATTTTAAGCGAGGCAAAACTTGTTCCGTTTTGTTTTGTTTTTTTAATTGGTACGAGACGTTACGGGCATTCCGGCCGAAACGGCACGGAATTAACAACTCTGGTTGGTCTATGTATGCATGACCTGGCTATTCCCGATATTCTTTTGTTTGGGAGCTTGTTCCCAATTTGTATATGTAATTGAACTTGCTGGTTTTTCAGCATGGTAACCTTTTATCTTAATTTATACTTATATTCTAATAAAAAAAAGGCATATCTTACTATTTATAGAGAAATATGAAAAATCCTATAAATTGATAAATACGAATTTACCCCCTGAATAATATCAATATATTAATTTAGGATAATTTTAGAAATAAACTCAATCAAGTCCGTACTTGATTTTTCTAAGTTTAGAAATATAATTCATGTATTAATTATATTGTAGTTCTTAATTTCTAAAATATATTTTAATCAAGTCATACTTAATTAACTCATCCTAGTTAAATTTCTGACTAATGGTTCTTAATATGTGTGATCCATTAAGTTTTTAATATGTTGGTCCAAATATAAATTCTAATTCTAATTAAATAGAATTAAATAAAATAAATAATATAATTTATTATCAATTAATTAATTTATATTTGAAGATTGGGTGTATCATCTAACAACGTGTTATAATCCCAAAATATTAGAAAAGTCATTAGCAGTTTGACTTAACATTTTCAATGACCAGTTTTTCAGTGTAATTAATATTCTTTCATCAATAATGTTCTGATTTAACATTAAAGCATGTAGTATGTCTGACATGTTAAATCATGTTTGTTCTTTATATAATAGTTATTAATTGTTTAAATAAGATTTGAAACTATTTTTAAATCTCATTCCACCTTGGCTTAGGATTTCTTAGTAAATCATACTATTTGAAAACAAATGAAATATTTTTTCTAATTCACATAGGGTGATGAATCATTTCTTAACTATTTATGTACCTTCATATAGTTTATGTTATACCCAATGTTTGCCCTTTAGTTACCTCGACTAAAATAATATGTAACAGGATCAAAGTATAATATTCTCTATAAAAGATGACTTAGTGATCTCAAGTCTAAAGATGACTTACAAAATCATCTCGTGAGCTTTTCTATAGACATAGGTGATCTTTTCATATGGAATTCTCATGCAGTTCACTGTACATGTCTTATGATAAACATCTACATATTAGTTATAGGTATCTCTTATACCTTAGTTTATGAGAACAACTGTTTCCTTTCATAAAGAAAAGAACATAATATGTATCAATCTTTATGGCTCTAATGAATGTTTAGTATTTAAGAGAGTATCAACCAAAAATAATTTAAGAATAATATTTTGATGCAATAAGAATTCCATAATTATAATAATTTTATAATTTTCTTCACAAAGCATTTTTGTCCTATGTACTTTATTTTTACTTTAGATTCATTAATCTAGAATTATACAAATATTAAAGATAAATTAAACTTTTATTAATAATAAATATATATTTACTTGAATATAATAATATCATGCATGTATAACCAACCTATTGACTCCAGAACAAATTAAATTAACATCTCCACTTTTTAAATTTTCAAAATTCTTTTTTATAAGACAACTTTGTTTTTTCCTTGTTTTTTCTTTGCACTTATTATTTTTAAACGAAATTATTCTTTAATTTTTTTTTTCAATTACATTTTACTCATTAAAAAAAAATGTTGGATAGATTTTCTTTCTTTTCTTTTCTTGAAATTGGCCAAATCACATTTTCTAAGAATTTTGGTATTTGTTTTTTATATTTTTCTTATTTTTTGAAACATATATTGAAAACTAGG
>Ga0325411_1002732_pt1 | contig 19902 bp, 19 predicted proteins | sample PopdelMetagenome_13_FD_206181 | JGI IMG/M metagenome (GOLD analysis project Ga0325411, IMG submission 206181) | Populus deltoides microbial communities from Bellville, Georgia, United States - Xylem-PdIQD-R4 | ecosystem: Host-associated > Plants > Phyllosphere > Stem > Wood/Secondary xylem...
ACATTTATATCATAATAAAAAAACTAATCAGAAGCAAAAGCAAAAGATAAAATGAAGAAAAGGCAAAATAATAATTATATCATTGTAATAAATAATAATCTATCTTAGGGAACATTAATATAGCAGGCGATTAGTTTTTTGAATAATATATACTTAATAACAACAATAATTATGGCAAACATTTTAGTTGAAAAAATAAAAATTACAAATTAAAGAAAAAGAAGCCGCATATAAGGAAGACGCGAAACATGTATAGCAAGAATTTTTGTTGAGGGGAACTCTGAAACAAACACAACTGTCTGGAAACTTAACACACTAAAAAATAGAAAGGCCAAAAATATTTTGATTTGTTCTTTGGAACTTGTTCCTAACCCTTTTTTCTATTCTTTTGCAGCAAATGGGGAGACAGATTATCAGCAGGGCAAAACTCGAGCAGTATAATAATGCAAGTAATTTAGTTTGTTTCCCAATCATTCTTCTTCCCATGATCCTCCATTTGTCTGACCTGGTTAAGCCTCCACAACCTTTGACACTTCAAAGACCAGTTCTTATGGGGATTTCAAAGAAGCACTCCCAATTGAAATCAGCCAACAACAAAGCATCGTGTTTTGTTATCGCAAAAAAAAGAATAAACATGAACATATTACAGCACAGCTTGATTAAAATATGATTGAGATTAATTGCAAGTTAAAGTTCATTAACCTCTTCCGTCTCTTCCTCATGTAAAAAGAGGACATGCTGCAAGTGCACAATTTCATCAGATCTTGCTAGTTTAGTATAGCTCTTTCACTAGGATGGCTAGTGATTTTGGTAAACTTAATACAGTTAGCGAATTTTGGAAAATTAGAAAAGCTTGCGATAATTGCAAGATTTGACATTAAAAAAAAAAAACAAAACAGTAATTGCATTCCTATAGTGGCATATAACACTTTCCCTAAGCTTGATCAAAAGATGCCCCAGTGAATTTGTCTCCTATTTTCCTTGTCTTTTTTTTCTCACTACGTTTTAAGTGCCTAGAATTATCAAGCCATCCCAACTAAAAGCTAGAAGTTTGGATCCAGCAACCAAGGAAAATACAACGCGGGCAAGTGACAAATAGCAACAACTAATGCTAAGGCCACAGAAAGGAAAAAACTAGCAATTACCATTAGCTTCCTGAACATCGAACTGTCTGATAATAGGAAACACATAAACTAAGATGAACACTAGCTCACCAATTTACATGCCGGCACATAAATCAGAAAGATAAGACAATCCTTGATTGCAATGTTGAGTCTTGACATAACACTATAAACCGGGCAAATCATTCTATTAGTGCTGCAGCACAAGGGCATGAACTGCACCCACTACCATCAATGTGATACCAAATCCAATCAAATAAACCCAACTAACAATAGAAGCAGGTAAAACCTAATTCTAGCATCAACTTGATTTTCATATCAGTTTGAAGGATGCTGCTACATGAGGGCAGAGATCAAAAGGAGATGGCATGTTACTGCTTAGTAAAAATACTATCAGAAAAGCTAGGGCATTTCACCATGATGTAGAGTGAGTTACTAATGGTAATAAAATGTTGCAAAATACCACCATGAGGTTATCCTCAAAGCACTGCTGACTCAATATACTTAGCTGCATCCTCTGCTCTATGCAGTTCCATTCCACAACACCAAATTGCATCTAATGAGATGGTTCAGAAGGAGCTCAAACTCCAAAATTCAGCATTGCATCCTTAAACTCATCTCCACATAAACATTGGATAATCTGAAAGGAAAACATCAAGCTGTTAGATATAAAAAGGACAGATTGAATGCATTTGAAAAAACGATGAAATTGTCCATAAGCTAACAATTCGAGGGAAATTCATGCTATTCTGAGATTAACTAGAACCGTGAACACACCTCACCTTGTCCACCAGTTATATACCCTTAGAAAAACAAATAACATTACAAAATGAAACCTAGAAACTAACACAATTTTTCTTATACCCCAACAAAATCAGAAGTGGGAAGTAAGTTGAACAAATGACTAGTACATTCACTTATAACGTCAATATTGTCATTCCAAAGCTGCCTGGGATAATAATGACCAGGTGTTGTGAAGATTTATTTTGTTTCAAGTCAATTGGTCAACTTGGAAATTTGAGTAACTATGCAATCTTGACAATCTTTCCCTATAGTGAATACCGTGAGTAGAAGTACTAAAGAACAGGTAGGGGGGCATGCATTCAGCGCAATCACATAAGAAACCCAATTGCTAATAGAAAATATGCCACTAGATATAAATAATCATGACCAGGTGGAAAAGAGGATAAACGGTAAGCAAAGAGGATTGCCATTCTGTGTTCTACAAACTAGTTCACTTGCGCAAAACTGATGTTACTTCAGTAATAAGGCATTACATTGTCATCATCTATTGCTAACAGCACGCCTTTAATACAGACCCAAGTATCTAATTGTTACCAATATGTATATGCCACTATTTATTTTCATATAACATGGAGAATTTGATGGAGATGAACACATTTATGTAGCTAATCATTAAGAAAAACAGCCATCAAGTAAATTCATCCTTGTTTCCCAGAGGCACAAAGGCCCAGTATCATTCGAAGAATTAGTGCAATCAGAAAGCAGAAACAACAAGAAACACATAAAGACCACGTGTGACAAGGGAAAATTGGTAAATAAGAGCTGGACATCCTGCTGATTAGGAACACTGTGCTGATGAAATAGAAACCGCATTTAGAAAACCATCAGAAGCTTGCCAGCATTCCAAGCCCCCAATACCTTAGAACCAGCACAAATCAATATCCTATCTCAAACATCCAGAACTGCTAATATAAGTCATATCAGAACCTAGAAGCCTGCAGCTCTATCCACCAATTACAACTTGAAGAAAACAGCATGTTCTTTTGAATCATAATCTCGGTTACAAAAATTTGCACGATCTCAGTTTCACAACAATTTCAATTTTTAGCAGCATCTGCTATGTTTCTACAACAATTCTATTGCAGTGTCGTGGTCTATATGTTCAGACATAGCTTCTTTATGAACTCCTTGTCTTGCTAGAGTACAATCAACATCAAGGTCGTTGATAAATGATCCCGTCACATTGCAACTCTTTCATCAAATTCAATGAAACCATTCAAAACCCAGTCTAGTTTATTAGGGATGGAAACATGACAGTTTGATCAACTTTATGCAGAGCAGTAGAAAACATCTAAGCATGCTAACAGGTTCTAAGTTTTCTGGCAGGTTAGTGCTCCGTTATAGCCAATTATAAAGTCTTTAGGCTTACGAACCTCACTAAGATCCCAAATTATCCAGCATAAACACACAACTATATGCTAAGAGCTACTCTAAAAGACCAATTTAATACTCATCTTATGGAACATGGTGTCCCCCTACACTAAGCTGAAAGAAAAATCCACTCAATTCAACTGCTTGCACTGCAAACAGTAGCCTCTCGTTAAAACATTATTAGCTCCTCTTAGCAGGAATAACTCGCCATAAAAATTACCATAGTTTTCAGAAGAAGAACATGTACATTATAGAGGCATGCACACAAAGCTCCACCATATTAATAGGAATTGAAACATATGATATGCATATCTCAATCATAACAAAAGATGGGGAAAAAAAGAGGGAGAGAAATTAAAACTGGCTACCTTCTCTAGCCCACAGTCCCTACACCCTGTTTTTTCTTCTGCTCTATCATATACTCCCGAACTCGCTCTGCCTTCCTTCTCATCCCTTCAACCATCTCCTCCGTGACCTCTAATATCTGCTTTGGCAAATCCACCTCCATAGAATTAAACCATTCCTCCAGTGTCATCTTCTCCAAATCCGGTAATTCCTTCCCCTTCTCCAAATTCTCATTGGCACTAACTTGTGCCTCACTAACATCACCGTCCTTAGCATCATTCCCCTTGGCTGTGTCATTACACTTTTCTCCAAAACTCGTTTCCTTTTCCGTGATCTCCTTGTGGACATCTTCCACGGTCTCAACTTTCTTCTCATTAGCAACCTCTTTCACCTCTTCTTTTGCATTCATCGCTAAATCAACATTCTCCTTAACATCCACAACATCACATTGAACATTCTCCGCTGGCACTACCTGTAAATTCTTTTTCCTCCCCCTACCTCCACGCACTTTTTTACCCAATTCACCACAATCGACTCCCAAATTCTCCAAAACAACACAATCCTCGTTCTTTCTACTTCTAGTACTCCTCAAATTCACTCTCTTTGCCGCAGCAGGAACCACACTATCCAATTCCTTCTCCAAAGCCTTAGCACTCTTTGGTCTCCCTCTTCCCCTACTCTCCGGAACTATCACCTCACTTTTTACCTCCAATTTCTCAACATTCTCTTCCTCCAAATTTTCAGCATTCTTCCTCTCCTCTTCATTTCCTCTGCGGCTCCGATTCGCTGCGACAGATCCTACTTTACTGGATTCTTTAGCACGTCTCCCCGGATTGCGTCTCAACTGCGAGGTTTCCTCGTGAACGTTGAATTGGACGAGGATCGAAGTTAACTCCCCGAGTTTGATGGTGTCGCCGTCGCGGAGATCGAAGGATTTGTAGGGGGAGAGAGTAGTGGAGTTGAGAGTGGTGCCGTTGGAGGAATCAAGGTCTTGGAGACTCCATTTTCCTGGTTCGGATACGATTGCGAGGTGCTTTGAGGAGATTCCGGCGTCTTTGATAGGGACGTTGTTGCCGCGTACAACCCGGCCGATTCGGACAGTGGATCCGGGTCTGAATTCTAGGGTTTCGCCTTCTCTAGGACCTCGCACCATTGTCAATTTCAGTATTGGGGGTTCCATTGTAGAGAGAAACGATTCGGATGCTTGGAACGTCGTTTTGAAGTGGAGTAGGAACAGGATTCAGAGTGTTGAAATTAATTTGAAAATGGAAAAGGACTTGGTTCTGTCGTTAAATTACTTGGTTTGCCGCTATATCAAAATTTTTGAAAGGTAACTGGGCGGCAAGGAGCTCCCTTCCTTGGTTTATTTTATTCTAGTAAAAACAATTTTAAGATGAGATTGACAGATCACATATATCTAATTTTATCCGCACAAGAAAAAAAAAATCAACTAAAAAAATATCCTTGCCTAGCTTATGTTATGACTTTTTTTGGCATTCTTAATTTTTTAAAATATTTTTATTTAAAAATATATTAAAATAATTTTTTTTATTTTTTAAAATATATTTTTGATACAATTTAATTTTTTTTTATAAAAAAAAACTGGGTTCATATCAATACAGATATGATGTGTCAAGTCGAGGTAATCTGGGACTGGCAGCTAAAGGAGATATTTTGTGATGCTAGTGGGCATTGGCTTGGTGGCTATGCTGCCAATGGAGCGCATGTACCTCACTTAAAGCAGAATGATGGGTCTTATGATGTTCGTGATGCATGCCTTTCTAGAAAATACATACATACATACATACATATATGCTAATGTTTGATCATACTCTTGTGTAACACGTCACTCGTGTAATCAGAGGAGCTGCAGCGTCGATTCTGATTTTTTTAAACGTCCTGATGGTAGTGATATGTTCAATCTGCCCAAGAGAGAGGGGGAAAACAGATCTTCCATACAAAGTTACAAATGGGTTAAGCCCAAACTCCAACGGCCATTTAAAATATCAAACCCAACGTTCCAAGTTCAGCCCATGAATACTTAAAGTTATACTAGCCCAAAGCCCAAACCATCCCTTTCTCCACAGCCTCCTACAGCCCACCACCCACCACCACCACCACCACGACACAAACCCTAAACAAGAAAACACTCCCAGGTGCAAAGAACGAAATAAATAATAATAATAAAAATAAAAATTATACTCTCCTAGTGAGAGTGGACTCCACAACTTGTCTAGCCAATCGTAGAATTTTAATTTTATTTTATCACTCTCTAAAATAAAATAAAAACTTTAGGCGCATAAAAAAAAAGAAAAGAAAAAAAAGAGGCAAGCAAAACCAAAAAAGAAGAGCCACCATGTCTTGCTCTGCTCTCCCACGCTAACCCACCGCCTCTTACACGCACAAACAGCACCCTCTTCTTCATGATTTCATTTTCTTTTCTATATTTATCCAATTTGACCACTCATTTTTAATTTATTTTTTCAAGACCTCACAGCTCATGCTACGGTATACAGTCTACCCAAATGTAAATAAATAAATAAACAAATTGTTTTTTAAAAAATAAAAAAAAAACAAAAATTAATAATAATAGTAGTACTACTAACATAAAAAAAAAAAAACAAAGAAATTACAAATTTTCTTTCTCGGCCTCCGCCTTTGGTTTCTTCCTTCGTTCTTTTGCTGCTCCTTCGAACCTCTCTTTCTCTTTCTATCTCTCTCTCTCTCTTTAGAATCTCGTATAGCTTTGCCCATAACCCCAATTGTCAAAGCTCAGGTTTGTATCCACATCGATCTACACGATGTGGTTTCTAATTCTCTATATTTAATCCCGTTTTTCAGCTTATTTTTTGATCGGGTTTTATTTGGGAATCTTGTATTGGATCTTTGTTTTCTGGTCTCAGATTCTAAACTATCTTAATTTGCGTGTGTTTCATGCAATTGGGTTTTCACAAATAGTTTTAGTTTTATTTATCTGGGTTTTTATTCTTATTTTTTATAATCTTTTCGATTATTATTGAGCTTCAGTCAATTGGTTTTTTATTTATTTATTAAAAGAGATAAGGGTTTATTGCTGATTGTAATTTCTTGATGATGGGTTTTTGATTTCCGGTATAATTAAGGGATTGAATTCAAACAAACAAAGACTTAGTTGCTATGAATGTTTTTCTTGCTGTTTATTTTGGTGTCGAAATTTAAAATAAATACAAGTTAGCTAAACAATCTCTTAGAGATAATGATTGAGTGGAGGTTTGTGTTTTATGAGGCTGCAATTGATGCAGAATTCAATATTCAAAATCCATGTTGTTTTCTGTTTCTTAGACTTGTCAGCAACCTTAATTTTTTTTTTTTTGAAATTTCTACTCGTGATATCAAAGATTTATTTTTTGTATATATATAGTTTCTGGTTTTGTAGGTATCGAGTAATGAGTAGTTCTTTTAATGCTTGTAGTTATGTGAACTGAATTGATTTGTTTAATGTTCGTGTTATGTGCTGGCATAAAAATTGTATGCTTGGGGGCTGTATTCCTGTTTTTTCTTATTGATTTTATTTGTTATGTAGTGAGGGAAGTTGAAGGATCGTGGGGGGAGGAGTTTTGGAGTGGGAAATGGCTGGGATTGTGGGTGAGGAAGCTGGAGTTGGAAGGTCCACGGAGGGCATTTCAAGTGGGCAGCGTTGCCAGTCAGGTGAATTGCTGGCGGAATGGCGGTCCTCTGAGCAGGTGGAAAACGCAACCCCATCAACTTCGCCACCTTATTGGGACACTGACGATGACGATGATGGAGGTATGTGCTGGTTCTCCATATAATTTATTGTATTTGTATTTTTGTTCTGGTTCTCCTTTGTTTTTATGTTTTAGTGTGTGTATTCTTTTTGCCAGTGAGCACAATAAGGCTCGTCGAAATTCAATGTTGGAAGCTAGAGTGTAAAAGCTGTTGGAAGTATTAAGGGAAAAATGAACTGGTTCTATTCTCCTTCATTTGGTGGTTGAACTCTATTGCACTGGACTTATTGCATGGAGGTTCTGCAAAAAGTAGCTTGACACCAAGATGTTCGAAGATTAGCCCCAATTTTCTAGTTATATTCTCAGTACAAGATAAAATAAATTTTGTGAAGAATCTCTCTTATCCAAACATCAATCATGAAATCCCTTCTCTCCCACTCTCCTCCACTCTCCATGTCAAGAATGGTTCCGAGAGAGGCACATTCACTAACTAAAATGAATTTTTTTGACTTACTGCTGGATTTTGAGTTTTTCATTTAGCAATCAATTTCCCACGCACTTTGTGGAAAGAAGTGCAACAGTAAAGTTTCTTTTGTTAATTATGTGATCGCAAATGTATATGGTAGCAGTGCATCAAGGATCAGAATGGTTTGTTCTATCTTTTTACTCAGTTGTATATGTGAAATTGACAAAATTCAGTATAAATAGCTGCAAGAAAACTTGATTAAATAGATGTTAGCTAACTAACATTAGTTTCCACTTCTATAGCAGAAGACTCCTAACTCTTAGATTTTGTGATTGCTTCTTTAGTTTCTTATCCCTCTCTACAAGCTGTTATGTGGGCAACTCTTTGCTAACTGATTTTGTTCTTTTATAGGGCCAAAACCTTCTGAGTTATTTGGAAAATACACATGGAAGATAGAGAAATTCTCACAGATTAATAAAAGAGAACTTCGAAGCAATGCATTTGAAGTTGGTGGCTACAAATGGTAAAGAGCTTTCTTAAATTGTGCTTTTCAAAAACCAAAAATGTTTCACTTTACTCTGGATGGGAATATGAAACCATTATATATGATTTTTGGGATCACACACTGGTCTCATTCTTTATTAATCTCTCTTCAATTAAAATAGGGTTCTCCATTAAGGAGGAAACAATTGCAATCCCCCCCCCCCCAATTCTCAGACTTCATTATTTCTCACGTATGCAAGTCAAAAACATGTGATGCAACATGATATGAGGGATGTGATGTACCTTGCTAAAGTCAATTGTATTACTGCATCATATGAATCTTTTTTCTATACACAAACCTTCACTAGTTATTTGCAGCTAATATTGAATTTGTTATATAACTTCCTCATGCATATATTTTTTTTAATATGTGCTTATGATAAAGAGAGATTTACATGAGATGACTTATGTGTTCTACTGCATGCCCTGTTTGTTTTTGCGTTTCAAAAGTACTTTTGAAAAAATTTGGAATTTTTTTATTTTTTTCTTTGCTTCAAATTAATATTTTTTTGGTGTTTTCAGATCATTTTGATGCGCCGATGTCAAAAATGATTTTTTAAAAATAAAAAAAAATATTATTTTGATGCATTTCTGAGTGAGAAACACTTTGAAAAGCAACCGCAACTACACTCCCAAACACCCTGAGATAAATGCAATATTTTTCTTACACTTCTGCTATAAGCTTTGCAATAAAGCAAATGAAAGGAGTTTATTGGTTTTCCATATGTTTGGTGTAGCCAATTGGTAATATCTTGAATCTCACTGATGGATGTTCTTCTCATAAAGAACAAGTAAAATAAATCATCATGCACTTTAATTAAAAAAAAAAAAAAAACTAGTAAAATGTATCATATTGGCTGATTTATATTCCACCTTTTCATTTTAAAGAGGCCAACTTTCACATTATTGAACGTGAATTTTGATGATTATGTTGACATCTCAGTTATATAGCTTTTCTCAAGTTTTGTTGCATTGATGCTACTGACGTGCAGAAAATCAGTGCAACTTTCAATGCTATTATTGATTTAATTCTTTTGCTTCTGGTGACAGGTACATTTTAATATATCCTCAAGGTTGTGATGTCTGCAATCATCTTTCACTATTTCTCTGTGTTGCCAACCATGACAAACTTCTTCCAGGTTTGGTAATTGCAGTTATAGTCACTGCTCTTTGTTTTTTTTTTCTGTGCCTGTAACAGTGTAATTTTATGTATCTGTGAATCAGGTTGGAGTCATTTTGCACAGTTTACAATTGCTGTGGTGAATAAAGATGCAAAAAAATCTAAATATTCTGGTTAGTTGATTAAATATTGTCTGAAGTCAGTAATGGAACTGTTGATTTACTATTAACCAAAAGAAAAATTTGCAGATACATTACATCGGTTTTGGAAGAAAGAACATGACTGGGGATGGAAGAAATTTATGGAGTTATCAAAAGTGTCAGATGGGTTTTTAGATGCAACTGACACTCTTATTATAAAGGCTCAAGTGCAAGTCATCAGGTTTCTGATAAGTTACTGGTTTATATATGTTTGATGTCTATCAGTGATTGTGCTGCATTTTGCACCGTCATGCTGTTCATGTTATTCTATTACTTAACCCTATGGTCCGCTATTTGTAAAGTATTTTGTGATGGCAGTATAATTGTCTTGCATGTTTTTCTTGCTTGTCCATTCCAAGTTTATTATTTTTGAGAAGTTGCGTCAGAATCTAAATTTAGATGTTTTAAGAGTAGTTATGGCTCATTTATATAAATTTCTCATCAAATCTGAAGTTGTCTCGATAATGAAGTTATTCTTGTTGGATCTTTGAGTTTTTAGTTATCTGTTTGTTATAAATTTTGTTAACTGAGCTGTAATCCCACCCCAAAGTATATATTTTTATCACCGCGTCCCAAAAATATTATTTTACATGAGCTGGAAAGTGGACAGTTAATTATCTGGCATTTCAGTTGGTCCATCTATGTGTATTCGTATACTTTTTGGCAATTCGATATGATTATCTTTAGTGTTTCAATTTTAAAGTGAGCTGAGCATACCATGTTTCCTATAATGAATTATAATTACATTCTCGTCAATGTTGGCTCCATGGGGTATGTAAATGAGATATTCCTATGTGAAAACAGGCAAATTGTAAAAAGTTGTCAACATAACTTTTGTTCTAAAGGAGTGAGTTTCACTGAATAAAAAAAAGAACTCATTTTATGGTATTATTGTTGTTGCAATAATGTCATGTCAAACCTCATGAGGCTATCACAATGAGTTTATGGTCGGGGTCCTTTGTAAATGAACTTTGATAATGGAGGCTGTATTTACCAATTTGAAGTTCTGGCATTAAGAGTCGTGACTTGAGTATGTCTGTTGTACTGTTCATCTGTTGATTGCATGGAACTGTTGTATTATTTTTTCTGCAAGAAAATGCTCTAGCTGTTTCTCATTGTTAACCGTACTCATTGTGAGACTGCCTTTCATGTGTAGGGAGAAAGCAGATCGGCCTTTTCGTTGCCTCGATTGCCAGTATAGGAGAGAACTTGTTAGAGTATATTTGACAAATGTAGAGCAGATTTGTCGGCGTTTTGTGGAAGAGAGACGGGGAAAACTTGGGAAGTTGTTAGAGGACAAAAATAGGTGGTCAAGGTATTGTATCTCAATCTTTGAAAATGATTGTTACTTTACACATTAGAATAGAATCGTTGTCAGTGGTTTTGACTTCTCAACATGCTGCTTTATGAAAAGTGTGTTGTTTTGGTAGTCCTACGAGCCTGCATAATATCATTAATTTATTGCCTTTATTAACAGTTTTCTTTTTGTGATATCATTGTTTGGTGGCAATTATAGCTTATTTTACTTGTGTTTCTGGTCAGTATAGTTTTGTGATGATAATGTTTGCAACTGTTGCAGCTTTTGTGCTTTTTGGTTGGGAATGGATCAAAATGCCCGGCGCCGCATGTCCAGGGAGAAAACAGATGTAATTCTGAAAGTAGTTGTAAAGCATTTCTTTATCGAGAAGGAAGTCACATCTACATTGGTAATGGATTCCTTGTATAGCGGATTGAAGGCTCTTGAAGGCCAAACTAAGAGCAAGAAGGGAAGGGCAAAATTATTGGATGCTGAAGAAATGCCAGCTCCAATTGTTTGTGTTGAAAAAGATATGTTTGTGTTGGTGGATGATGTGCTGCTACTACTTGAGAGGGCTGCCATGGAACCATTGCCTCCAAAAGATGAGAAGGGCCCTCAGAATCGTACAAAGGTGGGTTGGGTTGCTGAAACCATTTTTTAATGTTCAAATCTTTTCTGAATTCAGCTATGCATATAGGCAGTCAATATGAAAAATTACTGTGGGAATTTTAAGCAGTTGAATCATTTTAGTAGTTTGTTTAAAATCATTGATGGCTTGTATTGTCATTACTCCTAAGGTCTCTTTTTGGAGCACTTGAATATTTGAATGGTGGATTTTGCGATTTCACAAATTGTCTCGTGTGTTTGGTATCCTAGAGAAACTTTGTTGGTGGCATTGGGTTTAACTGATTGGGCTTAAGCTTCAACCACAAGTTAGAAAATCGTATGCAGTTGCTAATTTTACTTGTTATCCTAACAATTTTCTGCCATTAATTAGCTCGCATCTCTCTAGAAACAGTTTGTTTGCTGGAATAGCACGTGTACATAATAAGAATAGAACATTTTAGGTATACAATGGCTGCTACATATGATTGTTTCAGAGTGTTGGTGACAGCATTAGGGTGGGGACAATGATGGAAGTGGCTGTATGTTGATGGTAATAGGAGTGATGGTGATATCACATAATTATTGATTTTATTATGTACACTGGATTATATTCTGAAGAGCATGAAAATGCTGGCTGTTTTTCCTTGCTTGATGGTTGTCAATATCTTGATTATTCTGCATGCTTCATGACTGTGACTAATTAAGCTTCTGATGTCTTGAAAACTTTTTGCATTTATACCCAGGATGGAAGTTCTGGAGAGGACTTCAACAAGGATTCAATTGAGCGTGATGAAAGGCGTCTAACAGAATTGGGTCGTAGGACAGTGGAAATATTTGTCCTCGCTCATATTTTTAAGTAATACACTAATACTTATTTTTTTTTTGCTGTAAAAACGTTTGTTAGTTTCTTCATGCTGCTAGGACTCTTCCATTTCAGACTTAACTGGAACCATATTTTAGCCACATGCACCTTTTCTTTTGGCTAAATCAATTTTTTTAGAGTAATCCACTGATTTGGAAGTCCTTTTTTCTATGAGGATAACCTTCTGGAATTTAATCTAATGGAAGTCCAAGCATTTTTGCTAATATCTTAATATTTTTGTTGTCATTTTACTTTTATTTGGAGCCCATTCTTCCATTATGCTATTTTTTCATCTGCTCAATACTGAAGCAGTAAATACATTGCAAATATTAATGAATGATGAAATTAAATACCAATTAGTAAGCACTAATAACAATTTATTGGCATAACGAGCACTGCTTATCTTGGCATAGCAATTTTCTGATTCTTTGTGGCATGACAAGTATTCCTCATTGTTATCCATGCATGCCCTGATTTTTTGTCTGCTTCACGTGTAGCCATAAAATTGAAGTTTCCTACCAGGAAGCTGTTGCTTTGAAGAGGCAAGAAGAGCTAATTCGTGAAGAAGAGGCAGCATGGCTTGCAGAAAGTGAGCAGAAGGCTAAACGTGGAGCAACTGAAAAGGAAAAGAAATTAAAGAAAAAACAGGTGGCTTATTTTTATTTCTTAATAAGAATTGAGTAAAACGTAGTCTGAACTCCCCTATTGAATTCAGGTGGTGTCAGATTACAGTGTCACCATATGATTAGGATTCTGAAACTTTGATTTAGAAAATTCACTTGTTGAAGCCCTTTGGAATTCCTTCTGGATTTTTTGAGGGCCATAATCACTATGCAAATTTATCTAAAATGCATGATGGATGTCTAGATTTTCTTTTATGGGAAAAAAACTTCAAAGCCCCCCCCCCCCCCAATCCACCCTTTTCAAGGTTTAATTTGTTTGAATGCTGATGCTTCTTATAAATACAGGCTAAACAAAAACGGAACAATCGCAAAGGGAAGAATAAAGGTAGAGAGGATAGGTCTGGTGTTGCTGTGGTAGACAAGTACCAAGAGTCAAATCTTAGTAATGAGAATAAGGAGTTTGCTGTTGAGGAGGTGCGGCCTGTGATGGAAAAGCCTGAGGTTCTGGAAGATGTCTCTGATGTGTCTGATTCAGTGGATGGTGTTGCTGAAGTGCTCCAGCATGATTCAGAAGACAGAGATGCAAGCCCGGTCAATTGGGATACTGACACCTCAGAAGTTCATCCTCCCACCGAAGGCAGTAGCAGTGGAGTTAGTGGCTTGTCATCTGTGCCAAACGGGACAAGTGATAAAAGGAGCACATATGCAATGGATGATAGTTCCTCAACATGCTCTACTGATTCAGTCCCTTCAGTAGTAATGAATGACCCATATAAGGGAAACTCGTACTTGAACTATCAATTTGAAAAATTGCCTAGCAGGTATGTGGTAAACATGTGGCCTACGCGTGCTTTCTCCACTGCAGGACTTGATTATGTGGCATTCATTTTGCATTTCGTATCTGCAGAGGGAAGAATCAGCGAGGTAAGATGGCACATGATGCAAGTTGGACAGCTGAAATGGATAATCAGTCTCCTGAGCCTGCATCAGATACTGGTGATCATAGCGATGTCACAAGAAGTAGCAAGGCAGCTGATTGCGAGCTTGAGGCTGTTGTTCATGATTTGCAGGATAGGATGGTGAAGCTTGAACAACATGTAATTAAGACAGGAAAGGTGAAGTTGCTAATCTTTTGCCTTGATCTCAAATTTCTACTCTTTCAATAATGTTTAAACCATCAAACAATATAGAACTGTATAACAAGCATCAAATGTTCAAATCCAATTTCTCTGTTGTCTTATTTAGCATCGTGGTTCCTACAGCACAAGTGTTTTTAGATTTTTTTTCTTCCATTTTCATCTTATCATTTTGCTTTTATTGTGTTTGTTTAATCCTGGTTTGTCTCTTCTTCATTCGGGGAAGATGAATATTTATTCTCCTAGGTTCATAGAATATTTTAGGAATTAATCAATGCAAAGGAGTTTTTTGCTGTCTTTGCTATGAGACTGTTCTTTCTTCCTTTCCCTTTATCACTTTTTATTCCAACAAGTTCAAAGGCAATTCTTGAAGGTTTGGCCACCATGCGATTTTATGCCTTTGTGTTCTTTTCAATTCGAGTTGAATCCCTTAAATCTTTTGGCTTTCTGTTTCTGAATGCTGCTTTATTTCTGTGAATACATTTAATCTGTTCTACTTGAGTATGTCTTGATGGACATTTCTTTTCTATGAAATAGGAAGACGCAGTTGTTTCTATGCAAAAGCAGACGAGTAACAAAGACCTGGTTGAGGTAGAAAGACCTAAAGAAAAGACAGCAGCTGTACCATCTTTTCCCAGAAGCCCTCCGCCAAGTCCTCCTAAAAATGTCCCATCCACTGTTCAATTGAAGTCAGAAAGCAAGAGTTCAGCTACCATGGATCTCAGTCAAGTTAAGAAAGCATCTTCAAATTGCTCACAGCAGGCTGATAAAGCTGCAACTTCAGCTACCTCCCCCCAAAATGCTGGTATTCCCAAACCTGAGATCCAGAATGTGCCAGCTGCAAAACAGTCTGACAAACCAACTCTAAAACAAGTGCCTGCCATGTCAAGGCCCTCCAGTGCTCCTCTGGTGCCTGGTCCCAGGCCAGCTGCTGCTCCCATTTCTGTAGTCCAAACAACTCCTTTACTTTCTCGATCTGTTAGTGCAGCTGGCCGGCTGGGTCCTGACCCTTCACCAGCTACTCATAGTTATGTTCCGCAGTCCTATCGAAATGCCATTATTGGTAATGCTGTTGGTTCCAGCTCATCTGGTTTCACCCATACCAGCTCTCCAAGTACAGGAGTGAACCTATCACCGGTGCACGTGCAGCCATCTACATTGGTATCTGCACCGATGTTTTTACCACCATTGAACTCTGATAGGGTAGACCCAAACACTCACCAATCTGGCTTTCCTTTTGGTATGGTAACTCGAGATGTCTTACAAGATGGACGCCAATGGATGGAGACCTCTCAAAGGGATGCTAGTAGAAGCATGAGTGGTGACCCTTCTTCCCTGATAAATGGCATACAAAACATTGACTTGTACAATCCTGCTCGCAGTGGATCACAGGATCACTACTCCAGTGAGTTCCCAGCCTGTACATCTGGGCGTCAGACCCAAAGTGGGCTGACAGATGAGTTCCCACATCTTGATATCATCAATGATTTGCTTGATGAGGAACATGCTGTAGGGAAGGCAGCCGAGGCAAGCAGAGTCTTCCGTAGCAATGGGCCACACCTATTGAATCGGCAGTTCTCTTTCCGAAATGACTTGGGTGTATCAGGTGATTTGGGTTCCTCAACCAATAGCCCTTGCAGGTTCGAGCGCACCAGGAGTTACCATGATGGTGGATTTCAGCGAAGCTATAGCTCTTCTGGAACCCATTTTGACACGCCAAGGGAATATATTCCACAAGCTAGCCCAATGCCTTACGCAAATGGGCATATTGATGGGTTGATTTCAAACCAGTGGCAGATGGCTGGCCCTGATATTTCCTTGATGGGCATGAGAAATGCCGATGGTGATAGTTCCCCATATTTTAATCCAGAGTATTCAAATATGGCATGCGGGGTCAATGGCTACACAGTATTTCGACCTTCAAATGGACATTGAAGGAATCTCTCAGAGGGAGCTTGCCTGCAAGTTAGTGGGTGATTGCCCGTTGTAATAATGTATGGGGTCTTAGAATTGGAGTGAGGTTGTAATCATTTCATAAGAAAACATTTTGTAAAGAGTGTTTCTGCCTTCTCTGCCTCCAGCTTTTTAGTTATAACGAGGTTTTGATGTGTTTTTTGGGTTTGATTAATATTTGAATGAGCATCTGATGGAATATAACCCATCGTTACTGACTAAAATTTGAACCACATCAATTATCCAATGAGAAATCACGGTGGATCAAGACTCCTCTAAACTACAATCTTGAATTAAGTCCCTTCTGATTATTGAGATCTGAGTTTGGTTTCTTGAAAGTGGACGCACGTATCAAAGTTTTTATGGTTATGTAAAGATTGATTCCATCTGGGTTTGAGGCCATTACCAGTTGCTTAGGAGCAGACATTTTTTTTCTGCAACCATCAGTGTGGAGTCTCTCCATAGCATGAAAGGGGCGGACAAAATTGCTAACCATGTTTTATAATGGTTGTGATGAACTGTTCATGAAGAACACGGCAAGGATGAAATGTGTTACCTTTGTAGAGAGTACTTAATCCACTGGGATAATAAAGAAAAGGCCTCTAATTCGATGACACAGACGACGTTTTCACTTGAAACATTTCTTATTTCAAGCCACGTATGTCAACATTGATAGAAACAAGCACATTGTGATCAAGCATTCAAAGGTCAGAGCAACTGCATTTCCAAGAAATTTCCTCACAGGTCAAAACTCAACACGATAAATTTGACGGGAAAAATCTTATCCAGCAAAAGAAAACAAATGTTTATGCATGTAAGCAGGTGGAAAGACGAAAAAACTTGGTATTCAAGTTCAAGAAAATCTCCTTTTCTTGTTGAGACCTGTTCAATTTCTTGATAGTTTTTTTTTAAAAAAAAAACCTAGCAGTCAACAGTCGAAATCTTTCAACACATAAAAAAATAACCGAACCCTTCAACCTTTATCAGTATAAATACTCCTCACCACTACAAGAAATTGTTCATGCTTGTTTTGAAATTGTCATCCAGAAATCATGAGGATCCTAAACCTTATTTTGGCGGTACTTCTGCTGCTTTCTTTACATGTTCAACTATACAAAGCTAGTAGGATATTACCTGAAGAGCTGAATAAAGACCTTTCATTGCAGTCTCTTCAGAAAGGCCCTGTCCCCCCTTCTGCAGGTTCAGGATGCACCAACATTCCTGGTAGGAACGGACCGGGCTGCCCACAAGTAAATGAAATGCACTACGCCGGCAACGCTTTGCCTAGTGATGCTGCTTTCCCACGTCTTAATGTCCAGTTTGGCGTGGCTACTAATCAAAGTTGAAGATCTCCTATATATTTCCCTGGACTCAGAACTTGAAGCTAAGGGTTTCTTTGTGCCTGTTGAAGTTGTTTCGGAGGATCAGCGATGCTAGACCAAATCACAGGTCCTGAAACACTCGTATCATCATGGCCTCTTCCATTCTTTCATTTTTGTAACCGTGTCTGCAATTTGTACTATTTTGTATAAATACACACACATATTTTTATTTTTTGTAAAGAGAGAATTGTGAATGTTTGAAAAATAAATCCCTCCGGGCAAATCCTAATTGAAACTTCATCATGTTTTTTTTCTTCCATAAATGGGTTGACTTTATCATATTGAAACCATGTATAGCCTTTATGGCAGAGTGGCTTTATCAATCTGCGCCATCTCATCTGAATACAGACCAGTTTCTCTATCATCAGTGGTTTAGACTTTAGAGGCCAACCATTCTTCCCTGCCGGAAACACGAAACCAACTCACCAGAACATATGAAGATCTCCCCATGAATCATGTAACTCGGTCACTGTTTCACGTAAGCAATAAAACAGAGGAAAGAGAGACTTTACAATCATATGACCAGTCAAATTACCGAGGTTTGCTGCCATTTAGACTTGACTAGTTAACGTGTGCCGTGGATCATGCAACGATGCTTCTTTGAAGTTCCTCTAGCGGATACTGACTCAAAAGATGGCTTTCGATTCACCAAAAATCACGTATTGAAATTGAGGTTGGAAATTGGAAAAGAGAGGAAAATAAGCTATATTTTAAATTAAGCTCGTCTTTGACCGGAGCCAGTTCAAAATTTTAGAAAAAACAATGTATTATTATTATTATTATTATTATTATTATTATTATATAGCAGTAAAATGCTTACTACAATTTTTTTTTTTTTTTGTGGCTATCATGATCAGTATATAAATTGAAACTAGGTGCTTGAATATCTGGTGTGGTGACTCTGTATTGAAGACTTTATTAATACCAAGTTGCTTGTAGAAGTAGGGATGCGTGGAGTGCTAGCTAGCTTAGTTTCAATTTTAGAGTAAATTATTAGTTGGTTCCTGTAGTCTTAGTGAAATAATAAATAAATAATCAATTCTTTTTTATTTAAAAACCCAATATTGATTCCTAATTAATTTTTATATTTGTTTTTAACTTAGTAATTCCATTGATTTTATCGTGACAATTTAATTGTTTTTGCCCCCTGAAATGTTATTGACCTCTAATCAAAATTCTCAACATTACCGCTACAGTAAATTAAAAATAAGTTCAGAAAGGATAATTTAGAAATTTAAAAAACAATTAACAGTCAATCTTGGTCCAAAAATCAACTTAATTATGATTTTAAAAAACCAGAAGAACTAACACGTAAAATCATAAGAAAAACACACGGATTATAATCATAAAATCAACTTAATTAAAGGGCTTTTGTCAGGTAACCCGGATATATTTCATTAACTTAAGTAACATTATTCATGTTATGCTTAATTAAATTAAATTAAATTAAATAATAAGAAACTGAGGTGTGTGAATATGAATAACCAACCCTTTTTTTTTTTTGATTCGAGGAAACCTCACTCCTTTGGAAAGCGTATTTTGTGGGTCTAGGTGAGGGAGTAAAACCCCGGCTGTTCCAGACTCTTATAAAAGGTGCACGTCCTAATTCGAACTTGAGATCTGCTGTGCAGATCTCAAACCCTTTGCCATCACGCTACGTCCCTTGAAGACATGAATAGCCAACCCGAATACCTTTTAGACCCATTACTTCAACGCTATAAAATAAGAATAAATCTACTTATTCCACCAAGAACAAATCAGTTTACGGATTGACATCTCTTATGCAATAAATCACTAATATATATATAAAACCACATAAGTAAAATAATTCCCGCTTTCATACTTATTTAATTTTTTAACTACCTATTTTCAATCAATAACTATTTATTTAGCTTTTTTTCGTTGTTTCAAATAGTAACAACTTACTTTCTATTTTTAATTTCATCAATATGATAAATTACTGTAATAAACTACTACTAAAAGGACAAGGTAAAATAGTAATTTTTTTAAAAAATGCAGATAAAAATTAAGGGCATTAATTTAGTGGGAGTAAATAAATAAATAAATAATAATGGAAGGAAAATATCAGGCTATATTGCAATCAAAATAAGGTTTTCATTCTCGTTTTTTTATAGAAATACCTGTAAAAAAAAAACTTATGGCTGGTATCAAAAGAAAGTTGAGTGTGTGCTTGTTATTCGTTGAAATAAGCATAAAAATGAAAAAAATAATTAAAAATGTGTCTTGATTGTCATGGTGCTCCATATTTTTCACCTTTCCTATGGAAATTTACAATTCCAAAATATCCATTTTCGAAATAGAGTATAGATATCTTATGGTTGTGGTTG
>Ga0325411_1002733_pt1 | contig 19900 bp, 18 predicted proteins | sample PopdelMetagenome_13_FD_206181 | JGI IMG/M metagenome (GOLD analysis project Ga0325411, IMG submission 206181) | Populus deltoides microbial communities from Bellville, Georgia, United States - Xylem-PdIQD-R4 | ecosystem: Host-associated > Plants > Phyllosphere > Stem > Wood/Secondary xylem...
CCTAAGGTAGGAAAACATGCCAGGAAACTTCACGTTAAATTGCAGCCCGATCCAATTATCAGATTGAGAATTATGACTGTTACCATAAAACTAGATAGTTGCACATTTTACATCAAAATCTGAATTTGACCTTGCCTAGATCGTATCAACACCTCTAACATCACTATTCAATATGACCTAGCCTTGGCCTTTTGATATGTGGGGATTGGATGTTATATCTATTAATCTGAAGGCTAGCAATGGGCATAAATTCATCTTGGCGCCCATCGACTACTTTACTAAATGGGTAGAGGTCAACTCTTACGCACATGTGACATAGAAGGTAGTCAAAAGGTTCATTGAAAAAGATATGATTTGTCGCCATGGCATGCCAATAAGAGTAGTCATTGACAACACTTGGAATCTCAATGGGAAACTGGTTGTTGAGCTTTACATTAAATAGAAGATTAAGCATCTTAAATCTTCCCCCTACATACCCAAGATGAATGGTGTTATTGAGGTGGCCAATAAGAAACTCAAAAAGATCATCCAGAAAATGGTGGTCATTTACAAAGATTGAAATGAGATGCTTCCATACACACTTAACGTGTACCACACACCACAGTCAGAACTTCACGGTTGCAACTCCTTACTCTTTGGTATTCAGGATGGAAACAACGATGCATTTAGAAGTGGAAATTTCATCTTTAAAGGTTTTAATGGATGCTGAACTAAAAGAGTTAAAGTGGGCAAAGTTGAAATTTGAGTAATTGAATCTGATTAGTAAAAAAAACTAGCGGCCATCTGTCATCACCAATTGTACTAAAGTAGAATGACAAAGGCATATAACAAGAAGATTAGACCGAGAGTGTTTAAAGAAGGAAGCCTAGTATTGAAGGTAATCTTGCTTGCATCACAAAAAGATCAGAGTAAATGGGCACCAAACTATGAAGGACCATTCATGGTAAAGAAAGTTTTTTCCAGAGGAGCTTTAATTTTAACCAATATGTACAAGGATGATCTGCCTAGACTTGTAAACTCTGATATTTTAAATAAATATTATGTCTTATGTACTTTAATTATTAATAAATAAAAATTGAGAGTTTGGCCAAGCTTTTTGGTGTATTTTCCTTTTCTCTGAAAACTCTGAATGATCTCGTAAGCTTAGAAACTTTGTTTTCATGTTTTCACCTTTTTTTTTGGGAAATCAAAATTTTTAGTATAAATGTAGAAGTCAAATTGGTATTTGTTTTTAACAAATAAGTTTTGAGAATTTAAATGATCTCTTGGTGAGGTGACCAAACACTATAAAATATTTTTTAAGCTTATTTTTAGCTAAATGAATCATGATTCATAATCATAATGAGAAATCATTTCACGTGTTTAAATTAATCACAATGAAGGAAAGGAAAGCTTACATATCCTAAACGATGTGTTTAAAATGATGGAAGGTCATCTTTGATAATCCTCTCACGACACTAAAAAATATCTTTTGTGATCCCCATTGAGCCTAAGTTTCTTGAGAATGAACCTTGACTAAGATCACACCCCCACTAGGGGCACGTGTGAGGATTAGAAACACAATTCGACTGCGAGAATATACAAAATGATTCTCAATGATCAAAGGTGCTCTAACAAAGCTGGGGGTATGAAGAAATTCGAAGAATTTAAAAGTTTGTGCACGTCATGCAAAATAGTGAATATGATGATGATGCTCAAAACTAAAAAACAAAAAACAAAGATAAGAAATCCAAGCACAACACTAGGGGAATAACAAACCATTTTGCAAAGTCAATCCCGAGGTCTAGGAATTCCTTAACAAAAAAAAAAGTCTGGGAACGAACATTAGTGATCTTTTGTCCTAAGATCCCTTAAACACTTTTGAGCCTACAAATACACTTTTATTTCATAGCTAAGAGCTAAAGCCCATGTTACATGCCCAAAAAGCCCATTCTAATCAAAGACAAGCAATCTGGATTTGTAAGCATGTTTTCCTATGCAAAACGAGCTTTTTAAGAAACTACAATTATTTTTTATTATTCATGCAAGAAAAATAAATGCTTTGAAGATTTTTCTTTCCTTTGAAACTCTCAAGTCAAAACTTAAACCCTTCTAACCAACAAGATATGAAAAAAAGGTCACTTTATATTTTCACCAATAGACAAAAAATTTCAACTCTTACGAAACCATGTCCATAAGAATCGCTTGAACTCTTTTTAGAACAAATTTGCTTTGAACCAAAATGAAAATAGTTTTGTGTTTGGAAAATGGCTTTGAAATTCCAAAAAGTTTTCTTTGAAAGCAATCCCTTGTAAATGATTAAACCCTCTTCTAAATGATATTATCCTTAAGAAAACTCAAAACAAACAAAACCGGATATGGCCATGTTAGGGTGGGTGCAACTCAAGAAATATAATAGGGCTAGCTCCATGATTCCTCTTATAGGAAAACAGAGAATGGGAAGTAAAGATGCTCAAATTCTCTAATAACTTTTGAGGCAAGCCAATATGGGACATGTCATATATCTTTGAAATTAAGATCTTTAAATAACAGGGTATGTCGATATCATCTAAGCTCGTTAAAATGAACATCTCCTTTATAGAGGTTTAGTTTATAAGTTAAGCAAAAAAAAAAAGCCATGAAAGCTTACCACGATGATCAAAGATTCAAATGATAGAGTCCATATTGATCACAACGTATTAGATTCTAACCTTTGTAGGGAGTCCACAAAAAGAGTCCTTAACAAACTCGAACTTCTCCAACAAAAAGAACTTAGTAAGATTCCGAGCATAAAAAGGCTCCTACTCTTTAGAAACAACAAGGTTTCTAAAGACAACATCTTTGACACTCTTCGTGTGTGCTTTCAGGCCCTCATTATTTAGATAATGCATTTTTAGGCCGCAGATCGGATCATCCATATAATATACAAAAAGAAACTCCAGATATTTGATATATTTCTCTTTGAATGAGATCTCAATTCCAGCGACGGTTTCATTAGATATCTTACAATTAGAATCCCTCTTTTTTCCGATCCAGTTCCTCCACCACCGCGAACCCTAGTTAGATTCAGACATGATACACTTTTTTGTTATTGGGAGAACCCAAGTACTCTCTTTCGGATCCAGGAAACGACTCTTAGAGATCTTTTTTCCTTTTGGAAGATACAGGAGCGAAACAATCAACCTATTGATATTGGAAGACCCAAAGGATTCTTCCAATGTATCATTTCTAGGTCCAATGGAATTCATAGGTGTTTAGTTGGAATCCCATTCTAACTAAGGATTCTTGTGGTTCCGGAGGATCCAGCTACAGGAAACCTAGGAACGGGGAGCTTCCCCCCCTTTCCGCCCTACTTTTTGGTCTTAAGAATGCTGGTTTTAAGAATGAGTGATTGTCCTTCTCCGACCCTTACTGCCCAACCTGAGAGCGGACAGCTAATGCGTTCCACTTATTGAACAGGGTTCTATGATCGGTCCGCAACCCCTGGATGCCGAAGGTGTCCTTGGGGCGATCTCGTCTTCCAAGTGCAGGATAACCCCAAGGGTTTGTGGGTTTTTTTTCTACCAATTGGGGCCCTCCCCTCACCACCCCCATGGGGATGGTCTACGGGGTTCATAACTACTCCTCTTACTACAGGACGTTTACCTATTTCTGAAGAATCATAGAGTCCCACGAATTCATTGACTAATAAGGTTAGAAAATGAATTATAATTACAATTGAAACGCCCGAAAAAGATCTATGAGTTTATATATGTTCTAAAGTAAAAAATATCATAAAAAAAGGGGGGAATAATTTAATTATCCATAATTCTACATACGGAATTGAATTCATTATAGGATTTATTCCATCCTTTTAATAATTAGATAATTTAAAAATGTTATGCCGCCACTCGGACTCGAACAAGATATATGAGTTTATATATGTTCATCCGATTAGGATCGATCTAAATCAGCCCATTATGCATACGATTCAACATGCCAACTATTAAACAACTTATTAGAAACACAAGATAGCCAATCAGAAATGTCACCAAATCCCTCGCTCTCGAGGGATGCCCTCAGCACCGAGGGACATGTACTAGGGTGTATGCGCGACTCGTTCAGATTTTAGATTGTGGGTTGGGACAAGGGTTGGGACAAAAGAAAGAATTTTTCCACTATCCGTGATCAGTACCGATGAATAGGATAGAATGGAAGACTCATCATTCAGATAGTGTATTTTTAGGCCATATGTCTTTCCTTTCAAGTGCATTTTCAAACCCTATCTCTTTCCTTTTGAACACATTTTCTACCCCTCAATCATCAGATAATACGCTTTCAAGCCCTATCTCTTTTTTTACAAGTGTGCTTTCTATACATTCCAGATAATGCATTTTTTAACCCTATTTATTTTCTTTTTAAGTGCACTTTCTAGATCTCAACCATTAGATAATACACTTTTTAACACTATATCTTTTCTTACGAGTGTGCTTTAGAACCTTTATCATTCAAATAGTGCGATTTCAGACTTTGTCTTTTTCCTTTCGAGTGCGCTTTTTAGCCCTCATCCATCGAGTGTGCTTTCTAGCCTTCATCCTGATATAGTGCACTTTCAAGCCCTATCTCTTTCTTTTCGAGTGTGTTTTCTATCTCTCAAATATCAAATAGTATGCTTTATAGCCCTATCTATTTTCTTCATGAATGCACTTCTGAGCTCTAAATTCTAACATCTTTGGAAAGATTAACCATTTCTTAATCTGGTAAGTCCACAATCTCGTAACTTTTCTTCTTTACAAGCTTACATTTCAAGATTTTTTGTCGTAAGCATTGTAATGAGGGGGCAACTATCATAACCTAATTTTGGATTTTCCCTAAAATTACCACCTTCTTTTAAAATGAAAAGGCAATAAAAAAATGAAAATGAAAAGAAAAGTCCGGCAACTTGGAAAGAGCAGGCTAAAAAGGGTTTCAAATGTATGAAGAAACCAAGCTGGATTTTTTGACAAAATTGAAAGCCCAATTGTACTTCATTATACCCAAAACTAAAGGACAATGCAGATTCAAGTCAAATTAAATGATTTTTGGTTGAATCTGCATAAAAATTAAGTTTGTGGACTTAATTAAACATTTAATAGGCCAATTTGATTAAATAATAGGCCCAATTTAAGGATTAATTATGTTTAAGAATTAATTTGGGTAAAAATAAAAGAATTAATTAACTGCAAGCACTTAATTAGACTTTTAATGGGTTAAATTAATTTTATTAGAGATTTAATTGATGAAAGAATAAGTTTGGAAGCTTAATTTAGGCTTAATTAAGAAAATTAGAATTTTAGAGGATTAGATTTCATTTTTCCAAACTTAATTGCGTCAAATCAGGGATGTGATTGCAAGAAAAAAAAGTTTGGGGATAATTTAGGGCTAAATTGAAGAAATTTAGAACCAAGGACCAGCTTGTACATACGCGATACTTTAGGGATTGAAAGTAGTGAAATCAAGGGGCAAATTGAAAAAAATGAAAGTTAAATGGTCAATTAAGGATTAATTTGCATAAATATGAAACTAAAAACCAAAATGGGGAAAGGTGCTGCACTTCGAGGTTGGTGTTTGAGTTTGGCATGACTGAAATTGTGCGCATTTAAAAGTTATAAGGAAATTACAGATGCAATTAAAAGAAGTCAAGAAATCAAAGACTAATTTGACTTTTGGTCAAATCCCAATTTTAGAATCCTAATTGACTAAGGGTTATCAAAACAACATTGTTTTATTTAAATGAAATGGTGCGTTTTGATCAAAATGCTTTGTTTTTGTTCAAAAAACTTCGTTTTGATGAGTCTAAAACTTAAAAATAAATAAATAAAAAGGGGGCCAATTTACTTGTTGTCTAGCTACTACAAATCTTCTTCTTCTTTAAAAGCCCTGGGAAGGCTAATTCTATTGCCATCTTCCAAGTCCAAAATCACCTTCATCTCTTCCCCGAACAAGACAATGAGCGTACACCCTCATTGCATGTTGTACTCATACCAAGACAAAATAAAAGCTCTTTTGCAGCCCTGAAGGTGTTGCTACAAGAAACCAAAACCCACGCACTAACCAGTGTACCCTCTCTTGTCCGCTTCGAAACACTTTAAAGCCTTAATGGATGGCTTGGATTGATTCTTCTACATCAAGAAGAAAGAATAGTCCAGCTGATATCCCTAAAAGGGATCCTAATGGCCTTTTAAAAACTCATGGAGAAGATGGAGGACGAGGTGAAATAAAGATTACCTTTTGAACCACCCATCCTCACCATTGTTATCAAGCTTTATGCCCATTTTCAGTCACACATAACTACATTGCCACACACACCATCACAACTCAAGAAAAGATATAAGGAAGCAACATATTTAGCTTTGATGAGGGGGTGTGGCATAATGAGAACACCCCCTCCCTTTTCATTCTATTTTCATTTTTATTTATTATATTGGGTGTCCATTAATGCTTTATGTTAAAACTTTTTATTAGTTTAAATGCAATAGGTGTTTTTTTTAATGTTTAACAATTCCATGTTTTAGTATGTATATGTATGTTTAAGTGTAGTCTAAGGTTTAGTTGAATGCTTAGGATTGCTTTTAAGATGATAAATGTTAGGTTGGAATACATTCTTAGCATGTTTTGATGTTCAAGGTAGTTAATGAAGTCTTTATAGTAGTACATGTTCAAGGTTTAATTGGTGTTTGTTTTTTATGTTCTTAGACCATTGTTTGGGTTTGCTTAAGCCAAATGATTTTTGTTTATAATTAATAGTGTAAAAAACAACCTATGAAACAATGTTGGAATATGTTTTTGGCTTGCTATAGGACAAAGGCTATGCTTGTTTTGCCTTTGAGTCCATGTTTGTTGTTGTTTTAATGGTTAAAATAAGTCTATTTTAAGTATGCTTAAGCTTTGGTTGCTAAGTTTTTTAGGCTCTTAATGTGTTTTTTGGGTCAGGTTGCATATCTGCCATTTTGAGTCTTCTGGGCATTTTTGCATTTTTTCCTAAGAAATGTTCTTAAGAAGAACATTGTCGTGTCTACAAGATTTAGACCAGTTTTGGTCTATTTCCTTGCACTAGCTACTTCACATGATACCCCTAGCCAGAAATCTAGAATTTTTTTTGCCTTAATAACCTGTTGTTCATGGTTTTAATCTTAGGGTTTTGGTTTTAAATTGAAACTTTCCCTGACCAAATCGTGATGTTTTAGTGTTAATTGAAGTTAATAAGTGATAGATTATTGACCATTGCAATCTTTTTATGCCTTTGGTTTTGCTATATCTGATCGATGATGAGAGTTATGTTTTCTGCATTTAGAGGAAAAGTTTTTTTTTTCCCCCTAAAAAACTTTTCAAAAGTTCTAAAAAATTTAAATAACCATTTTAAAATTATTTGTGAGAACCTTACATATTTTTCCAATCATTTAACCTAATATCGGGTCTGTAGAGTTATATTGTTAGATATTGACCCGGTATTAAAAATACTCGCTTTCTGCCAAAATTTTTAAAAATTCCAAAAGTTTCTAAAACATTTCTTGATTTTAAAAATACAAAAAATATATTTTATTTAGTATGCGCGTATGCCAAATTCTAAAATTTTTATGCATTTTCATCATACTTAAAATACAAAAAAATAGTTAATGAGTATCATAACAAGTTTGCAATGATCTATTAGGATTTGGCTAAAATTTCATATAAAAAACCTTTTTTTAGGTTTTAACCTAGTAAGATAAGAATCTCCTTACTAAGGAGGACTTTTCTTAAACTTTAGACATACATTTATAGGCTTTTTAGCATGATTAGGTTTTAACCTAATGAGATAAGATATTTTCTCGAACCTTAAGTAGATTGTTGAATAAAAACATAACTTAGAAAAAACAACAAAACAACTTACAATAGGTAGGGTGCACCGAGGTGATACGTCTTTCCCTTACACAACCAGTTTTCTTACCCAGACTCTCGCATACCAATAAGTTTTCTAGTGACCGTAACACTAGATGACTATTCCCTTTCCCTTTTATTTTGTTGATAAAGGATAAGAATTCGGTCCTTTCCACCCATATCAATCCAGATAATCCTGCTTTGGGAGGACGATCATCACGAAGTCGCACACGTGCAATTAGCGACTCCACTAAAGAACTTCTTATGGACTAAGCTTTGTTTATTTGTTTGATGTTGTGTTTATTTTTTTTAGTTTGTATATTTTTATTCTCTTTATGCTTTAAAATTTCACTGCCTTTTGTCCATCATTTGTATTATCAACATGAATTCTTTTGTATATATGACATGCATTTGTATATTGGATATGGACTAATGTCTCATGCATAATTGATTTTAATTTTTGGAGGTGCACATAAACTTTTAGGTTAGGTGAGGGATTAATGATCTGCCCTATGACAATCAGTCAGGGTTCAGATGCGTAAACACACTCAACTCATATTTAAGTATCTTCTCAGTAATGGTGGGCATACATGCTTTAACCATTTCTCGTAACACCCCATATTGTCTTTACGAAGATCATCACTAGAAATCTAAGGAAATTCGGAGCACTTTGAAAGCCTATTTGATGTGGACCAGCCTAGAAACACCAGTAAGGACCTATTACATGTTCCAAATGGTCCAATGACTCAGTCCAAGACAAAGGCATTGAATGCATTGGTTTTGAATATTTCAACTAAGTCAAAATTGAAACGTCCATTAGAGTATCAAGAGGAGATCCTAGTACATCTTATCCATGTGCAAAAGGGGTCCAGCACAACCTTATTTGGGCCATGAGGTGAGGACAGCAAAGGAAACAAAAGAATCCTTCTATAATTTGGAAACAACATGGGTGGCTACCTTTTCCTTTTGTTTCTAGGATTAAGGGGCTACATGGAAGGCTATAAATAAGCCTTGAATCAGTTCTATAATATTTTACTTCCTTCTCTTCTTCTCATGACAGAACATGGATTTAATATTATAGGCTTTGTTTTATTTTGTTAACTACAGCCCAAGGCTTGTTTAGGCTTAATCAATACTTTGTTTTCAGTTAGGATCCAAGGCTTGTTTGGATTAAGTTATAGTTTTCAGTTTAGGGTTTTAGGTCAGTTTTGAGTGGACCTCATTTAAGTCCACATAAGGGGTCCATTAGGGTTAACTTTTCAAAAACCATTTAAACTCATGTAAGCCAAAATTTCGGCAGCTTTGATGATAATTACTGCTGAATTTTTTAGTTTTAACGTGTGAGAGTGATTCTTGCATTCTTCAGTTCTTGAACGAACTGAATCTAACTTATCAAAGATTAACTAGCTTCGTGGCGTCATTCTACTCAATCCAATAGTGTTGGTGCCTTGGGGCAGGTTTCCATTGTGTCACACTCCTATCAAACCTATTTCGGCTTTCCGGGATCAGATCTCAATCTTGATTGTGGGTTGCATGACCACGTGATCACGAGGTTCACATCAGTTGGTATCAGAGCTAGGCTCCGAAACAAGGTCATATCCTTATGCTATTTTCATTTTTTTTGTGTTCCTTTAAGTTTTTCAGTGTTTGCGTCATCTTCTTGTTCTTCATGTCTGCGTCACCTAAGCAAAAAAAAGGTTATATTTCATCTTGTTACTGTCTCTAATCATATCAGTATATTAAAAAGAAAGAGAGATAGGGATTAGTTGAAATTTGAAGGATTATTCAATTTTTGCCGCAGAAACACAACTCTTGGTGAACCATAAGCAAACCACCTTGGAATCAATTGAAAGTTCATATTTAGTCTATTAGGGGTTAGATCGCATCATATGTCAAATTTGGGCTTATTCTGATATTGTTTGCTTGAGGTTTTAATTCGAGGTTCAATTCTGCCGCAGAAACACTACTCTTTGTGAACCATAAGCAAAAAAACCTTAGCATAAATTGAAACTTCATATTTTGTGTATTGGGGATGAGATCGCACCATATATTAAATTTGGGCTTATTTTGATATCGGCTTCGGGAGGTTTTAATTGGGGGTTCAAGTACCTAGACATAAAAGAACAACCTATAAATTTATTTTTGTTTTTTTTAGTATTATAATACTAAATATTGAATTTGAGGTCATTTTGAGATTGTTTGGTTTGGGTTTCAATTCTGTTACGTAAAAATTGCAAAACAGGTTAGATTTGCGTCAAGTTTGAAAATGTGATCCTTACTGTTTAGTTGTGTCCAAATCTTTTTGTTTCTATTATATTTGGGTTATCTAGTAGTCAAGTAACTGTTTTTGCAAATATTCGCTTTTGTTTTATTTCGTGTCTTCGTTTCGTCCACAATTCGTACAAATTTGCATTGCTACTCGCAAAATCATAATCGTAGTTTTGTTTTGCTTTGTTTTTAGTATATTTATTAATTCTTGAGTCTAAAAATTATAATTAGAGTGCGCTGCGAAGGCTACTGACTTTGATTTGTTGATTTCAGTTCCTAAAGAACCAAAAGAAAGTAAGTTGTGAGGTAAAAGGTGTACTGAGCTTGAGTAAAAAACCTTGATTTTTTTTTATGATACACGAGAGGTGTGAGGATATATTTTGTGCTACTAATCAAATTTTGCAGATTCAAAAAATGTCTGAAAACAACAAATCAGCTACACAAAATGCTGACGTAGCTTTCCAATTGCGAGCCATAGGCCAGCAACTTGAGCTGTTGTCTAGAATGTATAATGATCTGAAAGATGAGGTGAATTCAATAAAGCAATAGAATAGTGGGGCTGATCGTCGAGGAAATACGGTCTATATGGCCGTACGGAATGTCAGATCAAATTTTGAAGAGTTTGTTTATGAAAACACCGATACGGGTGAAGATAACTATGATTTTGCATCTGCTGACCAAGGAATCAGGTCTGGACCGAACAGGGCTAGGAGGAATGTGAATTTTCGTGGCATGGGCACTTATGAAGATATGGATGGGGACTTGGACACCATTAAACTGAAAATTCCTAACTTTCAAGGAAAAAACGATCCCGAGGCTTATTTGGAGTGAGAGAAAAAGGTAGATTGGATTTTTGATTGCCATAGCTATTCTGAACAAAATAAGGTGAAATTGGTGATAATTGATTTTACAGAGTATGCATTGATTTGGTGGGATCAAATTGTAATCAGTAGGAGGAGGAATGGGGAACGACCTGTTCAGACTTGGGGGGAGATGAAAGTCTTAATGAGGAGATGATTTGTGCCAAACCACTATTACAAAGACTTATATCTGAAGCTCCAAGGTCTAAATCAAGGTTATAAGACACTAGATGAATATCACAAAGAGATGGAGATAGCAATGATTCGGGCCAATGTTGTTGAGTATCAGAGAAGCCACCATGGCTAAATTTCTTAGTGGGTTGAATCGGGACATTGCCAATGTGGTTGAGCTACAGCACTATGTGGAGCTAGAGGACATGGTTCATATAGCTATAAAGGTGGAGAGACAATTTCGGAAGGGACATGCTCGGCCAGTGTTTAATTCGGGCTCTTCATCATCTTGGAAGCCGAATCTAAAGAGAGAGGGTATTGTCCGAACACTTCAGGTTCAGGTAAAGAAAAAAAGATGAAATTAATCAACAAAAGGAGAACATCTTCCATACGCGTTGTTATGTACAAAGCAAGGCGTGTGGTTTAATTATAGATAGTGGAAGTTGTGTTAATGTTTGTAGTACCACCCTTGTTAGTAAACTGAATTTGTGTATTGTTAAGCATGCTAAACCATATAGATTGTAGTGACTGAATGATAGTGGTGAAGTGAAAGTGATTAAACAGGTTGTGGTTCCATTTTTGATTGGGAAATATGTTGATGAAGTTCTGTGCGACGTGGTACCAATGCAAGCAAGTCACATCTTGTTGGGGAGACCATGGCAATATGATAGGAAGGCAATTCATGATGGGGTTAAAAATAGGTATACTATTGTAAAAGATGGTAAAACCATCACTCTTGTACCTCTTACACCCAAACAGGTGTATGATGATCAAATAAAGCTAAAAAGTGAGCATGAGGCGATGGGGAGAGAAAATCAAGGTGAGGAACAAGGGGAGAGAAGACCATCAGATTCGGCTAGAACTCAAACCACTACAACCCATTCGGCCACCCATCCAAACACAAACAAATATTCAGCCAACACTCCAAACAAATCAAACCATTCGACCACAACTCAAAAACACCCAAATCTGGCCGAGAGTGGAGGTAAGACAAGAGGAGTGAAGAAAGTCAGTAAGGGTGATGAGAATTGTGTGGAAAAACTAAAGAAACAACCCAATTTTTATGCTAGAGAGGGTGAGATCAGATCTGCATTTTTCACTAACAAGCCAATGATTTTACTTGTGTACAAAGAGGCTTACTTTAATACTAATGATCTTGATCATATTGTGCCTAGTGTTGCTATTGCTTTGTTGCAGGAGTTTGATGATGTGTTCCCCGACGATACTCCTAGCGGATTACCACCATTGAGGGGGATAGAGCATCAGATTGATTTCGTACCCGGAGCTTCAATTCCTAACCGACCAGCCTATAGAAGCAATCCCGAGGAGACGAAAGAGCTTCAAAGGCAAGTTGATGAGCTGATGGAAAAGGGCTACATTCATGAGAGTATGAGCCCGTGTGCTACTTGTGCCTAAGAAGGATGGAACATGGAGGATGTGTGTTGATTGCCGAGCCATCAACAACATAACGGTAAAGTATAGACACCCCATTCCTAGGCTTGATGACATGTTAGATGAGTTACATGGATCCTGTATTTTCTCTAAAATCGACTTGAAAAGTGGGTACCATCAAATTAGAATGAAAGAAGGTGATGAGTGGAAAACAACATTTAAGACTAAGCATGGTTTGTATGAATGGTTAGTAATGCCGTTTGGACTTACAAATGCACCTAGTACGTTTATGTGTTTAATGAATCATGTGTTGCGTGCGTTTATAGGTAAGTTTGTGGTTGTGTATTTTGATGACATTCTGATCTATAGCAAGAACTTAACTGAGCATCTTGATCATTTGCGTAATGTACTTAGTGTGTTGCGTAGTGAGAAATTGTATGCTAATCTTAAAAAGTGTGCCTTTTGCATGGAGAAAATTGTGTTTCTTGGCTATGTTGTAACTGCACAGGGTATCGAGATGGATGAGGAGAAAGTTAAGGCCATCCGGGATTGGCCTACACCCAAATCGGTAAGCGAGGTAAGGAGTTTTCATGGGTTAGCTAGTTTTTATAGGCATTTTAAAGTCAGTTGGGTTTAAATGGAGGGAGGAACAAGAATTGGCTTTTGTTCTTTTGAAAGATAAATTATGTTCTGCACCTGTTTTGGCTTTACCTGACTTTACGAAAGCATTTGAAATAGAATGTGATGCATCTGGAATGGGAATAGGTGCTGTTTTGATGCAGGATCGGAGACCTATTGCATATTTTAGTGAGAAGTTAAGTGGAGCGACCTTGAACTATCCCACTTACGACAAAGAACTCTATGCATTGGTAAGAGCACTTGAGACATGACAACCCTAAGGAAAATTGCATACGGAAACTCGTGCAAAAAAATAAAGCACGATCCAACGGTGAGATCAAAAGTTATGGCCCTTTTGACCCGTTACACAAGTGTGGATGACCAGAGCTCTTTATCACAGATTAGCGATTTCATAGCTACCCTGAGGAAAACTGCATCCGAAAACTCGTGTAAAAATTTAAGCGCGATCAAACGGTGGGATCAAAAGTTATGACCTTTTTGACCTACTACTCAAGTCTTGCCGACCAGAGCTCTTCGTCTCCAAGTAACGATTCCATAGCTACCTCAAGGAATACGACCAATGAAAACTCGTGCAAAAAAATAAAGCGTGATTCAATGGTGAGATCAAAAGTTATGGCCCTTTTGACCCGTTACTTAAGTGTGGCTGACTAGAGCTCCTTATCACTGAGTACCGATTCCATAACTACCCTGAGGAAAACTGCATCCGGAAACTTGTGTAAAAATTTGAGCGCGATCAAACGGTGGGATCAAAAGTTATCACCCTTTTGACCCGTTACTCAAGTCTTGCTGACCAAAGCTCCTCGTCACCGAGTAGCGATTTCATAGCTACCCTAAGGAATGCGACCTATGAAAACTCGTGCAAAAAAATAAAGCGTGATCCAACGGTGAGATCAAAAGTTATAGCCTTTGTCGCACCCTCGCGGCGGAGCGCGGCATCACGGCGATCCTTGATTGAGTTCGGGGTCTTTAATTTATTGTGAATAAAGGGGTCACCCCCTAGTATTTTGGTCACTAGGAACCCTAACTGGTCTTTCAGAGATTCCAAGGTAAGGGACTGGTTGTGTAAAGGGAAGGTATTAACACCTCTAGTACGCCCTACCTAAGGTAAGCTGCTTAGTGTTTGGTTTGCCTTATAAATACTATGGTGTTGGTGTGTTCTAATCCCATCAGTTTTCCTAGGTTTTATTCAAATTAAATTTATTAAGATTGAAATCCAAGGAGATTCCATGTGCTTTAAAAGCTCATTTTTCCCTTAGTATTTCAAGAGTTTACGACTTGTAAATCGCAAGAAGGAGGGACAAAAATCTAAGGAAATTCAGGGCACTTTAAAAGCCTATTTTTGCCTTAGTGTTTCATACTCTCATGGCTCGTAAACCATGGAGTAAAAAAATTGAAATGTCCTTAATTATAATCAAGGCTTCTTTTAAGGATGTGTAATGACTTATTATTCCTAGAAATATATTTTGGATATTAACCACTTGGGGTTTCTTTATCCAAACATTAACAGCGAATAATAACAAGTTATTCCCAATAATATTTTGAATATTCATCCCTTTGGGGTTTCTTTATCCAAACATTATCGGTGAATAATAAGTTATTCCCAATAATATTTTGGATATTCATCCCTTTGGGATTTTTTTATCCAAACATTAACGGTGAATAATAGATTAATTTTCCCTAAAATAAGATTTTTATATTTTTTGAAATATTGGCCAGTACCCTTTGGAGTTTTACAAACATGTTGTAAAATCCAGAAATACAAGAAAATAATTTTTTTGTTGTGTTTAAGAAATCCATGCGAAACCACATTTTTCAAAACTTCAAATATTTGTTTTTTTATATATAAAAAAAACGTTCAAAACATGTCAGGGTATTGGTCATATGCATGAAAACATTATATATATATATATATATATTTGCCACATTGCGTCGAAAACCGAGTATTCTAAATACGAGATTTGTATTTTTTACAATATAAAAATGCAACAACAACAAAATAAATACACGAGAAAAACAACAATATTAATCATTTTTTTTTGGTGGATCCAGCTCGGCACATGTGGCTGGGCTGAACCCAGCCGGCCTAGCCGGGTCACTAGTTCAAAATAGTGACCCAGTTGGGCACTGTGGAGTGCATGCGTGAATTACTCACGCATGCACTACACAATGTGAAGGTAATTAATTTACCTTTGCACAATGCCAACTTTTTTAAATGCAAATGGAATTGAGAAAGGAGAGAAAAGGCTTACCTGGTCAGGCAACGGGTGGAGGCGAAGTGGAGGGAGACGATTGGTTGTTGCTCACGAAAGACGTCCCTGCTCGTTGTTCACGGTGGAGGCAGGTTTGCCATAGTGCTGGACGTGTTGTAGACACGGTGCTGACGAGGACAAACTGGCAAAGTGTAGGGTTGTCACGGTAAAGGGCGACAACTCTCAAAGAGAGATTCAACATCCTAAGGGGTGCACCTTCTCTGTTTCTAAAACCGAGAACAAATGGAAGATGACGGTATGGCTGGTTTAGGCAGTTAGTTCCTGGAGTGAAACATAAACATGGGTAGGGAGCGATAACTACTAGTCTAGGTTTCGCCAAGGAAAGGGGTAAGTCTGGTTTGTCCTTGGCAAAGAAAGGGGGGCTGGCCGAGAGATGGAATGGGGACCAACAGGGAAAGGGAGAAGAAATGAGCTGAAATGGCCGCTGGCAAGGGAAATGAGAGGTGACTTCTGTGTAGAGAAAGGGAGGGGATAGTGTGCGGCTGAAGGGAGAAGGGAAGCTTGTGTGCAGAGGGAAAGTTTTGGCTGAGAAAAGGGAAAGGGGCAATGACAACTATGAGAGGGAGAGTGTTGGGTCTCAAGGTTTGCTGGTGAAAGCAGCATCAAAGGAGGAAGGGTAGGAGGCTGTGTAACAGAGAGGGGGAAATGGGGAAAAAAAATGGAGGCCGGTCAGGGCATACTGGTTTTGGCGAGAGAGAAGGAAAAGACGGCGAGGTGGTGTTTGGGTGAGAGATGATTCTCTGGTTTGTTTAGCAAAGGCAAGGGGGGAGGTTCTTGGTTCTGCGGGGAAGATGGAGATGGGAGTGGTGGCTTGGTTTCGGCTAGGAGAAAAAATTAGGTTTAGAGTTTTTGTGGTTGCCATCATTTTTTGTCTTTAAATTGTTTTCTCCCTTGTGCATATGGCTGAAGGTTCATTTATATAGAAAATCTCTACACGTGCTATTCAAGGAAATATTGCAATAATTATTGCAAAGATTGTTTTCTATAACCAACCAACAAATCCTATACATATATGGTATTTTATATTGCAGTGATTATTTTTCCATAACCAGCACAAATCATATCATATATCTATGGTATTTTATATTGTAATAATTATATATGATTCAATAATTATCTCTTTGACATATTGCTTCCTTAATATTAGTCCTGATGCTCTATGCTATCGCCACATGTAAACCCTTATTTTTTTAAAAAAAAATTATTAAAACATTGGTCAAAAATTGGGTAGCAACAGCCCTTTTGACCCGTTACTCAAGTTTGGCCAACCGGAGCTCCTTATCACTGAGTAGTGATTCCATAGCTACCCTGAGGAAAACTGTATCCGAAAACTTGATGCGATCCAACCATTAAAGGATCCATTGGAGGTTCCAGTTGGTCCAGTTACTAGGCTTAGGGCTAAGAAGTTCAAAGAAGCTTTCGATGGACTTCTTCAAGATACATGGGCTAGGGTGGACTTCAAGAGGATTTGTAATAATAAAGAGCAAGCCTTGATTAATCTGATTCATGTTCAAGAGGGGCTTCTTGGTGGAACCAAGACCATTACACAAGGATTGGGAGAAGAAGACTAGATTCAGACAGTTTGACCTTTCGCTACTATTTTAGTCATAACTAGAGCTACAGATTGAATTGTGATGTGATTCTAGTTGTTCTGGAAACTAGACTTCCATAACTTTCCAACGGTATATGGCAAGCCTTCTAATTCATTAAGACGAGAGAGAACCATCCGTTTTAAGTTGGGTCTTGCTACTGCCAGACAAAATGTGGAAATAATGAACTTGTCTTATTTAATTAGCTGGGCTATCAAACTTTAATTATTTTGAGAGGAGACAATTTGTTTGGGTTTTAGACTTGTTTATTTTAATTAGTTTGGGCTAGTTTTAGCTTGGGTTGATTATTATTTAAATTGGGTTTATGTGAGACCCATTAGGGAAACTAGGGTTTTGGCTTGGAGTATAAATACTCTTTAGGAATAATTTTAGGTCAGACTTTTGATAATATTTTCAGCATTGTAGCCGACTTTTGGTTGCTCAATCTTGGTTCTTGATTGAACTTTCAACTCTTCAAAGAATTGACCATTCTTTGTTATGAATTTATACTTCTTTTGCTCGTCTCCAGGTGTAGGCGTTGTGATCGAGTTGGTTTATAGTCTTGTTGCCTTGGAGCAAGTCTTTCATTGTGATAAGCTCATTCAAATCTCAACAAACTTGGGTTACATTGATCTTGGGGTCACGAATACCATTAAATTCTGCTAGGGTTCGTATCAGTTGGTATCAGAGCTGATCTAATCACAGGTTATATCCTTCAATTTGAGTCTTTATTGTTTCTTGTTTGATTCTTGATAGATTCGGCCACCTATATAAAAAAAAATTAGGGATCTTACTTTTTATTGCTTTGTTGAACACTTAATCATAAGTTAGTAGTGCTCTTTTGATGCTTTCTTGATCAAAATTGGCATACAAACCTAAGTTCTTGATTTTGTTTTGTTCTTGCTGAAATATATATATATATATAAAGGAGAAAAGAAAAAGAGGCTTGATCTTGAAATCTTGATTGCTGCCGCAAAAAAAAAAACAAAAAAAATCACTTTTTTTTTGTTTTGGCCGAATACATGCTTGAGAAAACCTTGATCATTGGGAAATTGGTTAGTCTTGATTCGTGAATCTTTTTGTAGTCTTGTTTGTGTTTCTTGAAAATTTGGGTAGTTTAGTTGATTTTCTTGAGTTTCTGGAATTTTCTTGAATTAAATCCTTAGTTCTTGATAATTCATAATTGTTTAACTCTTTTCTGATTATTTTTTTTTGTGTCTTTAAATCGTCATATTATTCGTACAAATTTGCATTGCTATTCGTGAATTTGTCATCGAGTTTTGTTTTGTTAGTTTCGTAATTTCTTGCTTCTAGAGTCTATATCAAATTTATAAATTCACTGCACAGTTGGTTGCTTTTTTCTGAATTGTTGCTAAGTGATTTCAAGAACTAAAGAAAGGCAATTTGAGTGGAAAAAGGCATAGGGAGCATATTCGAGTGAAAAGCCTATGAATTTGTGTGAAACACGAGTGTGTGAGGTGTTATTTTTATTGCTAACGATTTTCGTACAAGTTTAAAAAAAATGTCTTCTAATAGTGTGCCACAGAAGAACGATGAAATCCAAGAAAATGGGCTTTCGAGAATACAACAACAGATGAAATTTATGTTTGGTGAGCTGATGACTAGGATTGAAAAATTAGAGACTAGGTCTGATGGAGGGCATAGTAAAAGGGGTAGAGAAGCTAGGAAGGAGGAGAGTGTTGCTGGAAACTCTGCAGATGAAGTCGAGGATGATCTTAACCGTGGTGGTGGGTTCCGTACACATAGGGGAGAGAGGTATGAGAATCGGTCAAGGAGAGGACATATTTGACCACATAGGGATTTTGATTATGTGGGAGATATAGACCGAAATTTGGGTAGTATTAAGTTAAAAATCCCAGCCTTTAAGGGAAAAACTGATCTGGAAGCTTATTTAGATTGGGAAAAAAAGTTGGAGATAATTTTTGACATCCATAAGTACTCTAAAGAAAAAAAGGTTAAGTTAGCTGTAGTGGAGTTTACTGACTATGCCATGGTTTGGTGGGAGAGATTGGTGGTAGAAAGAAAAGGAATAGAGAAAGACCAGTTAGCACATGGGAGGAGTTGAAGACAATAATGAAGAAGAGGTATGTTCCTAAACATTATTATCAGGAGTTGTTTAATAGTTTACAAATGATTACACAGGGTAATAAGAGTGTGGAGGAGTATCAGAAAGAATTAGAGGTGGCTATGATTAGAGCTAATGTTAATGAAGATAAGGAAGTTACTATCTCTAGGTTTTTAAATGGGCTTGAATAGAGACATAACTAATGTTGTGGAGTTGCAATCATATGTTGATTTGGTGGAGTTAATACAATTAGCCATTAAGGTTGAAGGATAATTGAAAAGGAAGGGTAATACACAATCTGGAGCTTATACGGGGTCTTCTTTGGGTTGGAAGATGAATTATAGGAGAGAGGGTAGTGCATCATCGAAGCCTTTGGCGACTTCTAAAGTTGTTGAACCTACCTTCATAAAGAAGCAGGTTTCGACCAATGATCAAAAACTTGGAATCCATGGCTGACCCGTGACATCAGTTTGTTGATTATTTCTGAGTCCCTAGGGGCTGTTTGGGCTTCGAATCCATAGGTCTCCCGTTACAGCACTTCGTTGATTATATCTTAGCCCCTAGGGCTATTTGGGCCGTCGAATACATGGGTTTCCCGTTACAGCACTTCGTTGATTATTTCTGAGTCCCTAAGGGCTGTTTGGGCTGTCGAATCCATGGGTCTCCCGTTACAGCTCTTCGTTGATTATTTCTGAGTCCCTAGGGCTGTTTGGGCTGTCGAATACATGGGTATCCCGTTACAGCACTTCGTTGATTATTTCTGAGTCCCTA
>Ga0325411_1002736_pt1:0-10000 | contig 19890 bp, 7 predicted proteins | sample PopdelMetagenome_13_FD_206181 | JGI IMG/M metagenome (GOLD analysis project Ga0325411, IMG submission 206181) | Populus deltoides microbial communities from Bellville, Georgia, United States - Xylem-PdIQD-R4 | ecosystem: Host-associated > Plants > Phyllosphere > Stem > Wood/Secondary...
GGCTGGCAATTACAAACAAGCATTAGAGCATAACAATGTTGTTTATCCATGTGAGAAGTCTGCACCGCACCTACTGATCGTATTTCTCTTCTTTTGGGATTCTATTTACTATCATGTTTGTCTTGTTATTGTTTGGTTCTAGATACTATTTCAGTTGTCTGGCCAAATTATAAATTCCATAACATAAAGCCTTTATATATATATATATATATATATATATATATATATGAGTCCGTTTGCCTCTTCAGTTGCAGCCGTTTGGTTATAAAAAATTATGGTATACTGTTCACTGGGTTTCTTTTTTTTTTTTTTGCATTGGAAACGCAGTATTTGTAAAGCAAGAATTGCTTGTTTTTTTCATACTGTTCACGTAATTGCACTGTTCAATGAACAATACAATTAACGTGAACAGTGCAAAATAATGCACTGTTTATGTTAAAAATAGTGAACAGTGCAATTCTCTTGCACTGTTCACTTGCACTGCGGTTTTTTTTTTAGTGTGTTAAGTTTTTTTTTGTTAATTTTTTAAAAAAAACTAGTTTAGCGTGAATTTTATACATGATAATATTTTATCTAATTTTATTACATGCTAAAAAATTATGGAAACTGTAGTTATTGTCAGATAAATTTTGTACGTAATGGAATTGTAGATAGTTTAATAGAACAATAAATTTTTTTATATAAAGTATGATTTATTTCATAATGTTACCGCAATAGTTAAATCCACAATGTTTAAATTAAAAACCATCAATATTAATTTATATTTTTTAAAATTATTTTATAATTTCAATTTCAAAAACATTCTTAACCAAACACATTAAACTACTTTTTCTTCAACCTCAATTTCAACCACAGTTTTAACTAAACACCTATTTTTTCAAACCAACCACAACTAAAAATATTTTTTATAAATCAATTTTTTTTAAACCACAACCACAATAGCTACCAACTACCGCAATACCAAACACACTTATATATATATATATATATATATATATATATATATATATATATATATATATAGACACACACACACATACACATTGCAGAAATGAGGAAGCTAGCTCGTAGACTTGAGCAATGTTTTGATGAACACAAATCGATTTCTGAATTGATTCTGATTCTTTGCTTTTTAATAGACGAAACCGAAGGCTGTGAACAGAACTTAAAAGAAGCACACTTCTGAAATTCAACTTGTACTTGAGAATATTAGGTTTTTCAAAACACATGCACACGTAATGAAAATAATAAATTTAATAATTTTTTAGGAGTTTTAAGATTTTGTTTGATAAATTTAGAGTTATTTAAAATTTATATAAAGATTATCTAAAAATTATATGTTTTTATTTTTATTTTGAATAACTACTTGAAGGTTGGTTCTTTGCAAACCACAATTCATCTAAATATTCGTTTTCTAACAATAATTCACAAAATCATTAATAAAAAATATCTTAAACTCTTTTAAGAGAGAGAGATTGTTATATCTTTGAGTGTTATCTCTTTTCTTTTGTTTTTCAGGTATTCTATAACTTAAATAGCTTTTTGCTTTTTTCAATAATAAAAAAAATAAAAGACATAACATTCTATTTAAAAAAAAAACCTGAAAACTATATAAATAACAAAATACTAATTTCCCCCCTGAATAATATCACATATATTATTTCAGGATAATTTTATAAATTTATTTAATCAAATCTCTACTTGATTTTTCTAAGTATAGAATTGTAATTCACTCCACAAATTACATTATAGTCTTCAATTTCTAAAACTTATTTACAATCAAGTCACACTTGATTAATCATTCCATTTAAATTTCTGACTAATGGTTATTATATGTGTAACCCACTAGGTTCTCTAATAAATTGGCCAAATATAAATAGTAATCTTAAATACAATTGGATTAAATAAATCAAATAAATTAATTTATTATCAATTCAGCAATTGATTAATTTATATTTGAAAATCAAGTACAATATCTAACAACCTATTATGATCCCCCAAATATTAAAATATAAAGTCATGAGTAGTTTGACTTAACCTTTTAGTGATCAGTTTCTTAATGTAATTATTATTCCTTCATCAACAATGTTTCAATTTAGATATTATAGCATTAAGAGTGTCTACAATATCAAATTATGTTTGTTCTCAACTCCATAGTCATTGATTCTTTGAATAAAATTAAAAACTCTTTTTAAATTTCATTCCACTTTACACCAGGATTTACAATCAATATTATTTTAGAACAGATAAAATATTTTTTTCTAATTCACCTAGGATATAAATTATAACGACCCCAACTTTCTATACAATTTACAAATAATTTCCTTTTTTGATAATGTTAGAAACGTGGTAATTTTTTTTCTGATGGTAATAACAGTCGACCAGATCAATTTTTTAATCAACTGGTTTATTCGAACGATCTAACATTTTCCTCTGCAGTTTATAGTAATGGTCGACTAGTATAATTTTATCCATAATTTGGTCAACCAATTCACCCTATAATTTTAATATTTCCTTTACTGGTTGATCAATTGGTTGACCGATTCCATCGATTGATTAAAATAGTAGCGGATTTAACTGTTCAATTCATCAAATGGTCGACCGTTTAAACAAAGTCAAACATTTTTGTCATTCTTCTTTTAAACTTTTACCAAGTTATCAATAACTCTCATAATGCTATATTTTTACATTGTAATTATGGTCTAATCATTCTGGACTCATCTCATACCATCATAACCTATGATTCAACTTCACAATTAATATACAAAAGCAAGATATTACACAAATTCATAAGAAAACATCATAAGTATGAATTATATATTTAAATCCCAAATGCAAAAAATAAGGAACATAATATTGTAAGATGTACTAAGAAAATCTTATCAAAAGTGATAAATTATTAAAATCTTGATATTAATTACATATCAAATTTTACAATGCATAAGTATTAGTTGCTCAAAATTTCAACATCATTAATTATAAAAAAAAAACACCATAATCATTTACTCATTCTATACGAGGAAACGAAGTACCTGGAATTAAATTAATATTAAGTATGAGTCAAACTAAGTAATTAAAATATAAACAATTAAGTAATTCTCATGATAAGTTATAAACTTAATTTATTTGTTTAATCATTTATATGATCTTATTAGATCATCTTTCTAAGTCACACTCTTTAAATCATTCTCGTATCATTACAACTAACTAATTCCAAGCATAATATCACAATAACTAGTTAACTAATTTCACTGTCTTTTTTACTAGGCAGGCATTCATTTCCATCATTTGACAATCGATTTTACAGCCCATAATCGACACTAGTTCTATCACAGAAAAACTAGTTCCACAACCCATTACTGGACACTAGTTCTATCACAGGTTAGCTAGTTCCACCGTCCATAACCAGCACTAGCTCCATCATAGACAAACTAGTTTCTCATCCTATTATCGGGAAATAGATCCATTATAGGATGGCTAGTTCCTCAGCCCATTACCGAGCATTAGCTCCATTATATGATGGCTAGTTCCTCACATATCAAACATTAAAAAGAACTTAACATATTTAATAAAAATGTAATGACTTGATTTGTCATAAGGATATCAAGGTGTCAAACTCTTATCTGGGGCTTGGGCTTGTGGTGTTATTTTTTGTTGCTATCCTAAACCGTTGGCCTCTCTTGTTTCAATAGGAAACATTATCATTGTAAATACAAGAGAGGCCAGCAGTTTAGGATAATATGTTTGCATGATTTTTTTAAATAATATGTTTCTATTTTGTCATTCAACATAAACATACAATTCCATATCCTAAGTTTAATTATTTCACAATAAATATTACATCATAACCAAATTAACATGAACAAATCCATATGTGAAGCTTAATCCATATTACACCAAAAGTACCATCACAACAACTATGGCATCATTTCATGCACAACATCATCTAAATAATAATCCATGTTAATTCTACATAATTATAAGATATTAAATAGATCCAAACACTTCTTCCATTCTCTACCAAATGGCCAACCCCTTTTATCTCATTCCACCATGATTATTTCTTTTCATTACCATGATTTATCATCAAATAAAACCCCATCTACCTCAATTGTTTTAATTTGATTAATTTTGACACTCCCCATAAATCTTTACTAAGAACCCTAATTGATTTTTCTTGGATTTTAATCATAATCAATTAAATTTTGTTCAAATTGATATGAATGGGTTCTAAACACCTTACTTGGTAATAATTTGAACTTCAAAAGCTAACCAATCAAAGTTTGTCATTCTTCCCTTATTTATTCCCTTTCGTTACGAGTTTTCCTCTTTATCTTAATTCTTGTTTTAAGATTGTTTAGTTTCTCAACCCCTTCACTATCTTGTCTAATTCTTTAGTTTTTCTTAAAGAATTTCCCTAAATTATCTTTTCTTCTTCTTTATCTCCTTTCTCAGTTCTAATTGGTTGTTTATAGAGGAAGAACTAAAATTTTTTATTTTTCCTTATTTATTCATGATCAATCGGTCGACTAGTTCCTTACTTAGTCTTCAGTAAATTTTAATTTAATTTTTCATCTTTATTCAAATCCACCTCTATTTTTAAAAAATTTCAAGGTTTTCTGCTTTAATTACTTTAATTATCTTAGCCGGGGTTTACATAAATCCTCTTGATTATTTAAATACCTTCATATAGTTTATATTATACTCAATATTTGTCTATTTGTTACCCTTGATTAAAACAACGTGTAGCAGGATCAAAACATAACACTTCTTATATAAAATAATTTAGTGATCTAAATTCTAAAGATCACTTACACAAATGTCACGTAAGCCTTTTCATAAACACAAGTAATCTCTCTATATGTGATTCTTATTCGTGTCAGTTCGGTGTACATTTCATTTAATAAGGACTTATATATTAGTTCTAGGTATCCCTCATACCTCAACTTATAAGAATAACTACTTCATTTTATATAGGAAAGAACATAGTATGTATCAATCTCAACAACTCTAATTAATATCCACTATTAATAGAGCATTAACTATGAATATTTTAGGAACAATGTTTTGATGTAATAAAAATCTCATAATTACAACAACTTTATAATCTTTTTTGCAAAGAATTTTTGTTCGAATGACTTTAATTTTACTCTAGATATATTAATCAAATATTAAATTTATTAATCAAGTATTTGATGAATATTAAAGATAAAGAAGCCTTTATTAATAAATTAAATATATTTACATGAATAAAGTTAATATTATATGCAATCAACTAATTTGCTATAAGGCATATACATAAAAAATTTTCCACTTGCTCTAAAGTCAATCACTCATGTATCAAACATTATATCGCTCTACTTGACGATAATATTTTTACTAGGATAATGACTTAATAAGAGGATCTACAAGATGCTCTTTAATAGAGACTCGCTCTATCTTTACATCTTGTTTTTCTATGATTCTCTAATCAAATGGAATTGTCTAAGTATATATTTTTTTTTATCATTAGTGAGACCTTGGTTCCTTTTCTTGTGCAATGACTCCATTGTTATCATATTACAAGGCTATTGGATCAATAATGCTAGGAACCATACCTAGTTCAGTGATGAACTTCTTGATCTAACCAACCTCTTTTATCTCCTCGGATATAGAGGTGTGCTCAACTTTAGTTATAGAATCTATTTTGGTCTCTTATTTGGAACTCTTCCAACTCACATTACTATTATTTAGAGTAAAATATAACTAGATCGGGTTTTTTATTTTCAATATGTGATTAAAAACTAACATCCAAATAACCATAAATTTTTATTTCATCTCCTCTATTGACCAAAAAAGTATTATTAGTTCTTCTCAAGTACTTAAGAATATTTTTATCTTTTAGTGACCATCATCGGATTAGATTGGTATCTATTTGTTATGATCAAAGTATAAGATACATATGGTTTTGTACATAACATCGTATATATTATGAATTCTATATTCAAATTACATGGAATCATTTTCATCTTATCTCTATTAATTTATGTTTTAGGGCACATATCATTGGAGAGACATATCAAGTAAGTATCCTATTTGGATTCTTCCATGCTAAATATTTTTAGTATCTTGTCTATGTACATAGATTAGGACAATCCAAATAAGCTTTTAGATCTATCTATATAGATCTTTATTCCTAATATATAGGTTATTTCTATCATATCTTTCATGGTGAAATTCTTGGTCAACTAGATATTTATTAACTAGAGTAAATGTTATTTCCTATTAATAATATATTGTATATGTAAAATATTAAAAAAAATGACTTCACTCCCGCTAACCTTTTTATCAACACAAGTCTCATTTATATTTTTGATAAAATAAAAAAAAATATTATCTCATCAAAATGGATATTTCATCTCCTCGAAACTTGTTTATGTTCATAAATAGATTTTTATAGCTTGCATATTTATTGGCAATTTTTTTAGATTCAAAACTTTCAAGTTATGTCACATTCATATCTTCTTAAAGATTCTCATTCAAGAATATATTTTTAACATTCATTTACCAAATTTCATAATCATGGTATATAGTTATAACAAGTAAAATCCTTATGGATTTTAACATAGTTACTGACAATAAGGTTTTATCAAAGTAAACCTATTTATCTTTATTTACAACCTTTGACAACTAGTTATTCTTGTATGTTTATACATTACCTTCCAGGTTAGCCTTTCTCTTAAAGACCCTTTTACATCCAATAGGTTTTATCCATATAGGTGGATCAACTAAAGTACATGCCTGGTTGATGTATATGGAATCCATTTAGATTTTATGGTCTCAAGTTATTTCTTAGAATCAATGTCAGATATTGATTTCATGTAATTGGTAGGCTCATCAAGTATGAGCAACTCCTCATTTTCAGCTTCCATAAGAATTCCATATCTTATTGGTGGATGATGTGTCCTATTAGATCTACAGAGTTCTTATGTTTCTTGAGTTTCAGGCTAAACATCCAATGTTATAGTCTCATACTCAAGTTTAATTTGGATGTAAGTTTGTGGTTTTTGAACTTCATCAAGTTCTATTTTCCTCTCACTTCTCCTTTTAAAAACATAATCTTTTTTTAGAAATGTAGTATGTTTTGAGACAAACATTTTTGCTCAACAAGGTGATATAAATAATATCAAATAGTTTTTTTTTATACCTATAAAATTATATTTATCTAACTTTAACTTTTAACTTTTTAGATACAATATGCTTCATATAAACATCACATCTTAAATTTTTAAGTATGATAGGATTGGTCTCCTACCATTCCATATCTCTTACCATTCTCTTTTAGATAATCTTGAAAATCTTAGTTGAAGTATTCACAATCCTGATCCGATCGAAGTATATTAATACTCTTTCCAGTTTGTTTTTTAATTTTATTTTTGAATTCTTTAGACTTTTTAAATGATTCGAACTTTTATCAAATACACATAATCATATCCAATATGGTCATCAATGATGAAACATGTATATCTAACTATGGCATGAACTGTTATTGGTCCAAATACATATGCATGTATTATATGGTCATCAATGATGAAACATGTATATCTAATTATGGCATAAATTATTATTAGTCCAAATACATCTACATGTATTAAACATAATAATTTATAAGATCTTTCACTCTTTCAGTAAATAATGTTTTAGTCATCTTACCTAATATACAAGCTTTACAAATTTCATATGGTTCATAATCAAAATGATCAAATATCTTTCTTTATATAATTTAGTCATTCTTGTTTTATTGATATGATCTAGTATACAATGTCATAAATAATATGAGTATTGATTATCTAATTTGTTCTTTTGGAAATTTATATTAAACCTGGGTGTTTTAAGATCAAATATATATAAACCATTTGTATAAGTATAAGATCCATAATAAACATCATTATTGTTGCTTACACATAGGTTTATTTTGCTTTTATTCAATAAATTAAACACACCTTAAATAAAAGCTTCAATAAGCTTCTTAGCCTTCATGGTTGTAAAATAATCTTTACAGTTCCTTTTATAGTAGCCTTCCTTTCCACAATGATGACAAGTTCCTTTGTCATTTTTTATTCCCTAAATAGGATTTTATACTTGAATTGCAAGACCAAGTTAGCGTTTAACTCATGGTCATGACAAAGCCTAATTGGCTCAATTTCTTAAAATAGTCAATCATCCTCAACACAAAGGTGTTCAACGAGGAACCCTCTGTCATCTTACAACGAAATAATTTCTTAGAGGTCTCATACCTCTTAGACCTACTAGCGGCATCAAATAACTCTATGGGATGCATAATTATTATATAGTCATCCATATTCTCTTGAATTTCAAGTGACATACAGGCTAACATCACACATTTAACTTATTCATCGTCATCAATATGACATTGATATTCAGTTCCTTTCTTTGTTATCAGTGTCCTCATTAATGATAGGAGGAAACAGATTTTTAAGAACATATAACTTTTTTTTATTTGAGAACAATTCACATATTTCGATACCAATTCAAAAGGTTTGATTTGGTCAATTGGTTAGTATCAAATATATTAAGTAGGGATATATATATATATATATATATATTACTCATGGTAATCTATCAACCTATTCATGTAAAGATAGGGAGTATTGGTTTCATGCATAAATATTTATAACTAAATTTAGATAAGGTCTTTAATCATAATTTGGTCTACCATTATCTTCCTGCAAACTAATAGCTCTCACTATTAATTCAGAAAATCTCGTTTAGATCTCCTAATGGGTTAGGATCCTATTTAATTTATATGACCTAGCTGAAGTAACTCAATAAATCAAAATAAATTAAATTAGGTAGATAAAATAACTTATCAATCATATTTTTATATGATTCCTAAATTAGTTAGGTGACAACTCTGTGTAGAAACATATCATATATATTTCACCTAACTATTACCTTTAATCTTATATGATCATAAGTATCTCCTCTAAATCATATAAATTAGTTAAGTAGGACCCAATTTTATAACATTAAATATATTCGATTAACACTAATCTTGAACAGCTCAACAAGTTATCCATGAATAAAATTTTGGTATCATGCATATAAAATTAAAAAGCAATATATCATGTTCTCATCATGTACTTAATGTATTTATAAGGTATTTATCATTTTAATTTAGTCTCATTCTATGGAATTAGTGATAACAATTATATATAAACATACACTACTAGCATGTTATTTCATTTGGATGATGATGGACATATATAAACTAACTCCCTTGAGCCATCGAAAGGAATTAAATGGTCAAATCATAGGTAGTCACTGCAAATATTCATAAGTCTTTTGCAAGCATCATGGTTGTAGCCTTTTTCGTCGTTCTTTCTTCGTCATAGATTAAAAAATAGATTATCCTATCTAAATTCCTACCTTTCTAAATTACATAAAATTTATATAATTTTATAACAAACCTCAAGTTACATTCAAGAGGAATTAGATAAGAAAAAACTTGTACGACCAAGAAGAAAAATGGAAAAAAGGCAGGTTACACAAGCCCTATTTCATATTACAATTATTCAACCATTAAAAATACGATCACTTTTATCTTTAAATGTCCATAACCATCCTTCATGCATAATAAAAAATTAATATGCATAAATAAATATATTGCATGCTTCATTTCTAATATTGGCTTTATGTGAAATTTTAAAACAATATTCTTATACTTAAAAATATTAAATCAAATCCAACTTGATAATTTCCCAAACATAATAAATTTCATTCAATACAATTTTTTTAAAAAAACTATTTCTCAAAATTTAATAAGAAAAATAATCATATTAAAATTCTTATTAACTTCCTAAATTATTTTAGGAACAATTAAATAAAATTTTCTGGATTAAAAAACTATCTTTAATTTAGAAAAAACATTTTTCTAAGCATTATATAATTAAATATTTTAATTAAATCATAATCGATATCACAAAAGTTAAATTCATGA
>Ga0325411_1002736_pt1:15000-19890 | contig 19890 bp, 7 predicted proteins | sample PopdelMetagenome_13_FD_206181 | JGI IMG/M metagenome (GOLD analysis project Ga0325411, IMG submission 206181) | Populus deltoides microbial communities from Bellville, Georgia, United States - Xylem-PdIQD-R4 | ecosystem: Host-associated > Plants > Phyllosphere > Stem > Wood/Secondary...
AAAAAATCAATTTGGTTATTTTTTAAAAAAAAACCAAATTGAACCGAAAATAATTACCCCAATATGAGTGATATTTTTATCTTCTATAAGACAACAATTTCTTCTCCTTCTTCTTTTATCATGCCAATCATAATCACAGAACAATTAGCTAGATTATGAGAAATTAAGATGATTTTTTACTATATATTATGTGAATATATTTAACAACTCATAATCACTTGCTTGTTACAAAAACAAATTGTATTTATTGATTATTTTTTTTAAGCAGCTAGCAATGTGCTTTTTTAGCCATGATTGTATAAATAACATTAGTAACTAGAATAGTTATGGGGAAATTATTTATCTCATGGTTGGCGATTTTGAAAGGTGAGCAGAAGAAGAAGAAGAAGAAGTTACCATCCAGCACGTAGCTTTTCCCATGATGTAATCATTCAAGTCGTAAAATCAATAAAAGTCGTGTTTTGTGAAAGCGAAGTCTTCTTTAAAGTCTAGCACGACCCCTAACCCATGTGTGTCATGGTGTTGTAAAAATAAAATAAAATTCAATACCACACTAACCATGCAGGTGCAAGCCAGCTGGCACATCTCGAACATGTGTCGGTTTGTTTTTTTTAAAAAGATATTTTTTAAAAAATTATATTATTTCAATGATTTTAGATTATTTTAATGAATGGCATGGTATTGATCAATCTAGGAGTGAAGGACTTTAGAATAAAATTTAATTATCTACACCATTTTCTGTTTTGGTCATTATTACATTATTTATCTGGGATTTTTAAAAATTAAGAAATGCTATATCTTTAAAAATAAGATTGTCTCTTTTTTTTCAAAATATATATCATTAAATAATTTACATGATGCTACTAGTTAATACCATCAATTTTTTCATCAATTTTTTTTTATAATGAATCATAAAATAAATATCAATATTACCAACAAAATCATTATTAAACAACAACCATAATAATAACATGTATACTGAAGCTATATATATATATATATAACACGTGTCATCCTTGTAGTAAAGTTTATTATATATAAAACTAGAAAAAACAAGAAAGAAGAAATTTACGAGACATGTCATCGATAATGTAACAAGCTGCAGCATAGGTCATAGGAGCATTGTTTAAAAGTATAGCTGTAGTTGTTTTTAAAAATATATTTAATTTTTTAAAAATTATTTTTGATATTAGTAATTAAAACATTATTAATTATAAATAAAAATATTTTTGAAATATAAAAATTTTAATAAAAAATCAGAGGAAGAAACAAAAAGACACTTGCAGGCTTTAAAAACACATGATTGTAAAAGCAGAAGGTAGCATGGGAACACGTGTTTTGCTTAATAAATCATTCATGGTTAAGCTTTGGATAATTATTGTTCAAATGCATCTAATCACCATCCCATCCTACACCAATTTAATGCTTTTCGAAAGTCCCAAAAGAAAACGAAGGCAGCCTTCCGCAATGATGTAATCGTTAAAGGCGTCCAATCAACATATATATTATATTATATTATATTTTATATATATAAAAAAACAAAATTATGTTATGTGAAAGCGAAGTCTTCTCGGAAGTCCAACATAAAAATTAGTGGCATGATCATGTAGTTGTGTCTGCAAATTAAGTCCACCGACACTTGATGCACTCGTGGCATAAAAGGACAAACCATCTAGAACAATAAAAACAATAACTGTGAGGCCTGGAAGGAATATTGCAAAACACACAACGTGGCGCGCTACAAATAAGACTTGGACTGGATCAAACATGTGAGCCTTCTTTGGTTGATTATATCTTTTTTATTTTTTATTTTTTATTTTTTATATAATTGTATTTTAAATTTTTATTTTATAAAAATTAAAAATAATATAAATCATATTCTAGAGTATCATTTAACATATTAAATTTTTAAATTTAGATAATTTTTTGATATAATATCAGAGTCTAAATGACCAAACGATCATAAGTTCAAATCTCATTAAACTTATTCTCTCCTATGGTTAATAACACAAGATAAGTTACCGTGAGCTTTTTGTAATTTTTAAATTTAAAGGGTTTTAATTCAAAAAATATATGTTATAAAATAATATAAATTATATATTGAGATGTCATTTAATAACACATAATTTTATACTTTTAAAAACTTATTTTTCATTTATTTTACATACAAAAACTTGTTTTGCAATAATTTAACTTAAACATATATTTTTAATCTATTTTAAAAAAATAAATAATTTTTTAAAATCATAGTTTTGAAACCCAACTGACCAGAGGCTGGAACAGGGCCGAGTTGAAGAAAAAATAGGAGAAGGAAAAACCAAGTCGACCCGGTAAAAAATCCAGTTACAACCCGTTAATTTTTTTTATTAAAACGATATCGTTTTGATTAAAAAAAATTAACCTGAAAAATCCAGTAATCTGATCAAAACCCGAAATTCGGGCCGATCTAGAAACTATGTTTAAAACTACAGTTCAAAAAATACTTCTGTAACAACCACACTTAAATACACCTTGTCGTGTAAGAAAGGACTAAAGATGGTTGTTAGGAATTGCCCACCCTCTTTTATATTCTTAAATTATATGTTTTTTTGTCATGTAGTTTTGTCATTATATCTGCACTTTTTTTCTATTTTTTCAAAAAAATAAAGAAAAACAAACGAAGAAAAGAATATGAAATGATGAAAGAATTAATTTATAACCTAATTTTAAAATGTTATAGTTATATATTTAAAACCATGGGAATTATTTAATTGGTTTAGTGAAATTGCCGGAACTAATTCATGATTATCTTTTTTATTTTATTTATTTATTTTCTTTTCAAAGCAAAGCTCAAAAAGGACTGTCAAAAAGGTTGTTGGTGTAAGAAAGTTTTGTTTGTTTTGTATTTTAAAAATGTTTTTGAAAAAAAATTAAAATTTTTTATTTTTTTAAAATTAATATTTTTTAGTATTTTTAGATATTTTAATTATTAATATCAAAAATAAAATTTTTTTAAATAATATTTTAATATATTTTTAAAAAGATTGCTAGTGCTTAAAAAAAAGCAATGTTCATCGCATCTATGTCCTTAACGTATTTCGGCATGTCTGAAGAACAGATAATAATTGTTTTTCATGAGTTGTCCAGTTCCAGTAAACGGCATCATTGCTAATCAATGGCCGAAGAGAGAAAGTCTCTTGATTTTTTGGGAAATTTTCTGGAAGAATAATATAAGACAGAAAAGTATATAAAAAACAGCACATAAATATTATTTTTAATAACAGCTATTTAATTAAAATTAGTATCATGTGAATCAATTAGCGAATAAAAATCAATTTAAAATTATATAAAAATTTAATAATTAAAAAATAAGGTTTAATAGTAAAAAAAAGATATAAGTTAATACGACAAAAGGGGTTATTATGAAAGGAAAAAAAATAAAAAACAAAGAATACATCACTGAAAACACACCACACCGGAACTTTATTTTTTTATATATTTGATGCCATTAAAAAGATTTCGATAAAACAATCATAACTACACATAGAAAGATTACGAAACGAGGTTATAATTGGTTATGAATTTTATTTCGAGATTAATTTATGATTAATTATGTTTTCATTATATGATCTTTTTAAAATGTAATATAATTAAAATAATTTTGCCAAGATCTATTTTTATTTTTTTTATAAAAAAATAAACATTTGTAGCATGTGTCATGAATACAATGAATGACTCCAAATTCAATAATTCCATTCAAATAAAATATCAATAATAAAGTCTTCCTTATTTTTTAGTTAAATAAAATCTCTATCTTTTTTTAAAAAATTGATTAATTGTCTTAATAATTCCAGACATATAATAATTATATCATATAACAGCAAATACATCTCTAGACTAGTTGACATTAATAAAAAAAAATCACGGTGCCTTAAGCATGTTACTACACTTAAATCGTGGTTTAACACACAATTTTCCGTGGTCTCTTTTAAGATCCCAACGCGATAAATATATTATCCCACCTTTATTAAAAAAACTCAATGCCATTAAATCCCATCTTAATTAGAGATCTCGTGAACATGACAAGTGCTGCATTAAAAAAAGAAAAAGAACATCACAAGCATAGTTTTTAGACGTAATCGGGTGGATGGTTTGGTTCAAGACCTGAGTTTAAAGTTCTGATCGAATCACCAGAAAACTCGGATTAATTTTTTTAAAAAATCAAAATGATATCGTTTTAGTAAAAAAACAAAAATAAAAATCAACGGGTTGCAATCAAGTTTTTGACCGTGTCTTATTGGGTCATATCGAGTTTTTTCTTCCTTTATTTTTTCTTTAACCCAAATTAATTTCAGTCCTAAATTGACCCGCCGAGCCGAGTTTTAAAACTATAATCACAAAGTTATCAATCACTAAAAAACAAAAAACATCACAGCGAATAAAGATTAATTTAAGGTTTGTAATGTTTGTGGTTGGTAACATGGTTGGTAATGTTTTTAAAATTGTTTTTTAATTGAAAATATATTTTATATATATCTTTTATATTAGCATATGAAATCATTAAAAAATAAATAAAAAATTTAATTTAATAAGTCAAAAGTTATTTAAAAAATATTTTAAAAAGTAAAAACTAAGCTCCAAATAAGCAATTCAAAAAGTAATGTAATTTAGTATTATTTGCATTTTTATTTTATGTTTTTATCTTCCGAATTTTTTAATATAAAAGCAAAAAACTAATAGTTTTTATTTTCAAACTAAAAAAAAACTAACAATTCCTATCACATTTTTTTAAAGCCATTTTCGTTTTTTTATTTTAAATAATGATTTGAAAGCAGAAAATAAAAATACCAAACTACCCCTCAACTTACTTAAGAATCATCGATCAAGTATCTTAAAAGCCATCACGTTAAC
>Ga0325411_1002737_pt1 | contig 19883 bp, 20 predicted proteins | sample PopdelMetagenome_13_FD_206181 | JGI IMG/M metagenome (GOLD analysis project Ga0325411, IMG submission 206181) | Populus deltoides microbial communities from Bellville, Georgia, United States - Xylem-PdIQD-R4 | ecosystem: Host-associated > Plants > Phyllosphere > Stem > Wood/Secondary xylem...
GGAACTCTTTAAGAATTTATTAGTTTCTTTTACTAATCTGAACAGAACTTAGTCTTCAACACATGAAACTTGGAAAGACTAAGAAAAATATGCGTATCAATGAAAGTTTCTCACCATCCCCGAAATAAAGCAGAAAATTTTCTACCATGGAATGAAGAAATCTACATAAGAAAAATAGTGTAGAAGTTTTGATTCCACCCCTCAATACATTTTTAACTGAATAAATATATTCTTCTACGTGTGAAGAAGCCTGTTGTTTCAGTACACAGATTGCAGTAATGACTCTTTTGTATGGAAAATTACCAGTTTCACAGATCTGGTATTCCATAGATGCACTGAAGTTTTCAAGCCATGCTCTTCTTTCCTTTTAACTGAGTATCTCTGCTTTTATTTTTTCCAGTTGGCAGTTTTGACAATTCTCGTGTGTCACCTGCATTCTTCTTCTTTCGCCTCGGAGCACCAACACCAGCAGGATCGACCAATGGGCCAGACCAAGTTTGTATTGGCTCCTTCAAGTAGGTAAATGAGGTGGTGCTGAATGGGACATCAGGAGGAACGAGCGCAGGATCAATGTGGTGTGAAGATCCTAAAGGATACCCAAGTGCTCCATCCTGATGCGGCGGGGGAAACTTTTCACTCTTGCTTTTTGCATTTGCATGGTTAATTAGACGCCTTCTCTGTTTTAGGTAGAAACAACAGGATTGTCAGTTAAAGGCTGTGAGCAAAAACTGAACTTAAGTCATCAGTGCACTGAAAATTCTCTCGTTAATGAATGGACGGATTCAACTCTTCCTTCCATCCTCTCACATTTTTCAACCCTTCCAATTAGAAAGGATTGGACCAACCCATCCTTCATATGTCTTACACCATTCGAACCAAAGAGAGTATTAAAAGTGGCTTTAATGGAGTATGCTCCTCAACACACTATCAGCCACACAATCAAAAGTACCAAAAAACAAACTGAAGCTCTTGAAAATTAAACAATATCCATTCCTGATTTAAATGAAATAAATCTCACAAGTGGCATTGGTTAAAGGTTCTTTGGTCAAATCAAACACCGTGAGCATGGTGTAAAAGAACTGTATTATCACATATTGCTATATCAATTTATTTGTACAGAAACTATGATCTTACAGTATGCAAGTCTAAGAATTTGTAAATGAAAGCACCAAAACATAAACAAAGCAATAGATCATGCGAGTAAATTATCAAACATACATCAATATTGGACGGGAGCTCTGCATTCGCATCGGATGCAGGCATTCCCCTAGCATGACGTTCACGTGTTCGTGGTTTCTTTGCAGCATCACCTTGGGCTTTGCTAGCAGTTCTTAGTCTACACAATCAAACAGAAACTATTATCTATAGAGGAGAAAATAAAAGATAACAGACAGTTAGTAGTCATATATGAAAGGGAAAACACAGTCCAGAATGTATAAACAGAACTGTCCATGATATAAAACGGAAGAAATGAGGAAACAGTATAATGGTGGTTGCTTGATGATCATGTTAAAATTTGTTCTAGGTAACTTCAGTGGTAAATATAGAAGAAAGCACAAAAAGAACAGAACGTGTCTGAATGACAACAAACAAAATGGAGCTTATGTTGCCTTGGAAACCTAGACTAAATGTTTATAGAATTTATTTTCCTTCTTTTATTCCTTTGTACCAACTCTTGTTTATTTTGAATTCATAGTTTTGTAGATGATTTCACATTCAATGTCTCTCAAACCTACCAAAGAAAAACTCGCCTTGAATCATAACGATGTTTTAGCTGTGTACTTTCTGCAGAAATCATTTTACCAAATACCGGGAGAAAAATACAATTATATGCCTTTCATAACTGGTTTAAATAAAATATCAATATTCAAGGGTTGTGTGTGCATGTGTGCACATGCACATGTTATCTATCCATCCATCAACCTATATAAAAGGCTGTGCATGTTGGGGAGGGAGGGAGGGGAGAGAGAGAGAGAGAGAGAGAGAGACAGGTTAATTTTTACCAAAACTTTGAACAAAAACAATAACAAATGCATATCTAAAGGGCACCTTCGAGCTTCATCATCTCGTCGTTTAGCATCCATCTCCTTACTTGGAGGATATTTTGGGAGACTGGAAGGTTCGCAAGCATAAGGTTCTGTTGTGAAGAACTGCATATAACAAAAGTTACACAATGAAGGGGATCGTTAAGCATGATTTTCAATACAGAAATCTGGTACATAATTTGAAGCCATCATCAGCAATGCCTCTGATTTTTATAGGTTACACCAGTTTTTGGTCCCAAAAGAAATAAAAATAGAGGTATCAAATTTTTGTGGGATGGATAAACACCATTACTTTAATGCAAAAATTCAAAGCCAAAGAATCAGGCATATGCCAAGATCAGGCTTACTTCCATTGAGGCAGAAGCCGCGGTGGAATCAACATGGTTTTCCAGAAAAAGGTGTATTTGATGTAATAAAAAAAAGGATTGATTAAGATTAAGAGGACCAGAATCAGTAGATGAAAACTTCCAAGAACTGATTCCTTACCCTTACGGACTTGAGGTAAGATAAGTGCTGCATATAAGATAGTGGTTCTGATGTTGTACCCAGTGATTCTAATCTGCTTATTCAATTTTTATTACCAAGTACAAATCAGAGAGGAAGAAACTACACTGTCATAACTTCACAAGTAGCAAGAAATAAATATTTACAAAATTAAAGGTCTAGCAAAATCAAAAATATTTTACTTAGTTGTAATTCACAAGAAATGAGTGTACTCAAGGTACAAGTAATCCACTTGAAAGTTTCCAGAGTCATCAAAAACAAAGAATCAATAAATTTGCCAGTTTCCAACTGCTGTGAACCATTAAGGTTACCTAATTTCTGGATTACTATAAATTCAGTAGCAGGACTACTTAAAACACAGAAGTAAGCAAACCAGGCAGGCTGGTACTTAATTATTTTTTTCCCCTTCAAATTCCAGTTCAAGCACTGATGCATACAAACACAGTGGTCATTCTGGGATTACATCAGCAACACGAACAACATATAAGATTATTTCGGAGTTTATAATCCAGTATCAAGTTTAATTTCTTTCATCCAGAATTCAGGGGACAATAAACACCTATCACTTTCTAAGTCCCTCATAGAAGACACCGATTTGGCAGAAGTTGACAGAAAGAAAATAAGGCTTACCATAACACAAGCAAAGAGATTTAACAAAAGTTTAAGAATCCAAAAGAGAGAAAAAAAATTGAAAATGTCACAACTTACCTCACTCTTTAGGGCAGCTGTGGCTGTCTGACGTTCTGCTGGATCAATTGCAAGAAGAGTTTCAATGAGGGGAAGTGATGATGGTGAAAAATCTTTAAATGTCTCTCTTATGCATCTTTTGTAAGGATCTCGAGGCTTAAACAAGGTTGCATTTGGCAACTTTGATTTTTTCCAGTATTCATCTGATGGTGAACCACATAGCTTGTATATCTTATGTAGTTGCTCTACCTAGATCATCAAGCAAACATTAGTGGTCAGAATAAAGAGCAAAATTCATCAAAGTGTAATTTGGCAGTTGAGTAGTTTGCAGTTTTGAACACTCGCAAACCGAAGCACAATAAACTAATAATGCACCTTTCTCTCAGGAAATTAGCTTTAGACTTAAGCAGTGAACAGTGATTAACTGCCAAGGCATAAGTAATCAAAACATTCAACCCGTCATTTATCACACTCATATTCACGTTCTTTGCTAATTTTCTTACTGATTCCATGTTCTATAATCTTCAATATTAAGCCAAAAGATCTTGAGCTTTCACATAAACCCTAGTAATTGTATCGGTGCTTTTATCACACCATTACATAGGTGCAGTTTAACATCAAGTTTTGAGAAATAAATTGACTAGAGCAATATCATCTTTTGTCCAAGTATCAAAAGGCTGGTGAAATTGAACTAGAGATAAAATTACAACCACAACAAGAATAATAGATACCTCAGTACGACCAGGCATGATGGGCTTCCCAGCCAGTAGCTCAGCCAATATACAGCCTGCACTCCACAGGTCAATACCAACGCCATAGTCAGTAGCCCCAAGGAGAAGCTCAGGAGGGCGATACCACAAAGTAACAACCCGACTTGTCATTGGAAGCTTGTGATTAGGATCAAAGAAAGACGCCAATCCAAAATCCGCAATCCTGAGTATTCCTTCATTGTCAATCAAAAGATTCGATCCCTTGATGTCACGATGAAGCACGCCACGATTGTGACAATGCTCAAGTCCAGATAATAATTGATGCATGTAACATTTAACCTGGATTGTGAACATTGCTAGATGTTAAATCAAAACAACTTCAATCATAGCTGTCCCTCTCAGGATATCCTCTCTAAAATTGATTCAAGACACAATTGGGCTAACCTGTGGCTCTGTAAATTTTACTGCAGGGCTGGCAGCAAGTCCAGCTAAATCGTGCACCATGTATTCAAATACTAGGTACAAACTACATGACATCCTGGAAGTAACTAACCCTTCCAACTTTACAACATTAGGATGATCCAATCTTCGCAAAATGAGGATCTCTCTAGCCATGAACTTCACACTCTCTGGTTCCAAATTATCAAAACGAACCTTTTTAAGGGCAACAACTTTGCCCGTCAATAGATCTCTAGCTTTGTACACATTGCTATATGTTCCTGATCCAATCTATATTCAAGAATGGAGGAAACAATTTGAATAAGTCAATTAAATCTGTAAGCATTAACAAATTGGAAAACAAATGACCAAACTATATACAGCGAAACCCCATCTCAAATGCCTCTGACCACATTTCCTTTCATTTTGATTTTGAAGTAAACGTTACCATTATTGTGAGATTACTTATTATGACATGCCTGCTGCATCATCTGTGGCAGGCATTCAAGACAGAACTTCACTAACAAACCAACTACCATTCTATTGCTACTTTCAGAATTACCACAATCATGGAATCTAAGGGGAAATAAGAATTGTATTCTGAAAATGACGCTCACCTTATCAATCTTCTCAAAAGTGTCTGCCCTCCGTGGAATCCATCCATTTAGTGCCTCCCCACAAACTGCCGACAGCCAGGGTGGCCATCCAGCAGCAACCTGCTCGCCACGTGTTTGTTTAGGCAGGTTACTTGGCTTCGAGTTTGGCCTTGACCACCTCCTCTCTCCCTTAGGCTTTTTATCCCCATCAACTTTCTCCCCCTGAGTTTCCTCATTTTTAATCTCAACAACACTACTAGTAGCATCAGTCTTTGTCACCGAAACATCTTCTATTTTCCTATTGGATTCAACACGTAGTTTCTTAACCTCTTTAGACTCTGAAACTATGCCTGAAGATACCTCTCTCCCAAGAACACACCCCATGTTGTAAATCTAAACCTCATTTCTCACATGGTCTATCTGCGTTTCCCAGGAATCAGCAAAAAAACCACTGCAAATCAATAAAATAATCACTGAGCATTAAAACAACTCCAAGAAAATAAAAAATGTGCACTAAATCCTATTTACTACATGATGCAAAACAGTTTAAAATTCACAGGTGAAATAAGCTCAGCTGACCAAACTCGCATTCCCAAATATAAAAAAAAAACATCCACAGCCCAGATTCAGACTTTTCAAGATTCACAAAAACATGAAAAGTAAAAGTAAAAAAATAATGATCTGGAGATAGAAACTTTACCGTTCAAGCGAGTTCATAACTGACACCACGAACGAGATATATGAATACAAGCAAATCACAAGAGACCTATTCTTCAAGATTTAGACCCCTTCACGATTCATTGAAGTAAAATATGATCTAAACCCAAGTGGAGAAAAAGAGAGAGCAGTATATTTGAGAAAGGCAGGATATTTAGCTTAGAAGACAAACAGAAGTGAGAAAATGATCTGAAAAACGAAGTGGATAGTTAAAGAAAGCGATGTAAATAGAGAAAGACACTTACTTTGATTGAATCTGAGAAAATACAAGTGATGGTATAATATTGACAATATTTTGTTGTTGGGAAGGAATTGTTTGTTGGTCTCTTTTGGGGTTTCCTTTGTTTTCTTTTTTTGTTTCAGACAAGAAAGAGTGAGACAGAGAGAATCAATCAAAGAAAACAAAACAGTAGCACTTCACTTCCTGTTTCGTTCCAAGTCAAACCCACAAGAACTAGCGCTCTTTCTCTCTCATGTAGATTTCCCTTTTCCTTTTCTTTTTTTTTTATTCCTTTAACTAATGGGCATATTTTTATTTTTTTTTTGCTTTTTCATCTTTTTTTTTCTTTTTCACTTTTTATTGTAAATTCAAATTATTAACATAGATTAATTGAGGAGGGGAATCCAGTGTTCCCTCCTCACAAAACAAAGCACTGACAGTGCTTTGTTGTTTTTTTTTCCTTTTACTTTTATTATTTTAAGGTTTAGTTTATTTCTTCCATGAAGAAAATTTATCATTTAATAATTTTGTTTATTCGGGTCTCATGATATAAATTATAAGTTTGGTTGTCAGGTTAATTCAGTTTAATTCGAGGCATTTTTATGTTTAAATTGGTTTAAATTACAGATTAATTTGAGTTCGCTGTCAGGTTGAACATGTCATATTATATATTTTTTGTGTTGTTTTTTAATTAATTTTTATTTTTAATTTCATTATTTAACATTGGTTTTGATCGAAAATTAAGCTTTATAATTTCTTTTAATTTGCTTCCTATAGGGCTATTCTGGTTTTATAATCCAAGTTTGATAGACTAACTCGATTTATTTTTTAATTAAATTTTATTTTTAATTTCATCCCTCAACATCAGATTAGTTAAAAATTAAGTTTAATATTTTTTTATTTACTTGCTATAAAGTTATCAAGGTCTCATAACATAAATAATAGATTTAATAGATTCAACATTTTTAATATTAAAAAAGATTAATTTTAATTTTTTTAATCAAAATATATTTTTATTGCTTATTCATATTCTTATTCTTATATTCTTAAACTTATCAAGTCAATATACATATATATATATATATATATATATTGACCATTAAAATAGCCCTTGATGTTGGGAGGATATTTGTTTTTTATTGGGGTAGTATCCTAAAACTTATTCTTATTAATAAGTTATAAAAAAAAAAGGAAAAAACAAAAGAGGGTTCATTGATTGAGATCAAGACATGAATTCAACCCTAAAATATTTTTCTTGTCATTTCTGCTGTCATTCTCCTTTCCAACTCACAACTTCCCTTTGAAATTAATATTCCAAATATAAAATAAAAAATATATACACGGGTGTTTTTCCTGCTAAAAAACCACATTTCCTTGATGCTTTAAGGATCCAATGGAGCATCATGCACTGTCCTTCCACTGTGATAGGATCAAAGTATACCAACGCCATTATTAAGCATTAGAAAGAATGATTAAGCCAACCAAATCCTGTTAAAAATTGCACAGGTAACCTAACTCACCTGTATTCAATCTAGGGTTTAAATTATACTTCCAAGGCATGCTTAGCTCAACCACATGACTACCTTGTCCTCGATAAACACATCCCGTGGGACCTCCGCCATTGTCACATACCTTGGATTCCTACATGACCCCATCAATTGCGTGGTCAACTTTGATCTTCTTCTTTAGCAGAGCTAGGGAGGGATTTACCTGGTTAATCCATCCATTGCTTTTTCTTTCGTTCTCCTAGAAGTATCTGCCTGCTCAAAAGTACCAGGGCCAATATATGAAAAATTGAACAGCAATGGCGGTGCGCACTGCTTTCTTGTCACCGTTTGTCGTCGATAAATTGACTTGCTAGTAGAGCTTGTTCGTTCACGGCATTGCAAAGTCTTTTTCATTAATCATAATAGCAACTAGCAGGAGAAATGATCCAAATTTAGCCAAATATAATGTTTGCATAATGCGTCCGATTCTGACAAATGCTCACTGTCACGTCAACCGCAATGAAAAACAAACAAATAGAGAGAGAATTTTACATATAGAAATAAGGAGTTGCATTCTAATTTCTACTCCAAAATTGCCGAGTAGCGAGGAACCTCTACTTGTTGAATTTTCTCAACCCTCGGTCTTCTTCTTCTTCTTCTTCTCTTTCTTCTTGCTTGGTGTTTCATATTCATCATCCTCTTCAGCTTCAGCATGTTTTCGCTTCTTTTTCTTCTTGCCTCCCTCATCAGCATCATTTTGAACACCATCGCTCTCAGCTTGATGTTTCTTCTTTTTCTTCTTTTCTTTCTTGGCTTCCCCTTCCCCATCCTGTTCGGCAGTTCCATTTCTGTCACTTGGCACAGCTGTTTCTTCTTCAGATCTCTTCTTCTTCTTCTTCTCTTTTTTCTGTTCACCAGTAACTGGAGCCTCTTTTGCCGGTTCCTCTTCTTCTACCTTTCTAGCAGTTGAATTTGGTGTTTGCCCAAGAATAGCATCAGCAGAAGGATTATATGTCTGCACAAAGCAAAAAGGTTAAAGAGTTACATGCAAAAGAAAAGAAAATCCAGTGATCATACTCAGGACAAGAAGAGGACCTTGGCAGGAGTTATCAGTCCTCCAGCTCCCTTCTTCCTATCCTTGTCGTAAGCTTCTATCTTAGGTTTGCCTTTAGCTGATCCAGCAGAACGACCCAATTCTTTACCTTCGAGGTTCCTTAATCGTGCTTCAAGCTACAAATTACAGTATCAAAGTTATCCTCCCAAAATAAAAGTTGCAAAAGAAAGGAAGAGGTTGCCATTATCCCAATAGGCAAACTTCTATAACATACCTTTAGCCGGTTCTCCAGTCCCATAGAGTCATCTTGGCCATCTCCAAGAGCATCATATCGGATTGTGAGAGCAGCTTTTGCAGCTAGTGACCTGGACATTTTACCCTTCATCTTAGGGGGGGCCTGACCGACCAAGGACGCATGATAAAGAAGTCCATATTTTGGAGTTGCATGCTTTGTTTTCAGAGCTCTGAAGAGAGCCTTTTCTGCCCCAAGAATCTGAACTGTGCTCCCAGGCTGCTTTGCAAGATTTAACAAGCTACCCCCATGGGCAATAAGCCGAGCTCCAACAAGCTCTCCAACAAGAGCGGTCAAATTCGGTGCAATGGTATTCATCCTGTTTTTTAAATAATCATACAGCTGAGCTCTATATTCAGATAGAGATAAGACCTGGTCACAGAGTTCTTTGATATTCATCAAATCAACATCACTAACGTCACTTCCCATAGATATCACAGCCGCCTCCTTCAGTTCTGCCTCAACTTCTTCTGGCAGTATCTGCAAAATTTTAAGAAAGAGATTAGTAAAACATTCATGAGACCATCTTATCCTATGAGAGGAAAATAATATGATTACAAGTGGCCTCACGATCCAGCATGCTGTTCAACAGTGAAGGGGGTATTCAACATTCATATCACAAAGAGATTGCTCACTGAATGACATTTGATAATACATTCATAAGCAGCAATTAGGCAAAGACAGAGCCAGTAATGCAAGTGCATCAAAGCAGGATAAAATTAGGGAATATAATGTAAATGGGCAGCATTGATGATTTCACAGTAACCACAATAGCCACACACAGAGTAAACACCATGTTATTGCAATAAAAAAAATCTGGATTCTACCTCAGAGAAATCAAGCTTTGCGGCATTATCACGGCTACCCATTAGTTTCACTGATCTGGCATAAAGGATGTTGTCTTGTACAATCTTAGCAAGCTCAGGAAAATGCCAACCATACCATTCCCGAACTCTCATTGCATATGTGTTGAGCTCCTTATCAAGATCATCAAGCAAACCAATGGCTTGAATGATCATTGTGTCAACCTAAAACAGAACATTAAGTATTATGATCGCAGCACCCCAAAGATAAATAGATGCTCTTTAAAATAATCAGCGATTTCTAGATGCATGTACAAGCAACAAGAAATAAAGATAATTATAGCACAGCACAAACTTCTGTCAACCTAATAGTCCGCCTTCCTTCAAACAAAACCAAATACAACAACGAAATCAAACCTCTGAATCATATATGATCAATATAATTCTTTGCATTTTAATTGTTCACAGCCAAAAGTTGTTTCTAGGATTTTCCAAAAGGAACCGAACAAAAAGATAAAGGCACAAATGATATCGATTGCAAAAGCACATGGACAGATGACATAAACATGTTAGCCTACATGTTTAAATAGGTATCAACAAGAATTGACAGAAACTAGATACAGCAATTGCTCAAACTACATAAATCAAGGTGCATGAATATATAGAAAATACCTTATCAGGACTGAACTTCAGTTTGTATCGAGAAAGACTGTGAGACAAACCCAAGCTCATCGGTGCCAAATCTTGTGTAGCTAAACCAGATATAAGTTCTGTCAACTGACTCCTAACACCCCTCATCAATTCCATGACAGCATTGTTGTGAACACATTCTATTTTCTGCAATGCAAAAATTGCTCTGACTTAGACAGAGAGAGACTTAAAATTGAGGATAACTGCCATAAATAAATCTCTAGAGACATGGGCAGACCAGTTTATCCTTGATTGCATTTCCAAGCTTTGAATCAGCCACAGCTAACGTCTCACCATCACAGTTAGCACGCAAAAATTTCCTCAGACCTTTGCTGGTCGAGCTTTCAATAATTTTGGTAACAGATTCCAAAGCCTCGGACGTGTTCTCAAATTTGGAAAAAGCTTTCAACTTCACCACCTGGTGTTGGTACCAAATAACAGTTAAATTCAAGCCCAATAAAGCTAAATACAAGCACTGCAAAAGAAACAAATTCCCATAGCTGGAATGGCAACCAATTTGAAAAGAGCATGTGATGTGTAAAGTAGAAAAGTCTAAATTTGAAATGCTGGTCATCAGAAATAAAAGGCAGGTTCTGCAAGTAAAACATATTCATAACCAACCAAACAGGTACTATAGAGTCCAGAAAATCCAAATAACAACACAAACATTAGATTTTCTTATCAATGCACATTAGAGGTATGGAAAACTAATTTTTCAGCAAAAACAGAAAATTAATCAAGGTCTGACTCCAAATATAAATGTTTTACTCTACTAAATGAGAGAAAGAACCTTTCTTGCTGAGTCTGGGCTAGAAAATTCCTTCCCCAAATCCTGCAACCAAAGAAATAAATGCACGATTAACATTGGCCAACATTTTTTTAGTAATATTACATTACTTGTGCAGAAAAATAAATTAGAAACAACTGCAAAATAAATCTTAATTGATCTGAAAACAAACAAGACACAGAAACATGGTTAAAAAATGATTACCTCAACTTTGGATAGTTTTCCTTCATCCAAAACTTTAAAAAGGGCAAAGCCAGCCGGTGTCTCAAATAGCAAAAGCATGTTTCAATACCTCTAAAAAACCCTGCAAATTCAACACCAACCCATCACTTAAAATCACTTACTTTACCATCCTAGTTCATTCAAACAACAGAGTTACTAAAAAAGTCACACACTTTACCAGTTTCCCACTTATCACAACAAGCATTCAATGATTCACAGACTAACAACAAACCAAAAAACACAAGCAAAGACACACAGGGTAACTCTTTAAGGAACAAAATAAAACCCAACTTTAAGCGACATGAAAAAAACAACGTTTTTTAACACTGAATCAACTCCAAAAGAAGAAACAAAAGACTCCCACTTCAGTATCAGACGTTTCTATGAAACGCAATATAGCAGAGATCATGGAGCGGAAAAATAAAAAACAAACAATGAGAGAGTTAATATGCACACAAGGAGTCTTTCCTGGTTTACAGGAGAAGAATAGGAGAACTTTGATGACAAAAATCGCTTACCTCTCTTACAACAACTGCGTTCTCTAGGGGAGAAAGAGAGGGCTGGCTTCTAGGGTTTTAAGAGGGCTTTTATAAATTGGAGAGCTAGCGATACAAAAAGAGGCTTAGAGCGTACTCGCTTTTTATATGGGAGGCTTGGGCATTTTTCGTACTCGCTGTGGTTGGTGGACATCTGTGATCAATGAGGGTAGTTTAGGGGTTCCGCAAATAAAGTTGTCGCAAAAAGTTTTGTTTATTTACTAGGGTTTTTCCTTTTCACTTTTCTTAGGTCTTTGCTTTTTATTCCAATTTAATTTATTGTGTTTTAGATATTATATTTTTAAAAGTATTTTTTAATTTTTAATATTAATACATTAATTTTTTAAAAAAATACTTGAAAATATATTAATTTAATTTTTTCCAATTAAAAAATAATTCAAAAAACCAAAGTAAACGCAAAGTCAAATAGACTATAATTGTTTTTTTCACTAAAGAATACCTAATCTTTTTCTAATGAGATTTAAAATCTAAAAAATCTTATTCTTACAATATTTTTGGAATTCAGGATAATATTAAATAGATTTGGTGGACTTTGTTATTGTTATTTGGAGTTATATAACGGTGATGAGAGTTATTGTGAAAGCAATATATTTTAACATGTTTTTTTAAAAATCCAATAATTATAATTTTTTTTTGTTTATATATTCAAAAAAAAATTTATAAAAAACGAGATTATCAGATCTGCTTATATATCGATAAATTTTATATTTTTTTTAGTTAATTTACCTGAAAAAAAATATTGATAAACTATTTTTCAATTTATTTTTTATAATATAACCAAACACTGAAAAGTGTTTTTCAACTTATTTTTTATAACACTACCAAACATCAAAAAGTAATTTACTTTCCTGAAATTTACTTTTCTGAACACAAACAGTGACTTGAGAAATAACTTTCTATCTCAAATAAAACCCTAATTTTAAAACCATGCTTGCACTTGAGTCAAATATCTAATTTTAGTGAATTACACATTTGTTGGTAGTGATCGGCATTAGTCTTTTGAATACTTTAGGATTTATCAAACATGAAATAAAATATTTCTGATAAATTTCAATCATGTTTGCACTGAATAATGGACATAACTGCTCCTCCAAGTTCAATACAGGCATCTCTAGGGAGTATTGACATAATTTTTACTTTTGTTTTTAGATATATATTTAAAAAAAAATAGCTTAAACAAATATTAAATTGATAATTTTTTAGTGTTATTTGATGATTTTAATGTATTGATATAAAAACAAATTTATTTTAATATATTTTTAAATAAAAATATTTTTAGAAACATCTTGCATCCTAATATTAGACATCTTTGGGTGTACAGACACATTTCTAATGTGAAATTAATATAATTTTGGAATATATCTAATAAAACATATTCATAACTACTTTAAAAGAACAAAAACTACTAAAAAATACTCAGAATATTTTAAATTAAAATCTTGCTCTCAACTATCATCCATCTATTTATCAACTTCCTTAATTAATTTTTATGATTTTTTAATATTTATAGATGTATTTATTTTTTTAAATATATATATATATATCATATTTAAAACTTACAATAAAAAATTTTCTTGCTGCTAACAAAATATGTTGACAATTCTTGCACGTTCTTTTTTCACATTAAAAAAGATTTTTAATCCGAAGTCACATTATAGCGCAGGCCAATTGATTACTCACAATTTAAACAAAATAGAACTGCCAATTTTTGAAAAAAATAATTTGATGAATTCTTGAAATAGTTCGAAGCAAAACAATACTGATTGTGATTAAAGTTGCCACAAATGGGACTCGCACAATACAATTTTCTTTCTTTTATCTGACACCAAATTGATCCCTTGAACGGTATTAGCATCTCTGGATATCCTCTATATATTCACATAAACAATGCACGCTGCAAGTTGACGAGGAAAGGCATCCTCAAGAAACCAGTTTGGATTCTGTTGATGCCTTTTCTGAATTTTCTACCCGGTAATAATCCATTCTCTCTGTTTCTTTTACCATGGAAAAGGGGTCTCTACACAGCACACGTTGAATCAACGAGTCCATGAGATTGAACAGATTCGAAGATGGTTAATTTTCTTCACTCGGTGCCTTTGTTTAGCTCGATCAAACTACAGACACCATCACACTTTCAATGAAAGATCTAATCATTTTTTCATCAAACATCTTCATTTCTTATATAAAGGCTTCGAAAAACAGTCAACATAGCAATTTACAAACATTGCTTTCTGACACAGTCAATAAATAGATAAAATACAGCTGTTCCTAAGGATCTTGACCACCTTAGAGATGAAAACAGGAAAACCATCAAAAGAGCTTCATCAGACACCGTCAATATCTCTCTCCTATTGTTTTTCTCCAGCTATCCCGCAGCAATGCGCAGGGCGGGCCCGTAGTAAAATCTAGAAGCAAAAAGATGAGCTATTTGGCATCTATAGCCCGCTCATATCCGAAGCTTACTGAGCTCTGAACTTGCTGCTGTCATGTCTTCTGGTGCCGCTGTATCTTTGCTCTCTCTATCAGGTACCACTGCCCCCTGGCTTGAAGTTGGCATTTTCCTTGCTGGAGGAGCCGAACAGACTGGCACAACCGATCTTATTCGAACAGCTGGTGCCATGAAACGTGGGCGGACACCACCAAGGTTCATTCTTTGAGGCAAGGGACTGGCTGGATATGAATGACCTCCAGTTCGCATTCTTGGTGGAGCAGGAATTTGTGCTGCCAAATCTTGCAGTTTGGGCACTGGAGGAGGTCCCGTATTGCTGTTCAGTGCAGGAGGTACAGTAGATGAAGGTACAGGCCTCACAGATCTGATCATTACAGGAGGAGCTGCAGATGGAGCTGGTCTAAAACTCCTGAGTGAACTTGCTCTTTGAGGATACTGTAGAGTAACCCGAGAAGAGTGGAAATTCTGCATGTTTTGTGCTTGGAAGTCAGCAGGTCTGTATCCAGAATCTTTGTAACTGCAGGAAACCCACTCGAATTGCCTAGTTTGGTTATCTCCTGGTTGAACATTTTCATCTTTTCTGTCCAGTTCAACCTTCATCTGTTTGTCATCCATGTCAACCGGGTCCTTCAATCTTGGCTCAGCATTGAAATTCCCAACAACAGGGGGATCTGGAATAACTGATGTAGAGCACTGAACTGGTTCTTCTGGTTTCTCCTCATGTATCTCCCTAATAGTCACCTTGGACTCTCCCTTGATTGGATCAGAGACATGATGATCTGCCAAGTACAATGGTCTTGACGTGGCAATTGTAATTCTGGGACTTGCAGGTACAGGTTCTTGCTCCCTCAGAGGACCAAATAGAACTGAATCTGAATGGAGTATGGACTGCATATATGGAAGAATTTGAGGACCAGGAGAAACAGGTGGAACTTGAAATGCCAATAAACGGTTCTGCAACTGAAACAATTCTTCTTGCTGCCACATTTGGTATATGGCCATTTCAGGGGTAAAGCTAGGGTAAGCCCAGCCTTGGCACTGCACAGGATATAAAGTTGGTATTGGAGGGGTCAAGTCCTTGCAGACAGGGATGAATCTCTCCTGGCCTCGCTGGGAATCACTTTGCTTGGAGTTCTTTATCTCAGCTGGTTGTAAAGATGCAAGAATACGAGCAATAACAACTTGTTCTTGTTCTTCACTGCTCCTTTTAGCCTCCACTGGCGAAGAAGTTGATGAATTGGAAGGTAATGTGCTGTGTTGAACCACTGTAGAAATGTGATCAAATATTCAGATACTCTTCATAGCAAAACACTGGTAGAATTCTGGTCAAAGTTATAGAGGCCATAATTCAACATATAACAAGCACCGTGAAATGTATGTGCTTGATAGTTCTAAACTAAGGAAAACATATGGAAGTTTCCACAAGGATAAATTAATAATAAATCCATGTAATTCTGAACCAAAAATGTGAGAATTGTTTGCAAGGGGAAATCATTTTTTCACAAATTTCCAAGTACACAAACAGTATGTGAATTTTAACAGATCCCACATGGGACCATCAAGTAATTCATGATGTTCGTGTATGTATCTGATGAACTTTCCTGTTTGCTTATTAAAAAGCAAGACAGTCCGATGCTTGGATCACATGTATCTATGCCTTCAGCTTTCTAGTTTCAAAGCAAATGAAGGAGAAAGAAGAACTAGAAGCACTGGTTCCCAATTAGCAACTTATGCTAGTGAACAAACTACCTTGTACATAATGGAAAAAAAGCAGATAAAGTAGTGTTTGTTTAGATGATAACCATGTTGGAGCAATCTGAACATGAATCGATATACAAAGATGAAATGCTTACATCTTTTTAGAGAAGACCAAGCAGCCATGGCTGCATTCTTCTGAGCTTGTTTCTTAGTCCTAGCTGGTTCTCCAGTGAAGCTCATTCCTGCAAGCTCAACAGTGCACGAGAAGACAGGAACATGGCCAGGTCCTGATCGAATCGTGGTATACACTGGAAGCTTTAACCCAGCTCTGTGAGCAGTCTCCTGGAGCAAATTCTTGTAGACTCCTGTTTCATCCTGAACAAGAGAAAGCACAAAAACTTATTGTCTGGAATATAATATGTTTGACTTTTGAGATAAAAATGATGAATAAGTTACAAAAAAGTAACAAGAGGAAACATTAGAGAATGATGTACTATGAAGATGCAAATTTGAAGCAAGCTATAAAGTCAATTAGAACAAAGAAGATTCAAAAACATTTTCCTGAAGCCATGAATAGCTTGTCCTGTATTCAGTTTATTTATTTTATTCTTGCTTCATACCAAGCTCAACCTCCTCTTTACCATAAATAATATTTACTATCGTACTAGCTATTATGTTCATTGCTAGGATGTTCCTAGGAGACAAAAATAAAGGGTGCAAAATTGTCAAAATAAGAAAATCTTATAATTTCAATCCCAGTATAGTCATTTTCAAAAAAAAAAAAAACTACAATGTTCGGATGACTGTACTAATATTGATTAGCATTAATGGATTACAAGTATTACTGTCCCAGAAAAATTTCCCAGACAGTGTTTTTCTAGAGAAATTACTGTTTGGAATAAGATAGTTAATTTGAAAAAAGAGACAGCACGATCATTTAATGAAAGTCCAATTCAAATGTTAACTTACATAAACAACATGGATATATCAATTCATTACTTATTTCAGTTGACAACATCTACATTGTTATAATGGATCTAAGAAATGCAAAGTTATAGAGCACAAAATGTAGCTTTCTCCCAGATTGATCAAAATCCAAAAAATGCTAGTGTCAACTGTAAATTTTGGCATGATGTTGTGGTCCAAAGTCTTTGTAGGAGGGTTTGTGGCTGGTGAGAAAGAGAGGAAAGCATACTAAAGCACTATAATTTTGAACTGAACTAATACTAATTTTTTAATATAATAGAAGAAGAAATAGAGACCAGTGCTCACCAGAACTCCAGCAATTAATGCTCTAGAAGGGCCGCGGCTTGCTAGTGTGTTGAGAGCTACCTCAGCTGCAGCATGCTCTGCTAGCCTCAGAGTGGAGCAAAAAGTAGGGCTTTCAAAAGTTTCTCCATTGAAGTTGACAGTAGCTTTGAATCGAGGGGCATGGTCTGGCCCTTCCCTTATACACGAATAGGATGGCAGGTTGAAGCAGCTTCTTTGAGCCAACTCTTGCAGTTGGTTCTTATACATACCTCTACATGTGACATTGGAAATATATTAAAGTAAACTGTTTGGGCATGAGGGAAAAGAAATCCACTTCTTTTACACTTGTTAATAGAAAGAGAACAGAAAATTGTACACGGATTTCCCAAGTAATACTGAGACACAAAGCAGCACCTTTATGCTGCAATGCTGTATCCAATTTGTAACACAGGTTCAACATGTAAGAAAGGTGAAGTTGAAGTAACTAGTTCCACATATTATACAAGTATTCAGCAAGCTGCAAGTATTCAGTTTCATATATCTAACTTCATTTTAGCAAGAAAGCCGAGCACTTGCGAAGATAAACTCTGACTGCCTGCTACCTAATCATGATAACAGAGAAATGAAGATGGATATCTTCCATTTGTCTCCGATATCAAAAGGATAACTTGTTAAGAATATGCCCTCCCAACCATTTTTGCATGAAGGTGTTAGATGAGCAACTACTGACCAGTGTATTCAATTTAATTATTACTTTCAACTGGGATTTCAAATTGGCAAAGAAACTGTCATTGGTACAAGTACTCATGTCTGGTTTGTCATGTCAAAGTCCATAAGTGAAAACATAATCATCTACAACTAATGAAAAATAAATAGCTGTTCCCGAATACAGGCCAAATAAAGCTTTCAAACCACCTTGAATAGCTAGTTACCCTATCAAATGATCTCAAAGCAGGCTTATTCATCGCTTCTGCAACCGAAACTGTCTGTGCTCTATTTATTAACCAACAATTAATTCTTATTCAAATACTTGAAAAGGGAAAAAAACACAAATTAAGATAAACAAAATGTGAATGTGGAATGTTTCAACTGAATAACAAAAATAAAAATTCATATTTACGCAAACCCTATTTGGTCCACTGCACTAAACTAACTCTTCTCTTGCAGTAGTTGGATTATCAGTCCCTTTAAAGTTTAAACAACTGAATTTCAATAACTCAATTCAAAAGCAAAAACAGCTCAGAGATACAGCAAGCCCACATAATATTTTCCAAAACCCTCCTCACAAACACCATTTTTAAAGACCCGATTAATATTTAGCATCCCGATACACAATGATTCACATACAATAAAATGACACAAAACCCAGACGAGGAAACAGCCAAAAAAGATCAAAGCAGTTCAAGAAAGAATCAAAATGTTAAAAAAGAAATGATCCTTACTGAAAACCCAGCAAGGGAAAGTGAGTCCCCTTACCTGAAAGTATATGTTGAAGTCAGAATCTTCAGCTGGAATTTTCCCGAGAAAGTGATGGAAAATTAGGGGGGCTGAGATAAGAAGAAGAGCGAACAGTGAAGTCAGTAGTGGAGATTTTCAGGTTGGGAAGAGAGAGAGGGTTTAGTGAGAGAGCGAAATTTACGATGACAAATGTGACATACAACTGTGGAAGTCGCTGCAGTTCTTAAGTTAATAGTTCTGGTCACAAAATTTTACAGCATGAGATGGCCGTATTATTTTTATTTAATAATAAGATGTTAATATATTAGATTTATTTGTGTTAAATCAAGCTAATATATGAAACTTAAAGATATAATTAGAAAAAAAAAACAGAAATCAATTCAAACAACTTAAGTGAATTTTAGTCGGCCAAGCAAATTTACAACTCAGGTAATGCATACCATTGAATTTAAAAACCTTTTTATCTTGAAGATTTTTTATTTATTTATATGAAAATAAAGTATATGAGAATTTTTTTTTATGAAGTGTTTTTTTAATTAAAAAAAACTTGATAGGCGTGTGGGATCAAGATAGCTAAAGTATATCATTGATAAGAAATTATGTAACGGTTTTTTTAAAATTTTGAGTCAAATAAAAAAATTGATCACTAATCAATTACTAATTTCTAGCTCAGAATACCTACAACAACACCTTTATAGATTTATCAATGGTCTCAAATAACAACAAAAAAAACAACTCAAAAACTCAAAATCAGATCTGTATCAGCGGACAGGGAGAAGGAAAACAAATGCCTAGGTGAAAACTCTCCTCGTCAATTAAAACTCACTAACACTAAGATCAACTATTTTTTTGTTATAATTGTTATCAATAATGATTTTCTTTCTTTACATCGGAATCTAGCGAGTTTATCTCTATCCTCACACGAAAAGGACTGAAAAATAAGGAAAATAAAATTTGGTATTAAAATTAAATTTCTAACAACTAAAGGGATCGACCACCTATTAATTAAAAATAATAGGGAAATAAAATGAACTTTTTTAAATAAATTTAAAGTTGCCATCTATTTTCTCTGCTCTTTTTACTTTGGTTCCTTGTCTTTCAATCTAATCTTTTAAAAAAAAAAACATTTGGATGTCAATTTGGGCTCAAAAAAGGTTAAATTATGCAAGATAAATAATTTTGAGGATCATATTGAAAATTTAAAAAAAATTAACTATA
>Ga0325411_1002738_pt1 | contig 19875 bp, 7 predicted proteins | sample PopdelMetagenome_13_FD_206181 | JGI IMG/M metagenome (GOLD analysis project Ga0325411, IMG submission 206181) | Populus deltoides microbial communities from Bellville, Georgia, United States - Xylem-PdIQD-R4 | ecosystem: Host-associated > Plants > Phyllosphere > Stem > Wood/Secondary xylem...
TGGTCAAATTTTCTTTCTTGCTGTTGGTGGCGTGAAGCATGGTTATAAAAATCTGACCGACTACAGATTTGAGTTATTTGCTAAACGAGTCGACTCAAGTTTATTGAAATTATTATTTTTTTATTTTAAAAAAATTAAAATGAAGTTATTATAAAAAATTATATAAAAAAAATTGAAATAATTTCATATATATGATAACTATAATTATAAGAATTGACTAACAAGTTAACCTGATTTAAAGTCGAAATTATAAATTTGATAAATTAACTTAAATCAATTTAAATTTTATTTTTGAAAAAACTCTTGAAATAATATTGTTTTAAACTTACAAAAAAATATTAATTCAGATGATGTTATTTAAAAAAAACTGAATTTTTTTAAAGAATGTCAAGCTCAACATTGATGGATCATTAAATTGACTTGTCTAGTCTTATAATAGTGATGATAACTTAGAATAGGTTTGCTATGAGTTATTAGCTTTTAACTTTGAGTTAAAATTAATTATTTTTCATGTAACAAAAATAAATTAAAATAACTTTAAATTAAAAATATATTTGGTAAAAATAACTTAGAGAAACATTTTTAAAGAGTATTTATAATATAAATTATAAGAAGAATAAATATAATATAAATCATCATTCCTCCTCACAAAGTACTGTTTTATTATAATGACGCTTTAAAAAAAAATTAAATTTAGTTTTTTTATTTCATATTTTAAAATTAGATTTATTAGAGATTGAGCTTTATAATTTATTTTGTTTTATTTTTTATAGGGTTATTCTAGTCTCATGATTCGGATATCGACTTCTGCAGGTTAATCTAGTTGACTCAAGCTTTTTTTTGTTATTTTTTATAATTATTTTTTTTTTCAATTTCATCTTTTAACATTGAGTTGATTGTGAATTAAGTTTCATAGTTTATTTCGATTTACTTTCTATGAGATTACCTCAGTCTCATGACCCAAGTCATAGGTTTCACGGGTTAACATGGATCTATTTTTTCTACTTCTTTTATTGGTTTTTTTCTATGTTGTCCTTCAACATGGGATTGATTGAGAATTGGGCTTCATAACTTGTTTTGATTTTCTTTTCTATTGGGATATCCTGGTCTCATTACCTATATTTATTAGGTTAACCTGAGTTGAGTCAGGTCATTATTTTATTTGTTTTATTATTTGTTTTTCAATTTTATCCTTTTACATTGGGTTGATTGAGATTTGAGATTCAAAATGTTTTTTGAATTGTTTTCTATGAGGTTATCATAGTCTCATGACCTAAGTCGTGGATTTTACATGACCTAAGTTATTAGGTTGACTTGAGTTAATTCGTGTCTATTTTTTCTCTTTTTTTCATGGATTTTCTTTTCAATTTCATCCTTAAACATTGGATTAATTAGGAATTTGGCTTCATAACTTGTTTTGATTTGCTTATTATTGGGTTGTTTTAGTCTCATAGTCTAGATTCGGTAAGTTAATCTAGGTTGACTCGGGTCAATTTTTATCTTTTTTTTCAATTTCATCCTTCTACATTAGGTTGATTGAGAATTGAGATTCAAAATGTTTTTTATGAGATTATCACGGTCGCATGATCTAGGTCGTGAATTTTACATGTTAACCTAGGATTGACCCGAGTCGATTTAATATGTTATCGTCTCAATATTAAAAAAAAAAAAAAGATGTTATCTTGAAATTTTTTATTCAAACTATGTTTTTTCTAGTTGTCCAAGTTGTTTTTGAACTTGTCAAGTTGACCAAATCACATCGGGTCAATCTCTACACCATTTATTTAAAAAAAACACATCAGCAATGCTTAAATATTTTTTAACGCTTAAAAACAATTAATCTAACCCACTACATAATGCGAATAAATGATATATATATATATATAGTGTGTGTGTGTATCATGAATTTTCTTTGATTTGAAAGTTAAAAACTAACTTAAATCAAAATATAAAATCACAACAAAAATGACCTTATTTATGACTTGATTAAGGAAATAAGTTTTTCTTGTCTCTCATGTCTTTATTATAAGAGTGTTTTTTTATGAGTTTTTGTAAAATGATACAAAATCCTTCAATAAGATATTAAATAAATCATTGGAGATAAAATTCTTCAAATTTTAAACAAATCATATACATCCTAATAAAAGAAATTAATATCAATGTATATGAATCAATGCGAAAATACTCATTGATTGAAACAAAAATAATAGCTCATAGAAGAGTAATCCATTTACAATCTTAACCTAACAAAGATAATATGATTAAGGATGTAATAATTCTAATAATTTAGTCTTAAAATGTGTCTATCTTTTTATATCTTATTTGTTCTATGTTGAAATAGGGTAGTAACATTCAAGTAAATCTATTCATAAATATATCCTAAACTTGGCACGAAAGGATTTATAAGGAGATGATTTTTGTTAGCTATTATTATTTTCTATTTAGTTTATAAAATCAAATATTGAGATTGATAATTTTATTTTTCCTAGTTTGTTTATGATTTTTATTGTTTTCTTAAATAGATATATTCAACAATAAATTATTAATTTGGGTTATGCATGACAACTCTATTCAACTTAAATTCTGTTTTTCTAGCTTGTTGTTTTCTTATTTATATTTCCATTTGCATCATTTGGTATTAGAATCCAACAATCCTCGTGGTTATTTGCTTGTTGTTTGCTTAAATAACCATGGCTGGAAGAGGTAGTAGAACATGACTTGCTCATTTAGGAAGGGATAAAGAGGTTTCCTCTCAATAAAGAGATGTTTAGGAATTAGTGATAGAAGATACGCAAAGAGAAATTACAAAATTGAAAAGAGGTGTTCAGGAATTGCTAATAAAAGACATAAGGGATGGATTGCAAAATTAACCCGTTAGTTGGCAGAGGTGAGGAGCCTAAGGGATTTTGAGAAGAGTGATCATGGATTCATGACTAATTTTGAAAGCCCATTTTAGAGGCATGAGCACAGGAAGTAGTTTCTTGATCATGATGAATATGATGTTAAAAATGAGAGTTTTGTTGCTTCTAGTTCTTTTATGAATTGAAATCAACCATCAAAATTTAATAAGGATGACAAAAATGATTCTGAATGAGGAAATTTAGATGTAAAACTTTTGTTTGTGATGTCCATGAAAAGAGAGTCAAATTAGATATGGTTTCATATGTGATTTTTTGATAAAGCAAATTGTGAAGGATACGCCTCACATATGCTTGAGAAGAATTTTAGAATTGATAGGCTCAAAGTTGATGTTCTTATACTTCAGATAAAAGTTGTAAAATGAATTTCAAAATCTTCTAATAACTATATGATTGGTTTCATTATTAAAGAGCTTGAGTATGTTGTTGTATATATAATATTTCTAATGGAAATAATGAGCATGTAAAGGGTTAAAAATGTTTTATTGGACAACTTTAAGATGAGGGTTACAACAATTTCAACCTGAGAATGAGTTCTCTCCTACCCTGGGAGACTAATGCAAGAAGATTTTTAGGGAGATATTATTTTTTTTAATTATTAAGATTTCCTATTTAGTTTAGGAAAAGATTTTCCTTTATGGTGTTTTTTTCCTATTTAGTTTAGGAAATCAAATATTAAGATTGATAATTTTACATTTCTTAATTTGTTTAGGACTTTTATTGTTTTTTCTTTATTTTTCAGATTTTATAGTTTGTTTAAGTTAGTTTTGGAGTTTATTTAAGGAGTTGTAAACTTGTTAGTGACACAAGTTACTTGAAGAGAAATATTAAATGATACAATTATGAATTATAATTTTCTGTGACAATCGTATTCAACTTTAATTTTGTCTTTCTAGTTTATTGTTTTCTTATTTTTATTTATGTCTAAATCAAAACTTCATTCCAAATATGAGTTAACTATACATGATCTCTATGAGCAAATTTAGCTAGGACTAGTTCAAGAAAATAGATTATTTCTATACATATGTTAGTAGAAAAAACACTTAATTTTACCTTATAGTGATCAACATATTTGTTGAACTCTCTACAAATGTTTTTTCATAAAATCCAATTTTTAATAAAGCATGTAGGATTTCACAAACTTGAATTTTCTTACAAAAGTAATTCTATGTAATTAATGAAGGAACTCTAGATTCTAATGAAGATAACATTTAGACTAAACATATCAAGTAAGAATTAAGTTAGGCCTAACCATGTCAATAAAATCATTCATAATATAACTCCACAACTTATCAAAATATTCATGTTAACTTAAATACATTCTATGTAGAAGTAGTCATAACATCTATTTCCATATTAAGTGAAGAATTTTAAATGACTATTTTTATGTTGGGCGGAGATCATATCCAATGAAAAAGTCAAGACTATCTACAACAATTAATTTCTTATTCAGAGGATTTTCTCCAATTAATAACTTTTTATTTATGATGATACTATTCATTGGTTATTTTTAAACTATAAATACACTTTAATTATTTGAAAAAACTGAGCAATGAAAAATCATAAAAATATCATCTTATCCTCTTCTAATAATCTCATTAGTATATAAGAAATATTGTTATGAGAGTTTTTTATTTTACAGAAAAGAAAGTTGTGCTTTTAAAATGAATTAGAAGATACAAACTATAGGTGTACCTAAAAGAAAAGTTAAAGAGTAGTAGCAAATCTTATGGCTATCTTTGAGGTCTTGACTACCTTTATGTTATAAGGAACCGAGATAAACTCAACATCCACATACGCTTTTCATGAACTTATCTTTTATTTGCTTGCATTTGTCCCACTTTAACTTTACTTTTACAAGTTATTCTTACATATTTTTCAACTATTAGTTTATCACCCTCACTTGTTTCTTGATATTAGCTCATATTTGGAAGATTATCTTTATTCTTATTTTAAGTTTAATTTGCTTTATATGAGCATCATTTTTCAAGACTTTAATCTTCTTGTATTGAGATTTTTTATGTAAACTCTTGCATAAACAAAGGACTAAAAGTAGTAAAATCTCAATGAATAACGAAAACCTGAGATGAAAAAGAATGGATAAATGGTAGTAGTAGTAGTAGTAGTAGTAGTAGTAGTAATAATAATAATAATAATAAATGTGACAAGTAATAGAAAGGATGGCCTCCATAAATAGATATAGAAGCATTGTTAAGGTTAAAAACAATTGGTTCTGCTCTAGTATTGGCTCTTTCCAACCTTTCTAAATAATTTGTTATTGAGACGAAATCTTTAGGCACTAGTATTAGGCAATGCTTATGCAAGATGGTTATCCAACTACTTTTCTAAGCAAGACTCTAGCACTTAGACATCAAGCTCTTTTGGTATATAAAAACACTACCAGAAAATTACAAACCATCGATGAAATATTTTGTCGGTGTTTAAACACTAATTCAGTCAAAAATAAAATTATTGATTGAATAACAAATGGAATCATGTTATTGAAAAACATATCATCGGTGATTTATATTTTGCCAGTCAATCCATTGGTAATATAATAACCAATGAATTTATAGACAAAATTAGTCTGCTAAAAACAATTTACCGGTATTCATTTTGTGGTGATTATGGCATATTATAGATAGAATAAACCATTGATGATTATATCCATATTATTAATAGAATTAATCTGTTAGAGGATTACATCTAACAATGACAAGTCCTGTAATTTTTTTTATTTCTCTGGAACTCTCTGATGGACTTATTTTGTCGGTAATCATGTTGATTTTTCAATATCCATTTAAAATTCCGTCGGTATTATTATATGTAACTATTTAAAAAAAATAAAAGAATAATACAAATAAAAAAAATAGAATTAAATTAGAATTAAAAAGAAAATTTTCATTATTAAATTAGAAAATATTATTAAATACAGTTTAACTATCTAGTGAACAAAAGTTGAAGGAAAAAACACAAGCATATATTTGTCGGAATTAGAAGGGCGACGAGGGGGAGCACATGATCGATAAGGGTTGCCAACAACTACTCAATGACATTCAATTTATCCTTTAGTTAAGTCATCTCAACATTAAGTTGGTCATCTCAACTTGCACTTGTTCTTGTACAATTGCTTAGATTGCTGGAGATTATTGGCTCGACCCGATTGCGAGGTCCTAATGGTCAAGACATTATTGTTCGCCCACATATAATCGGTTGTAGTTTTGGAAATATCATAAACCCAATTTCTATAGGTCTTCTAGTAAATCCAACCTCCAACCACAAATCCAAATCGAGTTCCAAATGGGTTGAAGGATAATCTCTGTACCTCTCATGCAATCGAGTGTTATATATTTTCTGGAAAAAAAGTCATCAAATATATATATATATATATATAACTTTAAAAATGTTTAAATCCAACTTACCATGACTTCTGGGCTCGGCTATCCACGAGTTGATACACCTTTTTTCCGATGATCCTTATTCAGTATATGGGTTTTAACATAAAACTTCATTAGTTTTGAATAGCGCCCAAACACTATAGCCTGCAAAAGCAAGCTTCTATTAGTTAAAAATTTTCATACAATACAATAATTGTTTTAAAAAATATCATATAAAACAAAATCTTACCATCCGTTTTGCATACAAAATGAACATAATGGACCTGCAACTGTGCGTGGTTATGGAACCATGAATCTCCTTAGTTTGGTTCTCTGAACCATACTATGACTACCACAAGAAATACTCAAACATCACATGCTGGATATAAGCATCTCAGATACACTTAAGCATGTGTATAGATCTAAAATCTCTCCACATGACCATGTCTTCCTTGCTTGAAAGACTTTTTATATTTTGCATATTTTTTTGATTTTTTTCGGGTCCCATACCAAAAATCATGCAACTTGATTCATAGAAAAAAATTTTGGTTAAAATTATGAAAAAAAATGTTTTTAATATTTTTTGTAAACAAATATCATAATTTGAATTCAATATTACTTAAGGGTGCTATGATTCTCTTATACTCCCTTAGTCACACCGTTGTCAGCCTCCCAATAAAATCTTTCCATACATGTCAATTTCATAAAATAATTAGTTTATTAAAATTAAAAAGCTAACCAAATTAAATTTTTTAAAAATTATTTATGTATATGCTAACCTTGAACTTTTCGAACCAACCATCAATCATTGGCTTCTATTCAGGAGTTTTGAAAACCTGACTCCATTAAAACAAATGAACTTCCATTGACAATTTCATAATTAATGTTATAGTGCAAATAGCCTCAACATTTGTAAATTTGAATTTTTATTTGTTCATTAAAATTAATTATTCAAACTTTATTTATTATTGTTTATTTTTTTTTATCATGTAGGAAAAGAAAAGAAAACTTATATGTTGTGGTTGGGCTTCCACAAAGCAATATATTTTCCAGTGTATACATCCTGTCCAGAAAGGACAACCCCTATATAAGTCGCCCTCCTACTCGATGAGCCTGAGTTAAGAGAGTGTGCTTGTGTCTAAGGTGTCTTGTTATGGTTGACACCTAGCAGCTCATGTTCATCAGAAGCGTTGCCAAAAGAAAGTAGTAACATTTGTGTCTGTATTACTCTTTAATGACCTTCTCTTCATCATCTAAATAAATTTGTTAAAAAAAAAAGTATCACTATATCTTATTTTAAAAAAAATTGATAGCATCTCTTTTATACAGAAGACTACTAAAGATTTTAAAACCTGAAAATACGCATCAATAACTCATACCGTAAATTTGTTATTTATAACTAATATTTAATTTATTTATTTTGAAATCTATGTGCACAATTACAAGTTGCAAATTATACATCAAAATGTTTTTTTTTAAAGCATTCCAAAAATTACTTTTCCTATGTAATCTAAATATTTAAATTACTAAAATTAATCGAAAACCCATGAAATTCAATTAACAATTTCTAAAACATCTTAACATCCTAATATATTTTAAAATTTAACTATCAAAACAATATGAACCTCAAAATTTACTCTCATTTAAACTAAACATATAAATTTTTCAAATCAATTTCACAACTTCATTGACAACAATAACCTCATTAATTTCACAACTAATACATCAAACCCCCCTTATAAATTGCTAAAATTAATTTAAAAATAAAACTAACTACTTTTCAATTCACATAAAAATTCATTAAAATTCAATTCATATTCTCATATTAACAATAATAACCTAATCAATTTCATATCTAAATCAGCAAACTTAAAAACATCAAATTACTATCTTTAACCTATAACTAAATGTATTTATCATCACCAATCAATAACTAACCCAAACCATAATAATTATTGATTTAATTTTCACCACCAATCAACACTTAATTTAATCCATCACAACTATCAATTTATGAACACAATTATCAATCTAGCACAATTAACAATTTATCACAAAGTTGTAAAAAAACATCCATAAGCTTATGTGGGTTTAAAAATTAACCTTTAAAGTGGTTAGGGATGACTAGAAAATGCTGGAATAGTTGAGATATTTTTAGAGGCAAGCAAAACAATGTTGGCTAGTGTGAATCACCGGGTACCTCTAAAGTTCAATTCGGTCAAAGAAATTGATCAAAAAATAAAAATAAAAAATAGAATCAAAATGAAAGGTTAAAAATGTTTATTAAAAAAATAATCTCACTAAAAAAAGCACAGGAAATTGACTTCAACCTAAATATTAGCATTTTAATTTTGAATTACCGTGCATAGAAAAACCTAGAGATCATAACCTAAACAAAAATCATATATAAAAGTAAAAAGGAACGAAATTATAAAAGAGAAGCAACAATTTTCTTTAATCTTAAAAGATCAAGACGAACAAACACAAGGGTTTTATTAATAAAAAAAGGTAGGATGATGAGAGGAGGAAGATTTACCTACCGTGAAGGATGAAGACTTGGCAATCTCTCTTCATTGGTCGAGTACAACACACAAGGGGAGAGGATGATGGAGGGAGAAAGGGAGAGAGAAAGACATGAAGAAAGGATGATGGAAAGAAAGGAGATGGTAGGGGAGGGCAAGAGAGGAAGACAAGTTTTTTTTTTTTTATGGAATTAGGGATTGTAGTTTTTTTAATAATGGGGTTTTTTACTAACATAATTACCAATGGACAATTAAATATCTATTTTTAAAGTCCGTAGGTAATTAACAATGAGATTTTTTTAGAACCTCCAAAATTTTCCAACCCCTCAAGAGTTTTTAATAAAATTTCATTTCATCAGTGATATGAATTTTTAATGGCAAAGTCATGTAATTGTTTTCAACTTTTTGAAACTCTATGAGGAATTTAGTCTATTGGTAATTCCATTTGTAAAAGCAGTGGCAAAGTCCTATAATTTTTTTTAACTTTCTAAGACTTTCTAGGAGATTAAGTCCGTCAATAATTACATCAGTAAAAAACACCGACAAAGTCCTATAATTTTTTTTTTACTCTTTAAGGGCCTTAGTCTGTCGATAATTATGTTGGTAATTTGCATTCCATCAGTATTTCCATCAATATAAAATAATTTCTTTTTTCCTAATGCTTTTTTATTCCTTATTTATCATACTTGTAAATATAGTAAAATCATAACATAGTCAACTATTTTTTATATATATAAAATCACAACAATAAACGTTCCAATTGTGTTAATAATAGTTCATTATAAAGCAACAACATATGAAAAAATTATATTAATATCAATTTCATTACACATTGATGTCTTACATCTAAAATCAGTTCAAAATCTTTGTAATCATAACTGCCTTCTTTTTCTTCTTCTTCTTCTTCAATTTCATCATCATTATCATGTCCATTATAATCTTCTTCATTGAATTGGAGCTCGTTGATATGATCATTTTTATCAACTTCTGTATGTCCATTGGTTCTCATTTATCATTTAATCTCCCAGCATCAAAATCAACATCAACAAAAATATTCTCAATGATATAAAAATTTTAATTTTCTTCTAAGTTGGTGAACGAAGGAACTCGATATGAAAAAAAAAAAAAAACATATTAAGTTAATAGACATCATCTCTCGTGGTTACTTAATTGTTACCATCCTAAACAACTTGGATACAACCCCTAAGTTTGGTTTTCATGAAATTAAGTATTACAAGACTTAAGAAACATTAAATACTGCTTACATGTATTCTAAACCATATAGCAAATTAATCATCTTTAATTGAAATATTTTAAATTTAGTCAGGTGTGAATTTTAGGATAGTAAAAATTAACCATGTTGCCTTCAAGGAATTATTTAATCTATTAGTTTATATGAGAATATAAGAGAAAATTATTTAAAACAGCAACATGTTATTATTGTACTTACTGAGTAAAAGGTGTCAATTCATAGTTACATAGCACATAATTATGTGCATGTTTGAATTCGATTTTTATCAAGTATCTTCACCTCACTATATTTTATGATAAAGGTCATCTAGGACGGAAAAATATTGATAAATTCTCACTCGAAGGGACTTCTTCACCATCATTATATCTTGGAAAGCAGTTGATTCTTGATCTCAAATGAAGCTCAAAATAGTACGAGATAAATGTTGAGATCTCTTCAACAACATAAGCTTCGCATATCGAAGCCTCACCATGCACCTTGTTTTTAGCCCTTTTTTTTATGGTTGAGCAAGTATCTACATTGAATTAAATAGAGTTTGAATAAATGAATTTTCTTAACTAAAAAAAAAAGATAACAGTAATTTACTTAGGATGTATTTGTAATCTCTAACTTCTCAGATGGATACATCCATTTATAGTGGATATGACCTCTAGCTTTTGCCTCAAATAGTAAATATATGGGTAATTACTTCATTGAGCCAAATAATGATGAAGGGAATATCATCTCAAGTTTGTAGATTATCTGAACGATAATTATTTCAAGCTTCTTCATGTGTTGGGTATGCAACTTATTAGAGCATATATCTCTAAAACAATAATTGATCTTCATGAGTGCATCTCATATCCGTTTTGGCAATATATTCCTATAAGCAAATGGAATGAGTGTTTGCACAAACATATGACAGTCATGACTCTTCATTCTATACAATTTATCATCCTCTAAATTCACCAATTTAGATATGTTCAAAGCATATCTATCAGGATAACATAGACTCTCAATCCATTGATAGATAAATAATCGTGCATTCTTATCTAAAGCGAAGCTGGCTTTGAGCTTTGCAACATATAACCCATCATAAACTAACTCCATATTCTTACGTTGACAAAATAAAGTATATCTATTTTAGCCTTCATATTGTCTTTTATCTTGCCTTTCACGTCTATCACCGTATTAAAAATATTTTGGAAACATTTTTTTTTATATGCATGACATCCAGATTATAAAAGAGGAAATTAGTCTTCTAATAAAAAAGCTCTTAAAAACTACTTTGCTTTACACAATTATAGGTCACACCAAAACTATGAAACTTCTACTTATCAGACTGAAAAGCAAACACAATGTTCTTGTACTGCTAAACTACATCATACAATTCTTTATCTGATAATACCAACAATGTAACATTCCTTTCAACTCTACCTATAAAGAAGTTCTTTATGTTTTTTCTGTACTTATAATTGGTTGACAAATACCCCCATGATAATAAAGAGAAAAGACATTTTACTACTATTTGTTAAGGTGAAAGCCTTTTTATTTTCCATACAGTATGAGCATGCTAATTTTTCAAGCGTGCTCCAACCAGAAACCATCTCATACGCAGGAAAATAATTGATAATCTATATCAAATCCATCTTCATCTGAAAATTATGTTTTCTTGAGACAATACCTTAAAGTTCTAAATGACTAAAATTGATTCAACTCATTAATCAATGGTAAAAAAACAAACATTTATATTTCTACATGGACTATTAAGATCAAGTATGACCATAGATAAGAACATGAACTCCGACCTCATACCACCTCCAATGGCAAGTTATAAACCATGAGTATCACCAACCAACAAGAATATGGTGCAACAAATGACCCAAATGGATTGAATCTATCTATACATAACCCAAGATGTATGTTATGTGGTTTCATTAAAAATTAAACATGCACCCTATTAAACTACTTCCAAGCTTTACTATTGGAAGGGTACATCATGACTCCATCCATCGCATCATGTGAAAGATACCATGTCATGTGCTCAAGAATCTTTGGAGAGATGAATAACCTTTGCAGGTTAAGAGTGATTGTGAAGTACTTTAATTTTTTTTGTATGAAAAAAGTCCTTCCCCTAACAGTTTTAGGTTTATAACAAGCATACCCGTGGGTTCCGTACTTGGTAAAATCTGTATTTTCACGGTAGTATACCATGCAAAAGTTTGGATACATGTAAATTCTTGGTATACTAGGCCAAGGAGTTTTATCTTGGATTTAACAATATAAAAGTTATCTTTTACCCTATTCCCTTCATGTAAAATACTCTTCTCTCATTCGACGATTCCATCATAATTGGCCTCATTCAGCCCATGATACTCTTCACCCATTCGACGATTCCATCATAACTGGCCTCACTCAGCCTATGACTTGACTTGATTGTAAACACCCATACAACGACCAATAACTTGTTGTGATTTATGCACCCATCACATAATGGTTTGTTAGAATCTTTCAAAAGTTTAAATAACCTAGCTGCATTTACATTTGGTTATTTGTCTACATTTAAATAAGCCTTTATTTAGTTCATTATAAATCACCTAAGTTACAAAAATAAAACTCAATTTCATCAAATGACAAATAAATATAATTTTTTAAAATCTCGAACAAACCCTAACATGTATAAATCATACATTCATACAATAAATTTCTATAGAAAAAATCTATAAAACAAGTAAACACAAAAAAAATACATATACTATATGAAAATACCAAAACAAATAACATAAAATAAAAAATAGGTAGGTTTGCTTACTTGATGTGGCGAATCTTCAAAAACAATTGAACCAAAATAAGGATACTGATAAATTAAGTATTGGAGTGATCGAATTTATGATGGTGGGAGCTTGATTTATGACAAAATAAGAGGGTAAAAGTATTGTTTTCTATAGAAAAAACTAACAAGAAGAAGAAGAAGAAAAAGAAGAAGAAGAAATGAGAGAAGGGGAGAAGGGGGGTCATGTGGCAATTATAACTTAAATATTACTAATGGATTCCTCGATGAAAAGTAACGAACATCATTTTTCATTGATAATTCTGTGGGCAATATTGACGCGTCAGATTTACCGATGAAATGAACAAGAGAATACCTATATAATTTTTTTATTTTAATTCCACAAGTAATTCCCTCTGTATTCACTGATGGAACTTTTTCCGTCGGTGAATACTGATGGAAACAATAATGTCATGTTCTATTGGTAATATCACCGTAATTTGTCAATGATACTTTTTTTGTTGGTATTTCTACTAGACAGTTTTCTGGTAGTGAAAGAGTTTTTTGTTATATTCTTTATTGTTAGGAAATGACAGAAATGCTTGACTGATTAGCATTTGATTAATAAGTCAAATCACCAGAGTTTAGAGCATTTTTGTTTTAGAAAAAAGCTCCCATGAAATGCTTATAGCTTGATTATGAGATCAGTTACACACACACACACACACACTAAAAGGCCTTTGCATTTCACTGTAGCAATGAACAATGAAATGCCAAAGCTTTTTTTCACTTTCATCCTTAAAATTTTTGAGGACGTTTTTATTTAATTTCAAACTTAGGTTTTTTTACAATTTCATCCTCCAATATTGAGTTTAGTGAGTATTCGACTTCATGAGTTTTGTGAGTTAGTCACGTTGACTTGAGTTTTTTTTTATATCATTTTTAATTAATATATTTTCTCAACTTCATCCTTCGACATTGGATGGATTGGGAATTGAGTTTCATAATTTTTTTTATTTACTTTTTATGGGGTTATCACAATTTCATGATCTGGGTCACAAGTGTTGTATGTTAGTCTGGTTGACTCATATTTTTTTTGTCCTTTTTTTAATTGATTATTTTTTTTACAATTTTATCCTTCAATATTAGGTTGATTGAGAATTAAACTTTATAATTTTTTTTTCTATAGAGTTATCTTAGTCTCTTAACCCGAGATTGACAAGTTAACCCAAATTAACTCAGGTTATTTGCCTATAATTGTTTTTTTCAATTTAATCCTTAAATATTGGGTTGATTAGGGATTGAGCTTCATAGTTTTTTTTTTTTTTTACTTTCCATAAGGCTATCATAGTTTTATGACTTGAGTCACGAGTTACGCTAGTTGAGTCGAGTTTTTTTTATCCTTTTTATAGTTGAATTTTTCTCAACTTCATCTTTCATTACTGGTTGATTAGGAATTAGGCTTCATAATTTGTTTTGTTTGCATTTTATGAGATTATGTTGGTCTTATAACTCAGGTTAAGGGTTTAGTTGTTTGACTCTGGTTTACTCAATTATTTTTTATTTTTTAATTTTTAATTTCACCCTTCAACATAGGGTTTGATTAGGATTGAGTTTTATAATTTATTTCGATTTGCTTTCTATGGGATTATCCCGATCTCATGACCCAAGTTTGACAGGTTAACCCGGGTTGACTTGACTTTTTTTAGTTGAATTTTGTTTTCTATTTCATCAATTAACACTGGGTTGATTTAGAATTATGTTTAATATTTTTTTTATTTGCTTTCTATAAAGTCATTAGGGTCTCATGACCTGAGTGACAGATTTGACAGATTAACTCAAGTCGATATAATATGTTGTCTTTTCAAAAAAAATTAAAAAAGATGTTGTCTTGATTAGTTTTTTTAGTCAAAGTATATTTTCACTGGTTGTCCGGATGGTCTTTAGACTTGCCAAGTCGACCAGATCATATCAAGTCAATCTCCATATAATTAATTTTAAAAAAAAATTCTCTGATAAGAAATACACTAACAGCACATGAATATTTTTTTTATATAAATTTTTTTGATTCAACCGCAGCTATAGTGCCGGGAAATGATCTACTATATATATAAGGGTCTAATAAGAGGGTTGCTTATGCATCTTTTAAAACTTCAGGGATTGAATTACCATCTTTAGCAATTTCATCCGTTTCCGCACATAATTGCTTGACGAGGATGAAGATTCTTAGGATTCTGATTTATCCATTAAGAATTTGATTCATAAGGTTCAACAAGATCCTTCTTCTTCTAGCAGTTTTTCATGGGATGATACATTAATTACTTCAAAAGCATGACACCATAGTGGTGGGAAATGATGTTATGATGCAACATTATATCTTACAATTATTTCATGAAGACACACAGGCGGAGGTCACTCTGGAGTTACTGCTACAATTGAGAGACTTTTGCAATTTTGTACTGAAAAGGACCGAAGAAATTCTAATTCTTTCCGTGAGTTCATTAAAAGTTGTGTGATCTGCCAACAATACAAGTCTGAAAATATGACTTCACCAGGTTCGCTTTGTCCATTGCCTCTTCCAACAGCAATATTTACTGATTTCACCATTGACTTTATTGAGGGCTTTCTAAAATCCAGTGGTAAAGACGTTATATTAATTTGTTTGGTGGATAGAATGACAAAGTATGTACACTTTATGGCTTTTGGCCTTGTCTCAACCTTTTTCTACTCAGATAGTGGCTCACACTTTTATGGATACTGTTTTTAAGTTGCATGGCATGCATGCATAGCACTGTATCTGATCGTGTTCCTGCGTTTCTGAGTACTTTTGGCCAAAGTTGTTTGCTATGAAGAGGGTACAACTGCAGTATTCTACAGCTTACCCCCTCATTCTGATGGCTAGTCTGAGGGTTTCAACAAGTGCTTACAATGTTATATTTGGTGCATATACGAAGGCTTATGGCATGTTCATTCTAGGTTCCCACCTCTTCCGACTTTTTTTTTTTATATATATATTCATCACTGTGCATCCAATCTTGAACTCTTTACTGTCATTAGTTCGTTACTTTATTCCTGGAACCTTTTAAGTTCCAGGAGGGGACAAACCAGTTCAGCTGTAACTTGTGATTCATTGTGAGTTGAATAATTTTATTTTTCAATATAAAAAAATTGAATATGACAATACTTTCTACACTATTTTAACATAAAAAATCTCAATAGTTTTATGCATGTATTTTGTCGCAAGTATAAGACTTCGTCATGATCATTCTTCCGATCGAATTCAAACATGAGAAGAACAATAAATTCTTGTCCTTTTATGGTTTCAAGATTTGAAATCGTCATTTAGTATTTTGTCATTAGGAACCTAACTAGTTTATAAAATCTGGATAAAAGAACTGGTTATGTATAGGGAAGATAATATCATCTCTAGTATACCATACCTAAAATAAGCTATATTATTCATTTATCTTATTATTATTAAGGATTTATTGTGTTTTTATAGCCATTAGACTGTCTATTAGTTAAAAAAAAAACCCACATTCCATAACTTTATGGAACAAGTTTAGTCATTTTAAAGTGAAATAATAATTTATTATGTTTTTGTTTTTTTAACACCAAGAATACCTCTTATATAACTCTCAAATATAAAAAGTAAACAAAAAGGAGAGAGCGAATGGGATTCTCATTTATTATGCACTTAATTTGCTTTTTTTATTTTTTTTTAATTGTTGAAAAGTCTTTTGTATAAATTTGTAAATATTAAAAATAAACAAATTTGAAAAGTTTTAACGTCAAGTCCACTTAATAAACTTGTTATTAAATTTATGATGCATGTAAAATATAAAAAGTATTTTTCTTGATATTTTTAGGTATTTTTAAGAAAGGCTAAATCATGTTATAAAAAAAATTATCTTTTTCTTTCATATTTGTTTTATATTTTTTTTATTAAAAATACAAACATTATTTTTTTTTTGGAAACTTTGTCATAATGCTAGTTAAAACAAATGATTTTTTTTTTTTTATCTAACACATGCTAAAAAATAAAATTTGTGTAAAGATACGCACATCCTCTTTTTACTAATTTATTCACATAACCTAAAATCACACCTATTTACGATCATTATCAAATAATGATCACAACAAACATATCAAAAATCCTTCAAAATCCAAAATGGACCTTCTAGAATATTGGAAGTAAATTGGAACTGCTGAGATTGAACAAAGAAGTTGTTGGAAGTAATTAAACTGGTACTGCAAGAATAGTGGTGTCACGTGGTCTCAGGCGCCACCTTCACCTATAGTGCGAGCGAGGAACCCCGCGTTACCGCTGCTGGTGTAAGGAAGAAACCTAGTGGATCTGAAGTGACGCCTTCTTTTTTTCTTCTTGTGCATGCAATGAAGGTCACCGCTACCTGCAAGACAAAAAAAAAAAAAAAACCACAAACAGTCGATTTGTTTTGTTTTCTTGTCCACCGATTTGCTTCTCTCTCTCTCTATAAACTCAGCTACTTCTATGACGGCCATGGAAGAGAGATCGATGGGATATGTCATGGTTAAGTGGTGCTGTGTATGTCACGAGTGGAAGGTTTGGGTTTGTTTGGTAGCCGATTATATGGGAAATTTTTATTAGAGTGAAGAGAGCCATGACAAATGAGAGAAGGAATGACTTAGTTTTGGTTTTGGAGGAGTTTCAGTTGCTGGCGTGTTTGGTTGCGGCTGGTGGCTGGAAAGGATCTGACTGACAGTTGTAAGAGTACTCAGGGGTTGTGTCGATCGACTGAAGGAGGGAGAGAACCGTGGCCTGTGGCTGTACTGTCATCGATGGTCAGATGAGTGGAAGGAAGAGCTTACAACGGTTGTGATTGTTAAGATAGCTGTTGGTGGTTCTCGGGTCGGTATGGTTGATAGTGAGATGGGAGAAGCTTGAAGATGATGGGTCTGACTTCTGAGAAAGTGGAGAGTTGGTTTCTGTAAGAAGGGTTGCAAGTTTGAAAAGAAAAGGGTCGGTTGAAGATTTTTGGGCTCAGTTTTTTCTTATTCTGTGGGAGAGATTGTCTCTCTTTTTCTTTGGCTTCCACCCCAGGTTAATTTATTTTAATTTTTTAATAAATGCCTCCCTCTTATTGTCCTAGAATTTTTTTTTACATTTATATGCAGTGTAATTTTGGTCTGCAAGCAACTTAGTTTTATTTTAGTACCTCCATTTTCTTGCTTTAATTGCGTTTTTAATCTTTTCTTTCATTTTTTTACTTTGTATTTTTTTTTAGAGCAATGTCAACGTTATTTCAATAAGAAAAATTAATCAAAGATTGCTAAATAAAAACATTGATAGTTCAATGCATTGAAAATAAATTTTTGGATTTTGGATTCTTTTAAAAAGAAATTAAAAATGATGTGAATGTAAAAATCATATTTTTTGGATTTTTCACCTTTTTATTTCTTTGAAAAATATTTTGAAAAGAGGGTAAAAAACTAGGTTGTAGGATATTTAGTTAAATAAATTGAGAATTATTTGTGCAACTGAAATATATTATGAAGCTTGATTCGTAACCAACAAAAGTTAATCAATTAAATCTATGACCCGGGTCATGTACTCAATCATGTCCAACAATTTTTTATATAATTTTTTCATTTAATTATATAATAAAAAAAATAAATGTTTGCAAAATTGATAAACAACTAAATATGGCGGCGCTTGTTTAAGATCTTGATAAACCTACAAATATCAAATGATAAAATTAAAAAAAATTAAGCAAGAAAAGTCAATAAAAATTCAATTTTAAAGGATCAAATTAAAAAAAAAAAGGCTGAGGCCTGACATGCCTGAGCCTCCAAAAATAAGTCATGCGTGTGAGCTTAGAGCAACCCACTCATCTAGACTCTTTTTTTTTTTAATGAGGCTGACAACTTATCATCCCCTAAGTTTTTTGAAATAAAAAAAGTAAATGCATCGTCTACTCTACAAAGATTCTAGCAATTAAAGATTCTAGCAATTAGAGGTCGCCAAAAAGTCAAGTGACTGGTGTTTTACATTTAAAAATTTGATTTTCAACCCATTATCGACCTAAATACACCAAAGAAACACCATAGATACCCAAAAAAAAACCATCATACCTTTAAAGAACCAAAAATAGTCTAAAAGTAACAAATCCCCGAAATCCAATAATTTTACGAGGTCAAATATATTTTTTCATGAATTTTAAGAATGAAAAAACATCTTAGTAAAACTTTTCTTATAAAATAAAACATGTTAATACCAAAATCGATTATTTTGATGGTCAGAATTATTGTCAACCATTGATTTTTTCTTTTTATAACTAGAATCCCATTATTTTTTCTCTTCTACTTCAAACCAAAGATGAAGAGAAATGAAATTTTAGACTAAAAATGAAATGCAAAAAAACTAAATGGACGGAAAATTGGTATGGTGCAAACTTGCGAGGAAAAAAATTAATGTTTTTAGTCAATTTTAAAATGGCCATTTAGTTTCTTCATGTTTTCATATTGGTTTCATATTGTTTTAATTTTTACCTTTAGTAACAAAATAGAAGCAATTAACATTTTATTTGGCTATAGAATAGTACAATCGATGAGAAAAAAAGTTTGATGATTAAAATAAAAAAAATCATTATAAAAATCCAAAATAAAATATATAAAAAATAAACAATAGTGTTTGTTAAAGTTTGCACTTTGTCGAATCATGCGGCCAATCTTTTATTTTGCCCTTTCTTTTTTTCCGGAAACTTTGGGTAGTGAAAATCAGGTTGCCCTTCTTTTTATCAATTTTGTAGCCCGTCTTAAATGTAATTGCCAACTATGAACTATAATGGATCAAACTTGGGCTTGAGCTAGGAAATAAGAACCAAATGGGCCAACATTAAACAGGCCCATAACACATTTCAAAGCAATTGGAAAAAGTGAGAAGAACATAGGAGGGCAAGAAAAACAGAGAGATTTCTGTTGTTCAAGAATAGATAAGCACTGAAAGCACAAAAATGGTTGGCGCCTCTTCCCTGCAACCAAGACTCCTCTCTTCTTTTGTAGGAGATCGTTTGCT
>Ga0325411_1002739_pt1 | contig 19875 bp, 15 predicted proteins | sample PopdelMetagenome_13_FD_206181 | JGI IMG/M metagenome (GOLD analysis project Ga0325411, IMG submission 206181) | Populus deltoides microbial communities from Bellville, Georgia, United States - Xylem-PdIQD-R4 | ecosystem: Host-associated > Plants > Phyllosphere > Stem > Wood/Secondary xylem...
TCCCATGTGCTAATGGCTGCATAACTGAATCTGGAAATCACAAGGTTACACTTTATTTACAGTTTCTAAGCTACAATGACATTTAATATAGAAAAATCTATGTAAAGACCCCCCAAGCTCTTCACTAGATGCTCAAGAATGCATCTGACAGTCTGTTTCTGTTTTTCTTATATTAAAAGCAATTTGTTCTAATAATTAACTAAATAAATATAATTGCAAAAACTTGAATGAATAAGTTATTTAATTATAAAAGAAAAAAATTTTAAAGAACTTTTTAAAAGATAAAAAAATCTTCTAGACAGCCGAACCCATTATAAACAATTTTCAAGACCTAACAATTTTTAAATTATTGTCATCTTAACCAGAACATTCAGTTGCTAACAGTTAACACAGAAGCTCTCCCTATGAATCTGCAGACTTTCTAACTCTTCAACGAACAATTCTTTTTGATAATTTTCTACACACTTCACTCGTGTGTCAAAAGTATATGTTGCAAAATTTTGTGTAACTCCTTAGCTAGTTGGGCACTCTTGCTCCGCTGCAATAGCTGCTCTACAAAATGCTTATGATTGTCCTTCTTTATATACAAATCCATGTGATAAGGATAAAAACCTTTGGTAAACATTATTTCCAAGCTTCCTAGTCTGTTAAGTTCTTAACAGACTGCTAAAGTGTTTCACAAAAACACTTCTCTGATTGTTATCTTTGAATAACTTGTATTTATAATTTATTTGAACTTTCTATATAATTTATCCAAACAAACTAGGTAATTATAAAAATAATTGTGTTATATCATATAAGATAAACTTGATTAATTCTTCATCTAATTTGGATAAACTAACTATCTAAACAAATTCATCTTCATCAATGAAAATAATCATTCATCAATCATAGCCAATCAATTTGACATTTATAATCTTTCTTTTTAGTTGCTTTGTGACAAAACATAATAATGATAAATTAGCATGCAAAAAGTTCATATGATTCAATCATAAAAAGATACTTCATTAAAGTATACCTGCAAGCACAATTAAAACAGTGTTTATATAGCATGAGAATAGTTAATAATATTTATGCAACAGCATCCTAACAGTTCTTAACATGCTTCATACAAGCAATTCATATCATATTCAAAGAATACTTTATGCAACATGTTACATCCTAACAGTTTATAATATGTTCAAAAACTATTACGCATAAGATATTGTTATGCAACTGTATGCATCAAGTTGAAAGTGCATCAAGTATTCAGCATAAAGGTTTCTATGCTACAAAAAAATATCCTAGTTATTACAAACCAGAATATTCAATATTCTTAATTGATTCAAAATCAGTAAAATTCCATAAAAGCAAAAAAAGATTTTTTCACGACTAGTTGTGTTTGCTTTTTCTCTCTTGCATCCATCATTCTCTCCCCTTTGTTTTAACACCAATCCTAGTCCTCATCTTCACCAACAACATACTAATGTACTTATTCAACATCCAAGCCAAATTGAACAAATCTATCATTAACCTATATAATATCTTGTTGCATATATATTAACAATTTGTCAACAACATCAATTTTTAGTTTCCACTCACCAGTAAAACTATCAAACTTATTTGATAGTACTTGCAGTTGTTAAATTATAAGAGGGAATAGGTGATTGGTTTGAGAATTAAAACTCCTAGTAAACTTTCAATCTGATCCAACAGTCAAATTGATAGTTATGCTTGATAATGTAAAATTGGACAATAGACATAATTACGCTAAAATCTGAATTTTCTTATTCAATCTTTTCTTGGATTGTATCATTCCCTCTCTTTAAGATGATAAGTCCCTTGAATATGTAACATGAAGAACACGCTTTAAAGGCAACAAATCACCATCAACCCGAAATGAAGGATATTCACCATCAAAACCCTGCATAGTCTTGTTAGCAAAGAAAATATTTTGAATAAACCTTTTCTTAACATATAAGCTCTCCTTTTCAGCCATATTTTTCTTTGTAAGCTTTAATTAGTCCTTGTAAATCTATTTAAGTGTTAAAGAAATAATAACTACAGACTTGTTATCTTTCACAAAGAAAATCTATTATTGAACCCGACATGCATAGCTTTCTAATCATATTACCAAGGCCTACCCAACAACAAATAACTACCATGCATAGGCACAACTTCACATAACACCTCATCACAATACTTTCCAATAGAAAATGCAAGTAAAACCTTTTAAGCACTGATATGAATCAGACCTGGTGGCTTTGAGGTACACGTGGGGTTGGACTAAGTCAGAAGGATTATTGCAGTATTTGTTGTGTAATGTATTTATTGCACTAGAATCGGTTAAATAAATAAAGGCTGTTAGTATGGTGCTTCATATCTTCAGCGGCCACTCTGTTAGGATTTCCTATTTTATTGCTATTTTCTTGCCTTGTCAGTTGTAATGCTTGCTGGCCTATTTAGGCAGCAAAGAAAGGGAATAAAGTTATCGAATTAAGAAATCAAACACTCTTCAACCTCTGTTATTCTTCTTCTTCTTTTCAACCCAAAATTAATTGTATCAGTGGTATCAGAGCCTAGTTCAGTTCATGGATACATGTTCGAAATCAAATGCAGAATTCTAAACGGAAGTCACCAACATCTTAACCCGTCACGAGTCCAGCTTTGATGAGAAGAAACAAGACGTCAATGAGATGAAACACGACTTGAATGAGATAAAACAATTTTTTTCCCAGGTTATATCGACATTACAGGGTGTCATGGCCGAACTACAAGCCTTTCGACTTAGCCGTCAAGATCCTCCACCGGATAGGGAAGGCAATCCCTTTGATAGAGGAGAGGCGTCGGGCAGCAGTACTACCACCCTCACACGCCCAGGTTTTGAAAGATATCAGAATGTTTTTGATAGAGTCCAGAATAAGCCAACTGACAGAATTCAACATCATACTCAACTAAAATTGAATTTTCCGATATATCGCGGTGATGAAAATCCTACCGGGAGGATTTTTAAAGCGGAACAATACTTTGAGTTCAAAGGGATCGAACCCACTCAGCAAGTGCAGCTGGCGTCTTTCCATCTCGAAAAGCTTGCCTTACAATGGTATCGCTGGTTCACAAGGGATCGAGGTTCGATGAATTGGGCGGAATTCACCAAAGTTATCCTAAAACGCTTTGGACCCACAGACTACGATGATCTGTCAGAAGCCTTGTCTAGACTCAAACAAACTAACAGCGTTATAGCCTACCAAGAAGTCTTTGAGCGACTCTCACATAAGGTAGACGACCTACTTGAGAATTTTTAATCGGTTCTTTTATTGCAGATTTAAAAGATGATATACGGATAGATGTACGGGTCAAACAACCAAAGACTCTCTCAGAAACCATCAGTGTAGCCCATCTCATTGAGGAAAGAAATCTGCTGCAGCGGAAGCCAAGCTCTAATTTTTGTTTAGTAATGCCAAACTACAATCACAGGTCACAATCAACGACAACAGTGGGTCTTCTTGGGCCACCGCCGACGCAACCTGCAACCCAAACGACCATAACCAAGTTTCAAGGCCTTATTCGACGCATCACTAGTCAGGAAGCCAGGGAAAGACGAGAGAAGGGTTTGTGTTTCTATTGTGATGACAAATTCACTCCTGGACACCGGTGCACCAGGCCATAATTGTTCATGCTGGAAGACATACCCTTTAAAGATGGACCAGCCGACATAGACATGGAAATTGAGAACATTGTAGACGAGGCCATTCAGAAAATTTCCTTCCATGCTTTGGCCGGAATGACTCATCCACAAACCTTTCGAGTGATTGGAAAGGTAGGAAACAAAGATTTAACGGTCCTAATTGATGGGGGCAGTACCCATAACTTCATTGATCAAGCGATTGTAACCAAACTTGGGTTATCAGTAATCCGTGACAAGGTGTTTCGGGTAACTGTTGGAAACAAAGAAATTATCGAGTGTACAGGGCGGTGTATGAGGCTTCTATTAAATATACAAAGGTTATCAATTCGAGCAGATTTTTATGTTTTGCCCATTGCTGCGTGTCAAGCCGTTGTGTCCTTCTATTAATGGCTAGAAACATTGGGTCCGATTGAGACAGATTACAAACAACTAAGCATGTCCTTCTGTCAGGCAGGGAAATCACACACCATTCGGGGCTTACAACGATCCGAGCTAGCCCCCATGACTGAGAAGGAACTACTGCACCACTCAGGCCCCAGATTCTTCCTTCATATGATGTCAACAACAGCCCAGCCAAAACCAACCACACACATTCCAGCCGACCTGCAAAGGTTATTAACATAGTTTGATCACTTGTTCAAGGAGCCATCTGGGTTGCCGCCGGTACGAAGCCATGATCACCATATTTCCTTGCTTCCAAATCAGCCACCGGTTAGTACGAGACCCTATAGGTACCCTCATTATAAAAAAAATGAGATAGAAAAATTAGTGAGTGAGTTCCTTAAATCCGACATCATTCGTCCTAGCCGAAGCCCATTTTCATCACCAGTTCTGTTGATAAAAAAATCTGATGGCTCATGGTGATTTTGCGTTGATTATCGTGCTCTCAATGACATCACGATTAAAGACAAGTTTCTGATCCCAGTTATTGACGAGTTATTGGATGAATTACAAGTTGCAAAATATTTTTTGAGGTTGGATTTGAGGTCTAGCTATCATCAGATAAGAGTCCGTGATGATGACATCTCAAAAACTGCCTTCTGCACTCATGACGGTCATTACGAGTTCCTTATGATGCCCTTCGGTTTGACTAACGCTTCCGTTACCTTCCAAAACTTAATGAACGACATTTTTCGACCTCATTTATGAAGGTTTGTCTTGGTTTTTTTATGATATTCTTGTATACAGCAGGTCTTGGGATGAGCATTTGCGGCATCTAAAAGTAGTCCTCCAACTTCTGTCCACTCATCAGTTGTTTGTCAAAGCATCCAAGTGTCAATTTGGGGTTTTTATGGTCGACTACTTAGGCCATCGAATTTCATGGCATGGTGTTGCTGTGGATCCAAATAAGATCAATTCAGTCCAACAATTGCCTATGTCGACCTCAGTAAAGGGGGTTCGTGGATTCCTTGGTTTGGCGGGTTACTACCGGAAATTCGTTCGTGATTTTGGTTCGATTGCTGCACCTCTAACACAACTCTTAACCAAGGATGGTTTTTGGTGGACAACTGAATCTCAGGAAGCCTTTGTGAAATTGAAGACAACCCTTGTTACTCCTCCGGTTTTACATCTTCTGGATTTTGAACAGCCTTTTGTTGTCGAATACGATGCAAGCGGAACAGGTTTGGGAGCTATACTGTCATAAAATGACCAACCCATTATGTTCTTTAGCGAAGCCTTGAAAGGGTCAGCAAGGGCACTGTCAACTTACGATAAGGAAATGTTAGCAGTGGTGAAAGTTGTGCGCAAATGGTGACCGTATTTGTTGGGCAAGCCATTTGTAATCAAGACCGACCACCAAAGTTTGAAATACTTACTCGAGTAGTGCATTTCGACTCCTTCCCAAACTAGATGGCTGCCCAAACTTATGGGCTATGACTACACCATACTGTACAAACATGGCAGAGATAATCAAGGTCCGGATGCTCTATCTCGAGTCACCTTGCTTCAGTTTCAGGCCATCACGCTACCCTCTACAGGGCTATGACTACACCATACTGTACAAATATGGCAGAGATAATCAATGTCCAGATGCTCTATCTCGAGTCACCTTGCTTCAGTTTCAGGCCATCATGCTACCCTTTGCAGACTGGTGGTCCTCCCTACAACAAGAGGTAATTGACAATCCTTATTATACCACCTTGAGCAAGAATGCTTCATCCAATTATTTTCGTAAAGATAGAGTTTGGATGGAAAACAGTAAAGTCCACTTGAGCCCAAACTCCTCCTTACTACCTACAGTATTAGTAGACGCACACTCGTCGCCAGTAGGAGGACATTTTGGCTATCTTAAAACCATCAACCGGGTCAACTCAAGTTTTATATGGCCGGGGTTACGAACTGTTGTGAAGGAATTCATCCGAAATTGCATGGTTTGTCAACGTTGCAAGTATGACACTCTTAGACCAGCAGGGTTGCTATAGCCCCTAGCTATTCCGGATCGTATTTGGACTGACATATCCATGGATTTCATCGACGGGTTGTCGTCCACCCAAGGCCACAATACGATTATGGTGGTAGTAGATCGATTGTCCAAATTTGCTCATTTTGTGCGTCTCAAACACCCTTACATGGCGTTATCTATAGCCAAGGCTTTCATTTCTAACATTGTACGGTTACATGGAATGCCTCTCTCAATTGTTAGTGATCACGACCACATCTTTCTCAGTAATTTCTGGTGGTCCCTTTTTCAGTTGCACGGCACTGCTCTTTGTTACAGCTCCAGCTATCATCCACAGTTGGATGGACAAACCGAGGTAATAAATCGTATCCTTGAGCAGTACCTTCACTGCTACACATATGATAATCCAAAAAAATGGTTGGAATGGCTGCCATGGGCTGAGTTTAACTACAATACTTCAGTCCATTCGTCAACCAAAATAACTCCTTTCGAAGCTGTCTATGGCGTTCCTCCGCCTTCTATGATTTCGTATATTCCAGGTACTGCCAAAGTCCAGGCCGTTGACTATATAATGCGCTCAAGGGATGAAATACTTCGTGATCTTTGAAAAAATTTGGTTACTGCCTAGGTTCGGATGAAGTGCCAGGCTGATCGTCATCGACGAGAGGTTTTCTTTGAGGTAGGAGACTGTTTATTTACGTCTACAGCCATACCGTCAAAAATCTGTAGCGTTCCGGAGTTCGTTGAAGTTGTCTCCTCGATTCTTTGGTCCCTTCAAAATTCTTGCAAGGGTAGGGACTGTTGCATATAAGCTGGACTTGCCAGTTAGGGCATAAATTCACAACATGTTCCATGTCATTTACTAAGGAAACATTTTGGTCCGCTCGACTTACCTATAATGTCATTACCTCCTGTTTCTGCTGATGTCCAAATTTTACCAAAACCTGAAGTCGTTTGGATCGAAGGGTGGTTCAGAAGGGCAAGTATCGACCGAAAACTGAAGAATTGGTTCAATGGAAAGGCACTTCCCGTGAAGATGCGACATGGGAGAACTTATGGAAACTCTCCAAAACTTATCCAGATTTCCACCTTGAGGACAAGGACGCTCCAAGGGTGGGGGAATGATATGAATCAGAACTGGTGGCTTTGAGGTACACGTGGGGTTGGACCAAGTCAGAAGGATTATTGCAGTATTTGTTGTGTAATGTGTTTATTGCACTAGAATCGGTCAAATAAATAAAGGCTGTTAGTATTGTGCTCCATATCTTCAGCAGCCACTCTATTAGGATTTCCTTTTTTATTGCCATTTTCTTGCCTTGTCAGTTGTAATGCTTGCTAGCCTATTTAGGCAGTAAAGAAAGGGAATAAAGTTATCGAATTAAGAAATCAAACACTATTTAACCTCTGTTATTCTTCTTCTTTTCTACCCAAAATTAATTGTATCAAGCACTTTCACTTCTCTATAATTATATATTCAATCATTACAATTTATATGAAATAAGGTGTTTTGTACTATACAAGTTCAATTTATCCACCAATGAGTAGTAGCCATATTATTGCATCTTTTATTATCAATCACATACCTTCTTTTGAACATGGCTCCTCATATGGAAGTATTTCTCTCATTGCTCCTCTAAATCTCTCACTTTAACTTGCAAATTCAATACTTATTTTACAAAAAATACCCCCCTCAACTGAACACTTAACAATTATCATTAGCATCCTAAAGTGGAGCTATCTCCTCCCCATCACTAGCCTCCCCACTAGTCACACCCTCACCATGAGCCTTCATAACCATAGCTCACTTGTTTAAACACTACAGACCATCATAACCAACTCTTAAAAAATAAAAATAAAACATTTTATATCACGATTACAAGATGTAATTTCAACTTTACCTCTAATATCAGTAGAGATGTCTTTCTTCTCTTTTGGATTCTCAATTCTCTCCCTCACTTTCAGTTGAGATTCAACAACCCCCACATTAGCCTTCCAATTAGGTTTCTAAGGTGACGAAGAACATAACGGTCGGTTTGGCCATGAACTACCCTTATGCTTAAGTTGTCTCTCTATTTTTTTTCCATATGCATCATATTCTCTAACTCCATATAATATTACAACTCTATAATATTCACAATCTCATGATTTAGCTCATTCAAGAACCTAGTCATAATAGTCTCTCTATCCTCCACTAAATTAGCCAGAACCATCGCAATCTGCATCTCCTTGTGGTACTCATCAATACTCTTTCTACCTTGGCTCAAACACTGTAACTTTTGGTATAATTCCTTATAATAATGATTCTGAATAAATTATCTCCTCATAATAGCCTTCATCTTTTTCGAAGTCTCAACAGGCCTCTCACGATTCCTTTTACGACTCAACATAAGCTAATTACACAATAAAATAGCATAGTCTATGAGCTTAATTACTATAAGCTTAACCTTTTTACCCTTTGAATAGTTATGACAATTAAATAGGAGCTTTATCTTCTTTTACCACTCCAAATACACCTCAAGATTGTTTTTCCTTTAAAATGAAGGAATTTTCATCTTAATATTGTCCAAACTCTTATCTACTCCATTTTAGTACCTAAAATTACTCATATCATCTTCTTGGTTGAACTGCCCATCTCTCATAACCCCCTCATACCCATAGTTTCTAAACTGCCCTAACTGATCTCTATAGCCTAAAAGCACAATATTATAATCCGCATCACTTATCTCATCAAAATTATCGTCAACAACGGGACTAACACTCCTTTCACGTCTCTTAACATTTTTTCCACCCAAATCAACTCTATTATGCAAACCATTAATTTCAACATCACGTCTCTCCTTTTCTCCATCATATCCTCTAAATTTTCTATTACCATATTTATCATTTCCATATGTTGTGCTAAGGCTTGAATTTGAAAAGCCTGATTTTCAATTGGTGGTGTTGTCTTGGTGTTGTTTGACATCTTTAAATTTGTAAAATACATTAGTGATAAAGAACAATTTATTTCCTCATTTACTCCCTCATATGTTCACACTCCTCATGTGTTTACACTTCTCTCGTGTTTCACTCATTTAGGCTTTTCACTTTGAAATTCAATACAACCAAATAGAACAACATGTTAGTACAATCCAAATATGTGTAACAAATAAAGAAGCAAGAAATATATAAAAAAAAACAAAAATAAGACTACAATTATGATTTTGTGAATAGCAAATGAATTTGAACGAAATATAGACTTTTTAAAGAAGCGGAATAAATCAGAAGCAAAATTAATGAAAATAACTTTATTAACACCTAAATATCCCAAATATAAATTTAGTATACTGATTAGGCTGATTTCGACAGTAGCAAAACATTTTTTATAAGTTGACGCAAATTATACTTGTTTTCGTAATCTAATACCATAAAAATCAAACAAAGTTCAAATGACCCCAAATTTAATATTTGATGTTATTATACTAAAAAAAACATATAATATGAATTTTAAAGCGACTCTAGCATGGTTTGATTCACTCTCTTTTGTATTAGGTTTTCATGACAGAACTATATCTTTAACTTTCTAACATCTTTTTTTTATTTAGTGTTACTGATATGTAGGGATAATAACTAAAATAATGAGAAATTGTTTTTCATAATAATAGATGTTGCAAGCAAGAGAAAGAGTAGAAGATTAAAATCAAAGAGAAATTTAAACGCAGAATATAACAAAACAAAATTTTCAAAAAAGTATAAACTAAATTTTTTGAGCCTAACTTTGATATTAACTAATATAAGCCCCATGAATATAAAGATCCAAAAACCCATAACGAAGTAGATGACAAACCTGGAAAGTTAAAATTAAGGTTTATGGTAGATAAACCTTGACCTAGAGATAATTATGTACCTGAGAATCAAAGGTATTAGAAATTGACCTTGGACCCACTGATTATATAAAAAAATCAAGAAACAAAAGTATGTAAAGACACCGCAAAGTCAGTTATACCTTGATTAGTCAAATTTATTCTTTGTCCCATGAAAGAGAAAAGTGATGTATCATACAAAACACAAGTTTATTCAAAACATCATGGCTACTGAATTTTGCAGCAAAGAAAATAATTTACAGTCCTCTTAAATAACCTTAATGGACCTTTTTTGGGTTGCAAATAATAGGCCCATGCTAATAATTGGCTAACACAATCCTAATGCTTAAAACAATCCTAAAACATTGATTATGGGCCAAAATAAACCAAAACTAAAATAAAAGCCCTGAAATTAATGTAAATATCCAAATAAAAAAATAAAACCTTAAAATAATTTAAAATAATAAAAAATAATAATTCAACCAAAAATAATTTGCCATTGAATACATCAGTCCTTATTTCCTTGATAAATAAGAAATTTTTATAAGAAAATGATTTTTGAACATTAAGGAATCATTACCATACTTGGAAACTATGTTGTTGTCCATTAAAGATTTTTATAGAACTAGGAAACTCAAAAAAAAGTTGTTGAATATCCATGTATTATATATAAAAAAAAAAAAAGATTCTTCTCCAAATAGAAAGTTCACAAGTCAAAAGACAACAAATAACAAAATTTGTATTGCATTTGCTGGCCTATATCATAAGATCTTTGTGAACTCTAATTAATCTAAACCCAATGTAAAACAATATGTCTGGAGATGCCTGGTAAAATTTAAACTCAATCCAGCGATTAGATTGATAGTTATGCTTGATAACTTAAAACTAGATAGTACGTACAATTATGCTAGAATCCGAATTTCTTTGTTCAACCTTTTCTTGGATTGTGTTAGTAGGTGATGTGATCTAAACTACACCAAATGATCCATCCATTAGAAGTTCTAAATGGGATAATTGCAAGATCAAGGGCAAAGAAGCTCAAAGATGCATTTAATGAGTTTATTCAGAGTTTTTAGATCAAGGTGAATTTCAAGGATGCTACATTTTCAATAAGTGATGATTAGAACTTAATCAATTTAATCTATATACAAGAGGGTATTGATCTATCTACTTCATAGGATAATTAATTTTAGCTTAAAAGGCGGTTTTAGGCTTATTTTTTCAATTATATAGTTTTATGCTAACAAACAAACATAATTTTTTATCTGATCGTTGGATCAGGCTGAAATTATACCAAAAGTTTTTGGAGGTCATGTTTTATATATGGTTGAAATTTCATGTGAATTAAACATTAGGAAGGCCTTTCAATAAGGTTAAAAAGATATGCAAGATTTGTATTAGTTTCCTAATTGATTTAGGATTTTTTTTTCTATTTTATTTAAAACTTTTTTATTATATTTCCAGCGTTGTTTATGATATTCTTACCTTGTACGTATAAATAAGGTTATTTAGCTTGTATTAAAGTTTTTTGGAACAAATTTTGATTTCATAATAATCTATTGAGTGTTTATGAGAGGATTATCTTAATTTAGTTATTCATTGAACTACTCTGACTTATCGAATAATTAACCAAGCTTTGTAGTGTCTTCTACACTTATCATTCGTGTCTCTTCACTACACCATTAAACAGTTTTACAGACGGAATAATTCTGTCGGTCTAAGGCATGAACTCCGTCAGTGAAATTATTACCGACGGTCTCACCGACGGCCTTCGTCCGTTGGTATACTAATCATCGGTAATTCTCCTTTCCATCGCTAATTCTGTCGCAAATTAAAAAAACCACCCATCGACAGAACACCGACGGTCTTACCGACAGATACGCGCGGCAAAAAAAATTCCCGCGAGAACATTACCGATGGACTACACCCGTCTGAATTTTCAACGGTAAGTACCGATGGATAGTCCGTCGGTAATAGTTATGGTAAACACCGACAAAAATATTCCGTCGGTAATTATGGCATGGATGGTAATTGTTTGGCAACTCTCTGTGAAATACCGACGGAAATTATCTGTCGGTAAAGTCGTCAGTATGTATTTAAAAAAAAAATATATATATATATATATATATATATATATATATATATATATATATATATATAATTTATTAATAGTAAAAAATATTAATAAAAAAAAAAAATTGTATTAAATATAAAAAATATAAAAATAATGTTAAATAATATTCATCCAAATTCATCCAAATATTCATTACAAATTTAATGTGTTTAAAAAACAAAATTAAACTAGAATAGCGGCGGAGCTAGAGGAGGAGGAGGAGGCTGGTTGTTCCCGGGACCGTACGGCCAAAAAGGAATTGCACATGTATCATCACCCATCTTTGATCTCATCTCCTTGACCATTTGACGGAGCTAATCATAATTCATTGAGAGTTGTTGATATTGTTGTTTCAAGGCAATGAACTCCTCAGACTGGGTGCTCGATACTGATGGAGAGCTCCTAACGGTAGAGACACTACGGGTCGGCTGCAAGTTTTCGATTGTAGTGTTAGAGAGCCCGTAAACTTGATTTTTTTCGGGTCCACCAGACGATCCCACCTACATTCATAAATCTAGATCGAAATCTGGTTGGGTTGAAAGATTGTCCCCATATCTCTCCCTCAACTGGCTATTATAGGTCTCCTAAAAATTTTTAAAAAAATCATCATATTCAATTCAAGAAAATAAAAACTTACAAAATAAAATGAATGAACGAACATACCACGAAGTGCTGAGCACGGTTGTCCATGAACTGCTGCACCCCCTTTTGGCGGTCTTGACTTCGCACATGCATCTCTACAAACAGCTCCATTAGACTCGGCTCACGTCCAAGAGACGCAGCCTGTAAGGAAAAAATAGGTTGCAAGTTAAATATATTATAAGGAATGAAAAATTAATTAACGATATATTTCATTACAATTAATCTTACCATCCGCTTTGCATGTGCGCTGAATGGGACGGATCCGCCAATGTGCTTGGTCACCGAACCATGAATTTGCTGGTTTTGGTTGTTGGTGCCGGATTGTGAGTGCCGTGAGAACTGCTTTGAGGTCACGTGCTCAATATATGTCATCCATATTTCCCCCGAGATGAATGGCGGTTTGAATTCCCGCCAAACCGCCACCTCATTCCATCCTTCAAGATCGTTATCCCTCACATGTCTTTTTGATTTTTTTTTTTTTGTATTATACCAAAAATCACGCAACCTACTTCCATAGTAACAAATTAGAATTTAGAACATAAAATTATAAAATAAAAATAAATATTATTTTTAATGTTGCCTAGTTGCCGCATGATTCTCCCACTCTCCTCACAACTTTGTTGTTCGCCCTATCCCATTCAAATTTGTTATGTGTATATAAATAATTCATATAAAATAAAAATAGTACAAGATATAAAATTATAAAAATAATTTATTAAAAATAAACTGGAAATTAAAAGTTAACACCGACCTGAAATCGCTTAAACCATGCATCGATATTAGGTTTCCACTTAGGATGTCTAGAAACTTGGCTCCATTAAAACAATGGAATCTCTATCGACGATTTAAACGCCAATGTTATAGCCCTTGCAGCCTCAATGTTTGTGAACCTGAAATTAAATAAAATTAGTAATATTAATTAATTGTTCATAAATTATGTTATAAGTATTAAAAAAACTAAAACCTAAACAAACTTATATTGAGAGGTCATCCTTCCATTGTATCTGGTACTTGCGAGTGAATTGACCCCGCTGTGAAGGCACATCGCTTCTGTGCTGTGAAACCGCGCTAGAAGAGGCAGCATCACAAGTTAGCGTAGATTTCTCACCATGATCAGCACCTAAGGATACGTCATCCTCACTGCTAGAAGAACTAGCTGCAACCGTCTGCTGACGACGTGCTGTAGATTTCATTCTACGCATCTAGCACCTCCCCTATACTGAAGACTACCCACAGTTTTCAAATCTGCAAATCTTTACAATAACCACAAACCAATTGACTCCAGCAACATTATATATACAACCTAACATTTATAGAAATTCAATCATTTAAAAAAATTCGACTGCACCTCCCCTATATTAGAGACTACTCACAGTTTTCATATCTATAAATATTGCAAAATCAACTCTATACAACCTAACATATACAACCTAACATCTATAGAAATTCAACATTTATATATTTTCAACTAAAATCAATCAAATTCATAAATAACAATTAAAAATAATAAAAATAATAAACAACATAACAAACAATAATATCCTAAAATTAAGATAAACTAATTAAATTTAATTCTATATTTCAATTAACTTTTAAAACATAAATTCAACAATAACAATTATAGCAATACAAACAATAATATCCTAAATTAAGATAAACTAATTAAATTTAATTCTATATATTAATTAACATTTAAAACATAAATTCAACAATAACAATTATAGCAATACAAACAATAATATCATAAAATTAATAAATAAAATGAAAAATCTAAAAAATACAAAACAAAACAACCTAAACACAAAACAAACAATACACAAAACTAAAAAACACTACATCAATTCTAAATAAATTTAGGAATAAAAAATGTTTACCTTAATAGTGTGTTGATTTTAAGATTTTATCTACAAACAATACACCAAACAAAGAACAACAAAAATAATAATCATAATTAAAATAAAAAAATACAAAGATAAAGAAAAAAGAATACATACCTTTTAATATGTTTAAAACTACCACCAAAACAATAAAATCTCTTCCAAAAACTAAATAGAAACGGAGAGGAGAAGAGAAATGGAGATAAAGAGCCAAGAGAAAAAATGAACCAAATGGGGGGAGGGGGGTTTTATATATCAATTTTTCTGACAATATTACCGACGGACATTTATTGTTGTCGGTGGCATTAAATTCCGTCGGTAATTAATTGATAATCACACCAAAAAAATTCAAAAATCTCGCCAGAATTTTTGATTCGTCGGTAATTGTGCCTCTAACATGCGTGCTCTTCGGGATGTGCGTAAACCATCGGTGAATTCGTCGGTGATATACGTCGGTGAAGCTGTCGGTGACTCCGTCGGTGATTGTGGCACAATCCCGTAAATATTTTTCAACTCTCCATGAAATACCGACGGGTTAAAGTCCGTTGGTATGGCTATCGGTGATTGTGGCATAATCCTGTAAATTGTTTTCAACTCTCTGTGAAATACCGACGGGTTATAGTCCGTCAATGTAGCCGTCAACATTTTTTTATTTTTTGTGTATCTGCTTCACAAAATCTTGAATTGCAAACTTACAACACACACAGCCCAATAACAAGAGCTGACAATTAAAGAAGAATAAATATTTCATGTTCCAAAATATTACATTATAAAAATAAGGCTTTACAACATGTTTAGTTAGTCAGAATTTTCATCTTCGTCCTCAATTGAATTGTTATCATCAACTTCATCGCACTCTTCAATGTGGTTATCATCTTCTTCAACAACATTCTCTTTTCCACTAGTAGAGCTCAAAACAGCATTCAACTCCTCTACGTCAACATCAATAAGACTATCGTTGAAAACAAGAAAATTTAAATCTTCTTCTAAGTCAATCGAATGAGCAACTCGATATGGTTCAACCAACTCACTAGCTTGAAAGACTTCATCTATCACACTTGTGTCTTCGTTCTCATCCTGAACAACCTCGACACGACCCTTGGGTTTTGTTGTTTAAACCTTGCTGCATCTGCATTAAGTTCTTCTTCTACGATTGGACATTCCCTGACATTACCTTCACTCATTCTCATTGCATCTATAACCATATTCCTGTAAGGATTATTGTTCTCATTTCCAACTTCATGCATGTTGCTAGCACTAGAAGTTGACCCAACCACCTGTTCTTTCATGCTCTCATCAGGAACAAATAGTACTCCGTGTGCATACCAACACAGGTAATCTTCCATGAACCCTTTGGTTAGAAAATGCATCGTTACAACATCTTGATGCAGAAACTTTAAATTTTTACACTTCCTGCATAAACACCTAATACCGCCATCAGTAAAATTCCTCGGAATAGATGTTGTGAAATTAAGTAAACCTTGAACACCGTTACAATAATTCATCCTCCGCAATCCTTGGGGTGAGTCCCGATACATCTATGAACGATCATCCATGACTTCTATTGAACCTCTATAAAACATAACAAAAATATTGGTTTTCCCCGACATTATCCAACAAACTAAAAAAAAACACTTATGTTAAATATTCATTATCAATTATCAACGTTCATACATACAAATTTATACATATATAAATTTACAGAAATCACAACTTCGCAATAGAATTGATAACAATTAAAACAGACTCGTTAAACAAGCTATTATTTATTTCATCACAACACATTTAATATGGTGTAATTCAAACAAAATTTCAACAATTTACAACCAAATATGATTTGACAAAATCTAAAACAAACTATAACAACTACAAAATTATACATTCATACTACAAGTTTCTTTAACAAATAACAATCAAACAAGTACATACGTTAACAAAATACATATACTAAAAAAATAATAAAATTCACATTTAAATTTTAAAACTAAAAGGGATAGATTTACTTACAAAAAATGATAAAATCCACAAGAATGGATATTGTGACCACGTACAAAAGTATAAGAAACTTGAGTGCTTGTATTGAGAAGAGTGGAGAGTTGGGATGGGTGGTTGGCTGCAGTTTGGGAGGGGAGAGGTGGGATGGGAAAGAAGAATGGGAAGAAGAAGGAGAAACAGAGGAAGAGAGTGTCGGCAGAGTGGGTATATAATGGCTTTTACCGATGGAATCATCGACGGATACATTTCGTCGTTGATTTCGACGGTGAAAGTGTCACGTCACTGTACGGCTATCTCGGTTTGAATCCGTCGGTCATTCCGTCGGTAAAATCGTCTGAAAAAAAATCCACGTCACCACACCGTTGCAACTTTCCAAACAAACTGTATAGGCCGTCGGCAATACAGTCGGTATATACCGACGGATGTATTCTGTCGGTATATACCGACGGAAAAATTCTGTCGGTAATTCCGTTGGTTTTCGCCGGTTTTCTAGTAGTGCTTCAAAGGCATTGGGTGGGGGTTCGGTTTCTATAGTCTTGGTGTCTTGATACAGGTTATTATTGTGCCAAGTTCAATTACAAGTCATCAGTAAGTAAGAACATTCACAATATGTTGGGCCCTAAAATTTTTTAAAATTGTTTATTTAATACCAGGGAATGATTATTTTTTTCTCTAACATTTAAAAACAATTTCATTTAGGGATGAGCATCATGCCAACAAAAAATACAAAAAATATTTATATTGGATTAAGTGTTAATTATATAATGAAAAAAACACAAATGAATTTATTAGTTTAAAAGCTTATTTGAAGATATTTGACAAGTTAGTTATGCTTGTGTGTGTAAGTAAGTAATGGGAGATCAGTATTAATTTTTGGTAAGCTCGTTGACATCCTCTGAGAGCATGTTTTCAACAGGCCAACAAATCATATGAAATTGGGCGTAGGCTATTTGTAGAAATATAGGGATGGAGCCGAGACTGTTTATATATATATATATATATATATATATATATAAGTTATTTCAAAGAATACTCTTAGCTATACCCAAAAAAAAACACTGAATTTTTATCACAATCACAAACACACCGTTAAACTTGCCACTTAAACTTCTTTGAGGCAATATACATATTCTTGTGCTGTAATGATACAAGCACATCCTATCCTATATTATTTGGGGGCCTTAATTATAGCACGGCAATCCGAGATCGCGACTGAACAAAGCCTTCGATTGAATCTGCAATCTTTTATTTTTTCAGTAAATCCCTTGCAATTTATGAAGTATTAGTAATTAACTTGAGAGTCCATTACAGATTCAATCGAAGGAAATCTCAAGTCATCAAGGATTCAAAGACATGGATAGAATCGGGTATTGGCTGTCACTTTTTTGGCCAAGTGGCTGACCACTAGCTTGCGTGTTGCCCCGGTTCGTGGGGGGTTGGGCTATAGCCTATAGGGAGGTCAACGTAATATATATAGCCATTTGCATACCTAATATATATTAGTTTAGGTTCGGCTTCCCTCCATTTCAAGCCACCATTTTCTTCGAGTCCTTGTTTGCATGCGCCACTCGTAAATTAAAGAATACATTGATGGTGAAGATTAAACCCAAAAGATGCTTTTTAACTATTTTTAATTATTTCTTTTGGTTACGGTGGTTTCTTACCTCTATATAGACAATTGATTTGTTATTTTTTGAATCAGATTTTTTAGAAAATATCAAGATCTTTTCTTATTCCTCTGCAGTTTATGACTGGATGCTTAGAACTTGAAAACTTTAGTTTTTTATATACATGTTTGTGTCAAATTATTAGCATTTTTTTTTTCAATAAACTTTAGGCTAGCTCTAGGAATGAAAACCATGATTAGTTTTTAGGGTTTTAATTTTATTAAGTTAAAGATAACTACTATTCATCCATAATAATAATAATAATAATAATAATAATATAAAAGCACGAATTCTTTTGATTTGATAAAAATATCCTTGAATTTTAACTAACATCACATATATTAAAAGAATTTTATTAACAAATACTAATATATTGTCTTTTTTAATCAAAATTCTTACTTTTTGGAACCTCTAATTCTCAGCTTGCTTCGCATTAACCGCTCCCCGGCCTTGTTTGAGGGATTGTTCTTAAGCTAGAGCTACCTCCGTTTAACTTTGGTATTATGAGCTTTTTTAGAAAATTTCTTCTAAGTTTTTGTTTGATTATGTCTTGAGTTTTGGTATGGTTATTTATTTAGGATTGAACAGTGAAGTTAGTTAAAGTGCAAAGGAATGTGCAGATTTATCATTCCATTCAAAATATCATGCACTGTAGGGTAAGTAGAGAAATCGATAAATTTTATGATATCTAAGATATAATTATTAATATCTTATTAGTTATAATTTTATTAATTAATATATCATGTCATTATCTATGATAGAACGCCAAATAAATTACACAAAATTATTAGTTATAATTTTGTTCCATTAAGTAATGCTAAGTGTTAACTTTGTCGTATTAGCTTATTAGTTATTTTGAAGTTGTAATTAGGGGTAAGCAAAAAAATCAAAAAACTGATTAAACTGAGAAAATCAGAAAAAAAAAATAACTGAAAAAACCGAACCGTGAAAAAAACCGATTAAACCAATTAAAATTTTGAAAAAACCAACCGATTCAGTTCGGTTTTGGTTTTATAAGTCTGAAACAAAAAAAAATCGAACTGAATTCAAACCGAAAAAACTTAGCCAAACCAAGCCAAACGAAAAAAACCGAGTCAAACCGGTTTGAACCGGGTTTTGTCCAAAAAAACAAACAGAAACCAGTCGGTTTGAACCGATTTCGGTTTTTTTTTAAATTTAGTTTGGTTACTTTTAAAAAAAAAACGAACCGAAAATGATCACCCCTAGTTGTAATATACTTGTCTAGATTGTAAGTCATCTAATGATTTAGTTAATGAACTATTGTTCTTTTAGTTATTGATACACTTGTTGTCCCCTCAAAGGCCATATATATTGTTTTGTTGTTGGACTTGTTCTGGCTATCCTACGTCGTCAAGTGTAGTTAATGTTGTTTCCTTATGTTACTCTTCAAATTGGTTAATTTGATCCTCGAAGTTCACTACTTGAATGATAGTTCTCTTTCTAAGTTTTCACTTTCTTACATACAATATCATGTAACATGAACTAATAATCCACATATCCTTGTGGACATTTTCATATTTCTGTATATTTTTTAGAACTCTCTTAGTTCATAATCAAGAGCTATTTTTATCATAATTTATCATGTTCTGCTTTCAAGATTTATGTTGTGATATTGCACAAGATTGTTGCATCTTGCTTTATCATTAATATGGT
>Ga0325411_1002741_pt1 | contig 19861 bp, 9 predicted proteins | sample PopdelMetagenome_13_FD_206181 | JGI IMG/M metagenome (GOLD analysis project Ga0325411, IMG submission 206181) | Populus deltoides microbial communities from Bellville, Georgia, United States - Xylem-PdIQD-R4 | ecosystem: Host-associated > Plants > Phyllosphere > Stem > Wood/Secondary xylem...
TTTTTTTTGTTTTCTTCTTTTTCAATAACTCATAAGGAGTTAAATTTCTGTATTCTTACAATCAATTAATTGATATCTTTAAATCAATTCATATTAAACGGTGACTAATTATATTTTTTTTAATTTAATTAAGAGATACTTGTCTGTAAGAAAACTAGAGATTCATCAGAAAATTCATTTAATTAAGAGATAACATGCAAATGAAAATAAATATCAACACATAAAGCCATGTAAGCATGGCTTGTAAGGATAGAATTAAAAAGAAATAAAGCTCAATGATCAAATTGCAAAAAAATAAATAATTGAAGGACCTAGAAGGACAAAAAATGTAAATCTTGCAGCTCAAGTTTTGCCGAAAGTGTATGGCCAATGCGACAAAGACCCTCCCACTGTCTTCCATCGACTTCCAGCAGACAGACATTCAATGTATATCTTCTAGCTCAGCACGCGTCCCAGGAGAGCTCATCCGTCTTTTTGTTACCTTTTTAAAAGTATTTTTATTTTTAATATTTTTTATTTTATTTTCAGTACATTAAAATTATTAAAAAACAATAAAATAATTATTAATTTAATGTTTTAAATATTAAATACACTATTAAAACATCCATGTCGGAACTAGTAATGACTGGCAATGAGAAAATCTTTTTTTAAAAAAAATTGAAGCTGAATTTTGAATAAATAGCTGAAAAAATAAATCCATTTGATCTGAGTGAGTCATCATAAAGAACAATGTCCTGCAAAGCTTCTACTAATATTGCCAACTGGGACTCCAATTTCATGTCTTTAGGGAATATATTTCGAAGCTTTTTTTTCTGGGAATTCTATAGATTATACTCAAAATTTGGTAAATTCTATAATTTTTTATTGATTTAGCTTTGGCACATCAAGAAGTGGGAGATCAGTGATTAAAATCTGGTTCCAAGAAGTCTTTTATCAAGTATAAAAGTCCATGAACTTTATGGAGGTGTGCGCGGAAGTTGTTAGTAGTGGAATGGAGTAGGTGCTACCATCTAGCAGGGTTACCCCTGGCACCATTCTGGCCCTTAATTATTAAAAAAAAGAAAAAAGAATGCAACAACCATTCACACCGATCCTCCTAATTGATTCAAGTTGATGTTTTTAGTGTTTTAATACACAAGTTACGTGTATAAAATGCGTTTAATTGAATAGATTGAGATGGATATATAAAATATATATTTTATGAGATAGCTTTAAAATAAATTTAATTCCTTTTAAATAAAGAGGAAAAGAAAACATACCTCGCATGTTTTTGCTATTATTTTTTATGTAAACAAATAAAATTAATGAAGTAATTTTGAGAAGTGCAGTTCGACTGGTCAGGTTTTAGATTTGCTCTCTAAATGTCACCAGTTTGAATCCCACAAATCTTAAGGCTACTGGAGACTTACATGATCGTTAACTTTAAGGCTTGTGGGATTAGTCAAGGTACGTGTAAACTGACCTGGCCACCCAAGTTAATCTAAAAAAAATTGATGGAGTTGATTCATAAATACTATCATAATGTGCGTTTATATATAGAGCAATTGTGTATCTTATAAGCTTACGTTAATGAAGGTTTAACTTTATTGAAAGGCTTTATTGCATAGTTTAATCATCTTGATGAGCATAGTTTAAATAATTATTTTACGAGCAAAGATGTGTACTTCTAGTAGTAGTATCCATTTTGCTCTTTCTGCTACATGCTGAAAAACAAAGGAATGGGCCATCATAAAATCATACCATGAACCCTAAACCCTTCCCTCATTAAATACTTCTATACGGAGAGATTAAAGATGGGCCTCGCCATCTATCTGACCCTTCTCCCTTGGGACAAGCAACTGTTGCCTTTCCCCAGAAAAAGGGTGTCTTCTCGCATTTTCCCTCCTCCACATCGGCCTTAAATGCTGCCCTGAATGTGTTTCAATGCTCTTTCTACTGGTTTCTGCACGGCTCCTGCGTTTGACCATTTGGCATTCTCATGGACTTGCATTGCACCAAATGTTCATTGCTGTCCTTTTCTTTTCTTTTGAACGGATAACTATTCTCCCACCGGTTTTTTATAGTGAATTCTTTTTTTATCGGAGTATATTCGGATTAATTTAAGTGTCAATTAAAATCATACTATTTTTTAAATGATTTTTAAAATATATTTTTTTTAAAATTATAAATTTAAATAATATTTTTAATTTGAAAACACGGGTATAGCTACAACCATACTTGCATTTCTAAATAAATACACGAAACTTTCTTAATTTATCTCTCAAAAAGTACCACTTTTTATTAGAAAACAATATCAAATATCAAAGGAGGCGTTAATCTTGTCTATTTATATCATCCACGTCTAGATAAGCATATGAACATGGGAATTTTATTTTTTTTTCCTTTTACCTTCCTTAAATTTCAAGCTATCAATATAATATCAATGGTAAAAAAGCTTACTAAATGCAAAACTCATGATGACTACCGTAAGTGGTAACAGCATGAGTTCGGAGACATGGATTGAATTCAAACTTTACATTCACATAGCTTGTAGAATTTCTAAATTTATAGACTATAAAGTATAAAATTTATTTTTCAAAGAAATTATAAAGACTTCCATGGATTTTACATGATTGGTTCTAAACCGTGAGGATATAATTGCGATGAGGTAAAATATTCAAGATACCCCACCAAATTGAAAGGTCCACAAAGTCCATTATCATGCATTTGGAGTATAAATAAATGAGAAATTTCATGATACTTAATCTACAATCTATAGCTATCAATATTTATGGAAGCTTGATCATCATAATTTTTTTCAAAACAAACCAATGATTTTTATTTTTATTTTTTTTCAAGATAGGAAACATGCACAGCATTGTTGTTGAGGGGATGCTGCCTATTTAAGGTAGTGGAGCTTTTTACTTGTGAGATAGTGCCTTGTGTGTGGTGAGTTGAGCCTGGGGGCCTAGAGTTACATAGAAAGTTGCATACTATCTCTTAGGTTGTCTCTAGTTAACTCTTCTTCTTTGAGAAAGATAAGGATGAGTTATTTAGGTGTTGGTGTTAGTCCTGGGAATGTACCGGTGTATCATGGCACTAACTTGAAGGTTATTGATGGGAGAGTGAGGCTAGCAGAGTTGGTTTTGAGGTGTGTGATCTGTTGTTTAGGAGTTCTTGCTGCTGTTCTTGTTGGTACAGATACTCAAGTTAAAGAAATCTTTTCAATTCAAAAGAAAGCAAGATTCACTGACATGAAAGCTCTTGTGTAAGATTCTGATCAACCCCTCTCTCAATTTTCTTTCAGAGATGGTTACAAATTCTCTTACTTTATTGAAAGATGGTTCCAAAGATTCATTCTTTCTGTTTCATCTTCTTTCTTCCTTCAAAAATGGTTCCAAATTTTCTTACTTTATTCGAAAATGGTTCCAAAGATTCAATCTTTCTGTTCCTTGATGAGTTTATGAAGTTTGGTTTTATTTTGATGCAGCTTTTTGGTGGCAGCTAATGGGATAGCAGCAGCCTACTCATTGATTCAAGGGGTGCGCTGTGTTGTGGGCATGGTTAAAGGAAGTGTTCTGTTTAGCAAACCCTTAGCTTGGGTTATTTTCTCTGGTGATCAGGTATTGGATTTTTTTTTAATTTTTTTTTTAAATTTTTGGGCATGGTGGCATTTAGGTTAGAAATTTAAATAATAACATGCATGAGAGGTCAGAAACATTTTCTTGTGTTGTTCACTTGTGGTTTATACTCACAATTATCTACTTTCTTATGGGACGTTGTTAGCTCTTGCCCCAGTTTCATGTTGTTTTCAGATTAGTTAAGCAAGTGATATATTGGGGCCAACCTGACAAATAAACATTAATGCCTTCATCCATTTTGTGCCCTTCTCTGGGCTCTTCTTGTTCATTTCAATCCCTACCAATTACCATTTACCAGCTCAGTTAGACAATTGTCTAACTAATTTTTCAACAAAAAAAAAAACAATTGCCCTAGATTAGTAAATTTTGTCAAAACTACTCTTAACTATTAAGAGTTAATATTTTTAAGGCAGATGTCTGCATTTAATGTGTTAATTAGAATTAGTGTGTGCATAAGGCAGTTGGTGTCAAGCGCAAGAAGTATATTTAATTTCTGGGAAAGCTGAAACCACATCAGAGCACGAGTAGATTATTATTCTTTGAATGGCATGTCACCAAAATGATTCCTAGCAGTAATGGCTCCCAGTTTCCCACCTAAGTTCATTCAATGTGACACCATACTTGTTACTTATGAAGTGATCGGTGGAGATCACATGTATTGTTAGAGAAAGGCATTTCAAAACTTGCTGCAGGAAATCATTTCTCCTTTGTAATGTTTTGGTCAAGGACTCAAGCTGGGCCTAATGGTTTTAGGTATCACATGATTTGAACAGCTAATAAGGGTCTGATTATAGGATTTAAATGCCGGTACTAGTTCAGTATGGTTTAGCTAATTTGCTGTTGCATGTTTAAGTATCACATGATTTGAATTGGTAAAGGGTCTGATTTTAGGTTTTGAATGCCAGTGCTAGTTTGGTATGGTTTAGTCAATTTACAACCAGAGCAAGACAATTGAGCCTGCCAACCTTCCTTGTGAGGGAGGATAATTGAGTACTGGTCATAATGGTGAATTATGCATGCGGGTCACTGGGATCTATGAATATTTGTGGTTCCAACTTCCAAGTGAGGCTCAAATCACTCTCCATTTCCTTAATATAGGTCTTTCTGTTCTATACCGACAGATGCCATGTGTCATCGTGTTTTCCAGGTGTGTGCTACATGAAAATTTGAGCTGAGTGCATTGAGTTCATGGGGTGGATGTTGTTTGCCATACACAATTGGTGAGGACTAATATCTACCACATGACATGCATTCAATTAAAAAAAAAATGGTGAGGCCAAGCTATATAGGAATGGAACAGAGAGGATTTCAGAATCAATTACCCCAACAGCACCCACACCTTTCAGCAGTTGGAATACTAGGTGGTGGAAATTAAATTTCTGAATAATTACTAGGCTTCTATCAGATTCATTATTCAATGAAATATCCGTGACTTTTAGAGAATGAGAAACACTTGTGAATCTCAAACTAATGCTGACGGGCAGCTTTTCTGAATTCAGATATAAAATAATTTTGTTTTGAAGTACGGAAGGGCTCTTAAATATTGTAGGAGTTTGATTACTCCAGCATTCCTGAGTTTACAGAGACAACTCAATACCATCTTGAAAGTGGTCCTTGGAGAAGTACTGATAAATTACAAGGCCACTTATGTATTAATTAGATATGGAGGAGTTTTCCAGCAGTGAACTAGGCATACACAAAGAAAATGGCAGTAAACTAGTACTGATTTCTTTGGTGAAATTGCTTCAATGGATTTAAAGAAATTGGAGTGCTTGTCAAGGAGGAATCGATTTTGCTTATGAAGCTCTTTTCATGCGAGTGGAATGATTTGGGTTTTCATTTGCTAATTTTGATGCTTGATGATGGTTTTAACATTCCTTGAATAACTTGGGAGATTTTCGTGCTGAGTTGAGAAGAACTAGATGGTGCACTTGTTGCCATCCATGGAAAACAATGAGATCAGAACATTTTGAAACAATCACCTAACTCTTCCACACTAACTTGTGCAGATGATGGCGTACCTGACTGTGTCTGCAGTGGCAGCTGCTGCACAATCGTCAGTGTTTGCAAAGTTGGGACAGCCTGATCTCCAATGGATGAAGATATGCACCATGTACGGAAAATTCTGTAACCAGGTTGGTGAAGGAATAGCAAGCGCGCTGTTGGTCAGTGTTAGCATGGTTGTCTTGTCTTGTATCTCCGCTTTCAGCCTCTTCCGCTTGTACGGTGGCAACAAGGGCAAGGATGGGTCACGCTGGTAGGTTCTCAGAGATACCGTTTCTAGTCATTGCACCACCAGAAAGTTCTATAATATGGTGGCCTTTTGTTAGATATGAGATGATAGTGAAAAAAAGAGTGCATGCTTTGTGACTTCAATGCTGACAATAAATGAATGCTGTGTGTTCTGTGGATACATCTACAGATTGTGTCTTTGGCAAGCTTCCTCTATCTCTAGCATTATAATCATTGTTGAAGTCTTCAATTTTGTACATCCTGTGAGAGACCAAAATTCATGAATAATTATACTTTTCTTGGACATGGAAATATCAAAATGGCCATGAGTTCTATTATGATAATAACAAAATCACATCCTTATCCTCCACCAAACTTTACTAAAACTTTCTTATTAAAAATCATTATATATATAAAATATTAATAATTAACCTAAACTCTAAATCGTGTGGGGAGTGTGGTAGTAATTGCTTTTTAAAGTGTTTTAAATTATTTTTGACATCAGCATATCTAAATAATCTGAAAATATAAAAAATATATTAATTTAAAGCAAAAACAAATAAAAATTTTAAATTTTTTTAAAAATATTTTCCAATCACAGTGCCAAACATTGCCTAGTTTACTATGAATTGTTATAGTAAATTTATCTTTGTGGCTCTCTGTGGAAAAGTAAGTTGAAAGATTGGGATGGATATAGAGTATTTTGATCTTTTTATGTTGATTTAATAGTCATTAAAAAATTAAATATGAGTATTATTGTCTTTACAGATTAGTTTGTAAAGTAAAAACTTGTCTACCTCCAAGGTCAACCAAATTTAAACATGTTAACCAAGTGGTTTTTTTTTTTTTACTTTGCACAAACTTTAAAATAGCTTCTATGCATACAAGGGTGTTTCGGTACTTTCACATTGGTTTATTTGTTATTTCCAGGATTATGAGGGGTTTTTTTAGTAATTTAAAATTTATTTTTAATATTAAATTCTGAAAAGCTGGTGGTGCATGTTTTCCAAGCGTCAACGCATTGGTGGCGTCCGTGCTCTTTCAACGGCGTGTGTGATGCAACTGTTTGTTCAAAAATGACCTCTCATCGTGTCACTGGAAGTGCCATCACGTGATGCACCCTCCTGGTGTGTTAGTGATGGTTCGTTTCTTCTTTTTTTTTCCTACTTTTCTCTCTTTTCCGATTAAAATGCATGTTTGTTCTTTCCTTTTTTTTTTTTTTTAAATTTCAGTTCTTATGTTTTTTGTTTCTTATTTTTGTACTTTACCTTTTTAGAAAAGGTTTTTTTATGTTTTCAATTTAGTTCTTAAATTACAATTTTTCATATATTGTTTTCACCAATTCGATCCTTATTTTTTGGATTTGTCATTTTTATCCTTGGATCTTTTGCTAAAGCTTTATTAGTGTTTAATTTCATCCTTAAATCAAAGTTTATGTTTTTTTTTTCAAGTTAGCCTTCATTATTTTGATCTTTTTCCTTTTGTTATTTTTTTCTTTTTGATTTAACCCTGCAATTTAGTTTTTAAATTTCCTCAAATTTTTTTATTATTATTTTGGTTTCCACCCTTATTTTTTAATTAAATTTTTTTATGTGATTCATTTTTTCCCGGATATATCCTTTGGTGTTTAATTTATTTGGGATTGGGCTTCACGGTTTTTTCATTTATAATATTTCCAATTTAATAACATAGGTTATAAATTTTAAGTGTTAACACGGTTAAGATTTTTTTCTCATTATATTTTGCTATTTTATCATTCTATGTTGTTTTTTAAAAAAATTGTTTTGTGGCTACCTTCATATTCTTTTCTATCAATTTGTCTTTGTCTCATTACCCAAACCACGAGTTTTGAAAGTTGTTTTTGGATAAAAGTATTTTTAAAATAAAACTGTTTTGTTTTGTGTTCAATTTTTGCTTTTTTATTTATTTATTTTACTTTATACAAGTAGGTTTTGTTTAGCACAAAAATAGTTATTTGAAATAATATTTCTTATATATTCGGACATACATTTTTTTCTTTTTATTTTATTTACTTTGTTTCATATGTGTTGTTATTTCTATTATCTTTCATTGATTTTAATGAATAAATTTAATTGACACAAATAGATAAATATCTCATTTTACAAGATTAAATATCTTGATCTACGTTCATCTCTCATTTTTTTCAGTTTTTCTTTTAGTTATTGTTAACAAATATTTTTTATTTATTTACATAGTTAATTATCAGATGTTTGGATAAAATTTTTCAATTTACACTTATAATTTATATTATGTAAAAATATATATATATATATAAAAATAGTCTGTATACTCAAGTTTTTTTTTTAAGAAGAAAAATTATGACCCGCTATCGAGCACATATAAAATCAAATTTTTAGTTGCCCACTAATTAATTTTTTTTTCCAATCTTATTTTTTAGATCATTTTTTATAATTAATTTTTTGTAATTTCATCTTTTAACATTTGATTTATTAGAGATTTGACTTCATATAATCTTATTCTGCATTTTTTATTTCTTTTTAATTTATTTTTCAAGGTGTTATGCTAATTCATTTAGAATTTTTTTTAGGTTTTATATAAATGAAGTTTATTTTAAAAAATAAAAATATTTATTTTTAAATAATATTGCTGATGTGTTTGGCCTTACATAATATTTTTTGGCATGAGTTTATTTGTCAGTTTTATTTATATTTATCTTTCAAGTCATGAGTTTTTTAGGTTATGGATTTATCTTTTATTGATTTTAATAAATAAGTTCAATAAATATAATTAAGTGAAAGTCTCATTTTATGTGGTTGAATATCTTAATTTACATCTCTTAATTTTATCAATTTCTCTTTTAGTTATTATTAATTATTTTCCCTGTTTATTTATGTAAATGATTATTAATTTATTTAATGAAATATTTGCATAGGTTTTTCAATTTATACTTTGAATTTCTTATGTTAAAAAATATATTGAAGCATCCTACCTAACTGATATTTTTTTTTAAAAAAATTGCGAAGCACAATTTAAATAGTTAATAAATATACTAAAATAGAAGATGATTTCTCTATACTAGGGGTGAACAAAAAAACCGAGAAAACCGGAAAAAAATAATCAAAAAAATCAAATCATGAAAAAAAACCAATTAAAATTTTAAAAAAATCAGCCGGTTCGGTTCAGTTTCGGTCTTATAGGCCTAAAACTAAAAAAATCGAATCGAACTGAAATCGAAAAAAACTGAGCCAAACCGGAAAAAATGAGCCAAAACAAAAAAACTAAGCAAAATCGGTTGGAACTGGTTTTTGTCCTAAAAAACCGAACTGAAACTGGTTGGTTTGAACCGGTTTTGATTTTTTTTGAATTTTTTTTGATTTGGTTACTTTGTTTTTAATAACAATCGAACCGAACAAAAAATGATCACCCCTACTTTATACCCATAAACACACATTACTATTCACTGTAGGAATGGTGTTATGTCTGTAATCTTGGCTAAGAAATTTAGTTGTCTTTAAATTAGGGATATTTTAATATTTTTAAATAATATATTAATTATTATTAATTTATTTAAAGATATTTTTATCTATTTAATATTTTAATAAACAATAAAATAATTTAAATACCTCAGAAATTAAAAAAAAAAAAAAACACTATATGACACAGTAAAAACTGAACGCATATCACAATGGATAAAAGAAAAGTAATATGCCATAGTAAAGTTTCCCTTTTTGTACAAGCTAGAATCTAAAACAAGGAAAAAAATAAAAAAATTGAATATTCTACAAGGCCTGTGGTGGGCACGTGCATGGAGACAAATATTCAACAACCATGAACACGTAGGATCATTGACTTTCCTTTTCCACACAACTCTCACATCCTGTTCGCGACCAACCTCCCTGACTCTACATTCTACAACCGCCCGCATCATAAGACTTCTCTCTTTTTAAGAACAAAAATAACAGACAGCTACACCGACAGGTCTCATTAGCATCTCTCTCTCTCTCTCTCTGAAAAACCCTAAGCGGAATCTCTCAATTTGATCTTCGATTTCTCTCTCGGGATTATCAAAAACCCTGAATTGATAAACGGCATGTCGGAGAAATTCTCACCGACGTTGAGAATTGGGGATCTGAGTGACTTTATAGCTCCTTCTCAAGCTTGTGTTGTGTCTTTGAAAGGCCTCAAAACGACAGCTCCTAACACTGTAAAACGCGACAAACATGAGGTATTTCTGTAACTTCTTCAAACTCTTGGGTTTATTTTTAGCTAATTAGTTTTTATTTTGCTTAAAGTTTTCAACTTAGTGAAAAAAACTGGGATTATTTAGTGAAATTATTGATATTTGTTTTTTGGGTTTTTTTTTTGAAGGTTGCTATTGCTAATAAGGAGCAAACTGACCCTGTTAAAATTTCTCTTAAGGACTGTTTGGCTTGCAGGTTTTATTTTTCTACTTTTTTATTTTCATTGGTGTTTGTTGTAAATAAAATTAAAACAAAATATGGTTTTATTGAATCTTGGAAATATTGGGATGTTAATAAAGGGAAAATGAAATATGGGATTAATTGGAGTGTGGAAATTTTTTGATGTTTAGGGTTTAAAATTTGTATTTATTGATAGTTAGTTGGGAATTTGGGGTTTTGATATTTATGATTTAAATTAGAGATACTTGGTTATTAATGAAGATGTGGGAATTTTGTTAATAATGAAGGTGAAAGAAGATCATTAATGGGATTTTGGAAAATTGCGATATTTATTGTTTAGGATATGTTTTTGCTGCTAGTTAGTGGGTGATAGGTGGGGGTTAGGTATGAATGATTTAATAGATATTTTAAGTATCAGTAAAGAACTGAAGATAACATGTTGGGATTAGTGGAAATTTGGAAATTTTGTGTTGCTTAGGGTTAAAAGATGTTTTTGCTGTTAGTTTTTTAGTGATTGAGTAGAGGTTTAGGATTTATGGTTTGTTGTGATATTGCAGTGGATGCATAACATCAGCGGAGACAGTTATGCTTGAGAAGCAAAGTTTGGATGATTTCCTATCCAATATTGATAAAGGGAAAGCTATAATTGTTTCGTTGTCTCCACAGTCGAGAGCTTCTCTTGCGGTTTATTTTGGCATCTCTCCCCTTCAGGTGGTCTCTGGGTTTTATTTGAAAGGATGCGCAATAAGATAATATATAGTGTTTTGTTTGTGCAAGATTATAATGGCTCAAGTTATTTTGATTTTGCAGGTTTTTAAGAAACTCACGACATTTTTTAAGTCTTTAGGAGTGAAAGCTGTATTTGATACAAGTTCAAGCAGGGACTTAACACTTATAGAGACTTGTAACGAGTTTGTTAATCGGTACAAACAGAGCCAGTTGAACAACAATGAAAAATCTAATTCAGCCTTACCCATGCTTTCTTCAGCATGTCCAGGTTAATTTCTTAGCTTAATATACAGAAATTGATGCTCTCACCTTCGCCAAGAAAAGAAAGAGGAAACAAGAATAAGAAGAGAATAAAAAAAATAATAGAACTACTTGCCAACATATGAAACTATATCAGGAATGTTTACGATAGCATAATCTGTAATTATCTGTGGTTATGTACAGGGCTGTGGAATGTTGGGGGCATGATAGGAGGGATTGTCTGATTCATAATCACTGATATTTTTATTAATTCTTTTGTAACTGCAGGTTGGATATGCTATGCTGAAAAGCAACTAGGATCCTACGTTCTGCCTTTTATATCTTCTGTGAAGAGCCCACAACAAACAATTGGAGCTACCATCAAGCATCACATTTGCCAAAAAATGGGCCTCAGGTAATCATCCAGTTTAATGCTTTTCTATTCTTGCTTGATCTTTTTTTTTTTTTTTGCAAAGCATAGCTTTTTAGGAATTATAGGTCAGTAAGAGATTTTGTATCTTCTAAGCATTAACATTGGAATAATTGATGCTATTTCATGAGGAAACCTATATCTTCAAGTACCTCATAATAGTTATACGCAGGATTTAAGATCAGTAGTCATGATAATACCATTTGATTCCACGTTCTTGGTCTTCTTTTGTGCATACTAGGGGACCAATCTCCTTCACTCCTCTTTAGTCAACCCCTACACCTCTTCTGTGCCCCTGAATAAATCAATAAAGATGATGTGAAAACATATTAAAGTAACAGTGCCTTCACTGCATCTGAATTCACACCCTCAACATTTAAAGTAAAACCTGTACTGACCAAAGACTAATTATAGTTCACAGGGCCTTGTAGTCTGTTATTAGAGTTTTGAAGAATGAAGAAAAAATGAGTTACTTTTCCAATTTCCTGCATTTTTGAATATGTAATTGGTGAAAATTTATTTGATAGGCCTGATGAGGTTTACCATGTGACCGTGATGCCATGTTATGATAAGAAGCTTGAGGCTGTAAGGGACGACTTTGTTTTTGAAGTGGAACAAGAAGATGCAAATAAAAATGGTCTCAGGATTGCAGAGGTTGATTCAGTTTTGACAACTGGAGAAGTCTTAGATTTGATAAAGGTGAGATTGAGATTCCCAATTATGGCAGTTTATGTTAGCTTTGTTGCCTCTTTTTTTTTTTTCACCCCCTTATTATCCAGCACATTGATAAACAGTAATTGGTGACTAGTGTTTATTCTTTCTTCTTTTTCTTGGGTTCAAATTGCAGTTCAAAGCAGTGGATTTTGAAACCTTAGACGACTCTCCTCTAGATAAAATGTAAGAAATCTCAATTGTCCTGTGAACTACATTCTTTTTATTTTTTGACACTCCATCCATCTGTGGTTGAGCTGTTGATATAAAAGGAATATGTGGTGATTGTTCTACAGGTTGACAAATGTTAGTGAAGAAGGTTATCTCTATGGAGTAGCTGGAAGTTCTGGTGGTTATGCTGATACAGTGTTTCGGAATGCTGCTAGAATGCTATATGGAAGAGAAATCGAAGGCCCTTTGGCCTTCAAAAGTCTTCGAAACATGGATTTCCGTGAAGTGACTTTGGAAGTAAGTTATGCTCTCTTTAATCTGGCACATTTCTTGTAAGAAGTCATTATGCTCTTCAATTTTGATACAGTTTCTTGATGCATCATGGGTTTTAGAAATGCACCATATTCAAGAAATTTAAGAGGTGAAAGTTTATAATGAAGAAGTTTCTATAAACTAAGTAAAAAACGAAAGCAATAAAGATAAATGAAAGCTGTAAAGGAAAGATGTAAATGGCGATAAGTAAAAGAATGTGATAAATTGTAAAAAGGTTGTAAAAAAATGTATATACAGGGTTGACTCTTTTTTTAACTTATAGATAACCGATTTATAATGTTATAGAGACCAAGTTTCACATAAACTATAAATCTTAGCCCTATACAAATTGTCTATGGTAGATAAGAATTTTGCAACCTAAATCCTAGTACAATTCACACATCATATTCATATGCCTTCTCCTAGCAGTTGTATGTTAGAACTCTAATCATACTGCAACATTCGCCAACGTTAACTGCTAAAGAGTCCAAAAACAAAACAAAACGAAGAAAAAGAATAAAGAAAAAAAACATGCTGTTATTAACTTTCTATGTCTTGTTTAACTTAGATGGGTACCTTAAGGCTTAATCACATATACTTGGTAATTCTGTGCACATACTTTAACACCTGGTTCTTGCTTCTAATGTGATATCTCTCATTAATGTAGGTGGATGGAAAAGTTGTACTGAAATTTGCTCTTTGTTATGGCTTTCAAAACCTACAAAATATTGTGAGAAAAGTCAAAATAGGAAAATGTGATTATCACTTTGTGGAAGTTATGGCGTGCCCATCCGGTTTCTTTCTTTCCCTTTCAATTTTTACTTTCACTTGATTGGTGCTTTCAGTTTAATCTAATTGGTATTTGGTTTTCACTCGAAATTTGACACATGCGTTACTAACTAGGCTTTATGATTAAATAGGATGCCTAAATGGCGGTGGTCAAATCAAGCCAAAGCCACAACAATCTCCAAAAGAGCTGCTTCAGTCATTAGAAACTATTTATATGGAAAATGTGAGTTTCACTAACATTGCAGATGGTTTTGTATGCCTTTTTTTTTCCTTCCAATCTAGAGGGTATTGTTAAATAGTTTTGGCATCATGTATGATCAAACATGATACCATTTGCAACTTTCAGCTTACTACCTACGACTCTTGACCTTATGTATCTCTGCTTCTGAGATACTTTTACCATCACAACTGTTCTCAAAGGCAGATATAAAACCTGACCTATTCAGGGACTTGAATTCTGCTATCCTCTTCTAAGTCTTGACATTTTTGGTCCTGTCTTAGATTATCTTTTGTCATGCAAGATCTCATTGAAGATTGCTGAGCATAGTAGAATACCAAAGTGACGTAGAAAGCTGATGGTCTGTGGGTAATTACATTAGGAGTGCAGTCTTTATTTTGATGGTTGGGACAAACTGTCTTGGATACACTAAAAACAGTGATGGTTACCCCCCTTCCCCTGAAAAGGGTAACATGAATGGGATTATTTCATGTACATGTTTTGCCTGTACTGTGTGTATAGTGTGCTTGTTTTACAGTCATTTTATCTTCCCATAACTATGCTTTTGTTTTTTTTGGATTATGCAGGTTTTGATCAAAGATCCTTTCGAGAATCTTCTTGTTAAATCCTTATATGACGAGTGGCTTGAAAAACCTGGTTCCGAAAAAGCTAAAAGGCACATGCATACAGAATATCACCCTATGGTAAAGAGCGTAACTGCACAATTGCATAATTGGTGAACACTTTCCAGTCTCTTCTTTTTCTACAGACACAACTAGTTGCAATTTCCATGTGGTTATCATCCTTGGGCTGAGCTATCCAAGGTTACAGGCGTGATCTCGATTACAACACCAGTCACTGCTGGCAGAATATTTATGCGGGATTTCCTTTAGCAACTCACTCCAATTTTGATAAAGTAAACAGATTTGTTTTTTGTACCCTCCTAACTCATGTATATGTTTCATACTAAAGCCTTTTTGGTAGATGATGTAATCTGTACACCTTTGTCATCTGTGTCCAAATAATGTTCTCCTCAGTTCATGTACATGCCTTGGTTGAGCATTGTTCTCATTTTTTGTATAATTCAAAACAAAAAATAATTTCTCATGTATCAGCAACAAATACAAGTTTAAAGGAATCAAAGCAGAATTTTTTATATTTTCCTCTCTATTTTGATGGATGATGATGATGATGTAGGAGTTCATTTGAGCATTTAATTTCTTTAATCTGCGGTTCATTTGGGTTGCCTTCGGAATGTAATGCAAATTCTGTTTTTTTAAATTTTAATTTTTTTTACCTGAAGTTAATTTTTTTATATAATTTTAGTTGTTATTTTGATATATTTTTAAATAAAAATATTTTAAATTATTATTATAATTTTAAACTGCCTAGAAGAACTTTATTTGATATTATTTTTTTTTTCTTTTCTATTATTTTAGTTAGATAATCTAAGCAAACAATGAGTTTTTCAAGGAGAATAATGCTAAACTTCAATAAATGTATAAAAAAATAAAAATTTAATTTAAATTGATCAATTTTTATGTAAAATACTTTACTTCAACAAACTCAGAAAATCAGAAAAGCATTCAAACAATCTTACTTACTAAGTTATTAATTATTTTTATATAAAGAAACGAATCAGGATTGGATTTCTTTCCAAACTCATGAAGAATTTGTTACCATCATCATAGTGAAAGGTATCTAAAATAAAATCCTAGTACCTTGAAATATTTACAAGTAAATATTTTATTTTTTTTGAAGTTTTCTTTGTTGTCTGAAAATATAATGTAATTTTTTCTTTGAGAGACTTGGCCGTATGTATGAAAACAAAACACTTTTTTTTTAAGACTTGACGAAAACCAGGTATTTTAATACCGGATTTGTATCTTTACAGTATAAAAATACAAACCAATATTGATCAAAATATAGCAACGAAATTGCGGAAAATCACAGATTTTTGAAAGGTTTTTTTTGGAATTTTGAATTTTTTTTACTGGACCAGACCCGGCCCAAAACAAACTGGGCTGAAATCGGCCCAAAATAAAATGGGCCTACTTTCTACAGGGCTGGCCTCGGCCCAGCCGCATGGGCTGGGCTGATGTTCCAACCCGAAATGAACATAGACTGGTTACTGTGCACAGAATTAATTAATTAGCTGGTTACTGTGTGCCCGTTCTGCATGCAAGAAGATGAACAGCCGAAGGTGATAAGTGGAAGAATTACCTGGGATGATGAGCCTGGATAGATGGGCTGACGGTGGTGCTGGTGGCCGATTTGGCAGTGGTGTTGCTGCGGCCTTCTTCCTCCTCCCTGCTGTTTTGGCGCTGCTTTTTTTTCTTTGTTTCCTTTGCTCCCTCTGTCAACAACGTTCTTCTCTCTCTGCAGCGGCTTCGTGGAGATGCTGGTGGCGGCGGCCTGGGGAGTGTCTTGGACGGTGGTCGGCCTTTCTTCCTCTTCTCTTCCGCGTATTTCTTCAGCTCTATTCGCCTCTGTTTCCGTTTCTTCCTTCTGCTTCTCATGGGGTTGTTGTCGACTGGGAGGCAATGGCAGCTGGCGGTGATGCTGGTGGATGTGTAGAGGGATCCGACGATGCCTCACAGTGATTATGAAGGTGGCAGTGGCTGGGAAGCCCGATGACAACAGCGGTTTTCTTCTTCTTCTTCCCCGTGCAGAGGCACAGGTTACTGCCTTTTCTTCAATGGTGCAGCAACGAGTGGGAGGAAGATGATGAGCTGAGGAAGGCTGACTATGGCATGGGCAGTGCTGCTGTGTTTGTGCTCCTGGTGGCGTTGGTGTCGTGGCAGCCGGCTGTGGTTGCTCTTCCTCTTCTCTTCTGTCGTTGCTTCTTCTCTCTGCTTCTGTCACCTTGTTTCTCTCCAAACAATTCTCTGTCTCTCTCTCTCTCTCGGTTTCCCCTCCTTTTCCCTTTTCTTCTGTTTTGCCCGAGCTCCTCTCCTCTCAAACAAAAACTCTCCCCTTTGTTTCTGCTTTTTTGTAAACCTCCACTGTCTCCTTTCTCAAATTTGTTGCTCCCTTCTCTATTTTGTTCTTCTTCAAGTTTGTTTCTCAAAAGTTTTGCCCCCTCTGGTTTCTCTTTTTTTTTTCGTTTCTGCAGCTTGCCTGTCTTCCCCTGCTCTTTCCTTTTTTTTTCTCCCCACCTTTCCTTCGGCACCCCCTCCTCGGGTATTTATAGGCAGAGGAGGAGAGGTTCACCATACCCTGTACAAGCACAGGGCATGGTGGCCGGGGCATGGATCTCCTGTTTCTCCATTAATGAGGGTATGGGTTGTGTAAGTAGTTAGACAAGTGGGGAGGTAGAGAAGGAGAGGGTGAGCGGGAAAAAGATTTCAAAAATCTTCTTCTCCCCTGTCTCTGCATTTGCAGGGGAGAAGAAGATGCACTGTGCCGTTCAAAACGGCACGGTGCAGTTTTTTTTTTTTTTGAAGAAAAGGAAAAAAATTTGGGAGTTACCAAAAATGGGTTATGACAACAATGGTACTTACATCTGTCCCCTTAGGTTTTCTTTCCTATTTTTTTTTATTGAACAGTTAAGGGTTTTTGTTGTTGTTGTTGTTGTTGTTGTTGTAGTTTACTGCTCTACATTGTACTTGTGCATGTTTTTGGGTCTATCAGTTGTTATGTTTCAGTTTAGTTGATATGTTGGGTCTAAAATGTGAAAAGAGGCTTCTGTTGTTGAATCTTGAATAAATGTTTGATTTTAGTGGATCATTTTGCTTTTTGCTAAAACTTGTCCAGTGTTTATATATATATATATATATAATTTTTTCCCTTGAACATCTTTGTTCTCTCTCTGAACAGAGTTTCAAATGGGAGAAAAGAAAGACGTGAAAATGGAAATGTAAAGGGATATTTAGAAATGGATATTGCTCATATCAATTGTGTCACAGAACTAAAGTGTTGGTGTTAATGGTAAATGCTTAATTTTGACTTTAGTTTCGCAGTTTCATTGGTGAGCATTGCAGCAAAAATGTTGATCTCTTAGTGGAATTTTGGCAAGTTTTGCAGTTTTGTTTGCCCTGGTTTGCCGATTGATTGCGGCCTGATGGTCAAAGTTTTGATATGATATTTTTGTTAGTCTATTCACTTGTGTCTTCGCCCGGTTAGATAGGATTCTTAGAAACCTGTTTTGATTTTCATTTGGATTTGACAGACAACTTCAAAGCGCCTTTCAGAGAGGAAAGTGGCTAAGTTTCAGAAGAACATCACCAGGAGAGGATCTGTCCATGAACCTTCAACGAAGAAAGGATATGACTACCCAGTTGGACCAGTATTACTTGGATTCCTTGTCTTTGCTGTAATTGGATCGTGTATGTTCTTTCTAGCATGTTGAACTCTTTAAATTCTGTCTGTCTCATTTTTGGGCATTATTGATATGAAATTTTCTGCTCAATTTTCCACCCATGAAAATTCATATATCTGTATATTCCATTTACCGTCATCATCTGCTCTGATTCTGTCTTCATATTGTGAAAGTTTAAGCAGTCAATTTTTGGAGGTGAAAGTTTATCTGTCACTGCTTAAGTGAGAAATAGAGAGATACTGTGGGTGATTTTAGTCTCTCTTCCCCCATTCCCTGCTAAAATAGAGAGATACCGTGGATGAAAGTTTATCTGTCACTGCTTAAGGGTACTTCAACATCATTATCTTGCTGTTTCAGAATTGTGTTCTATACTGCATTGGTTATAACTAGGTTTGATATCTATGCATTCAGCGCTGAACTTCAATGCATTCCTTTGTGTGGCCTGCAGTTCCTTTTCAGATAATTAGAGCAGCTACTAGTGGTGGGAAGGCCTAAGGTACTGGAGATTATGTTTATGATGGAGATCTGCAGCTATGTAATGAGTTAGGGCATGACTATTTTTAAACGCATAGTTAGAACATTTGAGAATGTTTAAATGAAAAATGATGAATAGATTATGTTCTCCACCAGTTCTGTACAGTTCTCCATTTCTGGAGTTTTCAGTAGCTCACGCGTAATAGTGTACTGTCTTTCTAGTGTTTCTATATAATATCTGATCTTAGTTTCATCTGTGACCTCATCAATCACCAGACATTGATTTAAACATGATTTATAAGCTGCTCATAGAACAGGACCAAAAGCAATATAGGATTTGGTTGTCCATGTAGAGCTCTTAAACAGTAATGATTTTTGTGTTAAAATCATTGAGTAGCAGCTAATTGATTGAAAGCAACAAGCAATAAAACAAATGAACGTCGTGGAGTTTGAAGTTCTTACAAGGAGACTATATATATAGCTTGTAGTGTCCTGCCTCCAACGCCATTGATCTTATGAACCTGCACAAGGGATTAATAAGCTTAAAGATCACAAGCTCTTGGTACAGAAACCCCAGTCACATCCTGATGGATCAAATTACCAATTCTATCATGCAATGGGTCTTGCTTCATGCAGATCCAGGACTTGTTCATCACAAAACACACACCACCCTATTTGGTTTGATTTGTGAGACCTCCTCCGAAGGATTATTTTCCAAGCTTAGTTAAACGTTATAAGAATTCCCAACTTTACTAGTCCTCCAACCTCTTCTATACACTATTTGAAGATATTTTCTTGAGAGAGAGAGGATTGATTGATGCCTTTTGGCTCCATGCTTCATGCAAAAATTGTTTCTTTCTTTTTTGTTTTCTTAATAATTCTTTCGGATTGATTGATGCCTCACTTCACAGGTAAAGAACTAATCATGCAATTTATGAATATGGATGTAGGTGACGACTAGCTACACCACCTTTCAACATGGAACCACACCTCCTTATAGCATGGGATAATGAAAAGGAAATAAAATAATGAAGAGAAAAATGATCAGAATGTAGATCTGCATATTTAATTTCGTCAGCATAAAGAAAGACTTTTTTAAGATTCTATGTAGATTTGGAGGAGGAAATATCTGATGAATTCACGCCAAAATCAAAGGCAAACACTATTGAAATGTTGAATTTCGGGGGGGGGGGGGGGGGTGGGTGGTGGGTG
>Ga0325411_1002742_pt1 | contig 19856 bp, 14 predicted proteins | sample PopdelMetagenome_13_FD_206181 | JGI IMG/M metagenome (GOLD analysis project Ga0325411, IMG submission 206181) | Populus deltoides microbial communities from Bellville, Georgia, United States - Xylem-PdIQD-R4 | ecosystem: Host-associated > Plants > Phyllosphere > Stem > Wood/Secondary xylem...
AATAAAGGCCTCTACACAAAACTTTTCTTGACGAGTTAGGCAGGCGATTCGCTTAACTTATAGGCTCAACAATGCCTGATATTTTGTTTTTCAAATTTTTAATTTTCTTAATCAATACATTTTTTTTTATATTTTTTAAAAATGTATTTTTGATCTATGTTTTAGTTTATACCCCTTCCCTTGTTTGTTTTCTTTTTTTTTTTTTTTTTAAAATAATGATTATTTTTTAATTATACAGGTGTGTTTAATTTTTTTTAGGATACTGGCATGATTCATACGTGGTTCCTTTTTTATATATATTTTACACAAATTAAATATTTATTTCTTATAATATTATTAGTATGTGTAACTTTACATAATGTTTTTTTCCTTTTATTTTATCCAGTAAGTTTTATATTTTATCCAGTAAGTTTTATGTGTGTGTCAATTTCTATCACAATTTAATTTAATAAATAAATTCATGAAACATGACCAAGTAAATGACTTATGTTACGGTGTTAAATATTTTGATCTATATTTGTACCTTAATTTTATAATTATATTTTTATTTATTGTTAATGAATTTTCTTTTTCATTTCTTTGCATGATGATTTGTAATTTATTTAATTAGATGTGTGTATAAGTTTTTGATATATATTTATGATTTTTTAATGTAAAAAAACACGTTAAAAAATTCTTCATTTTCACTTTTTTATCATGTATTGGTGTTTTCAATTTGATCTTTATTCTTACGATTTTTTTATTTTTAATTTCACCATTCAACTCAAGTTGATAATGTATTATTTTTTTTATTCTGGTTATTTTATTTTATTTTTATTTCCTTATTTTTTCAATACCTTTTTTAAAATATTTTTATAAGCAATTATGCTTTAATTAATGTCTTCTTTGTTAATTTGTTTTTGTTTCTCTAGCCTTTTTTAAATAGTTCTTACTTTTTAATCATTTTGAGTATGTTTGATTTTTTAAGAGTTTAATATGATTCATATATGTTTTTCTAATATTCTATACTGGTTAAATATTTATTTTTTATTATGTTTTTAATACATGCAGTATTGTATAACATTTCTTTTCTTTTTTGTTTTATTCAATAAATTTTATACGTGTGTTAATTTATATTACAAATTGATTTTTGATAAATAAATTCATTAAACACAATCAGGTACATACCTGTTTGGGAGTGTGACTGCAATTACTTTTCAAAGTATTTTTCGTGCCGAAATGCATGAAAATGATGTTTTTTTATTTTTTAAAAATTATTTTTGAGATCAGCACATCTAAATGACCCAAAACATACAAAAAAATTTTAATTTTTAGCAAAAAATAAATTTTGAATTTTTTGTTTCTTACTTTTGTAGAAAGATTTTTTTTATCTTTTTTTATATATATATTTTCTTGTTGGTTATTATTATTTTTTAAATATGATTCGAATAGATTCAGCTTGTTAATTGATCAAGTCTATAATCCAATTTATTAATTAATTTATTTTTTAAAATATGCATATGACATCTAAATATTTTACTATAAAAATAATACAGATTCAGCGCGGCTATAATCGGACACGAGCGGCTAGAATTCAACTTGAGGAAGAGAAAACAAATTATCATGCAAAAGCCTCAAATGAAAGAATGACATGTTATACATGTCGAATGGTTAGGCCTAGAGAAAGCCCAAACATGAACGGGCTCAACTCCAGGCCCATATCACTCTCCTTTTTTTTTTAAAAAAAAAACATTTAATGACATCTTTACCTATCTGTTCTTTTTTAAAAAACAATTGCTTTACAAAAATTCCTCCATTGAATCCCTCATTTATAATTGTATTACTCTTATATGTGCTGTAAACTGGACGGTGATTTTTTGTATTTCCAGCCAATTTATTTTTATATGACTTCACTTACATGAAATTTATTATGCTGTTTTTAGTTTAAAAATTTATATTATTTTGAAGAGAATGAAATATTTCTACTGAAATAATAAAATAAATATGCATGATTTACTAAATAAAATATTTTTCCCTCTAATTTTAAATTTAATGAAGATAAGAAAATGCAAGAACGACGGTATACTTGTATTACTTCAAACTGTATTTTTTTTTTATTTTTTTACTAAATAAAATAAAAATATTTATACTAAAAAACCAATATGAAAATATGAAAAGTCCCTTGAACCCAGTTTAATAAATATTAATTTTAAAATTAATTTAATTATTTTACTTTTTATTGTAGATCCAAAAATTAGGGTTGAGTTTTTCCTTTGACTATGATCATTGACCAATTTTCTTAAAATTATATAAATATAAAAAGTTTGAAAAATAATTTATATAAGAATATTTTCTATAAAACAACACCCCCTTGAAAATATTTAATACAACCAAGAAATACAAAAATATATATTTTCACATTCAGTTTTGTTTCTATACCATAATTAATAATCAGTCAATCAAAAGTTAGCATTCACGTGCTAAATTAACCACTACTATACCATTCATGTGCTGCCACTTGTTCGTATAAAATACCATCCTTCACAGCCATTCGCATAGTTATCTTAATCTAGAAATATTTTAAAAAATATTGCAAATGGATGCAATTTAAAAATCAAAAGCAAATCTGGACTTGATTGTACTAGCTGTAAATTTGATGTTTCTTCTTCTTCAAAACGCCAGCGTTTTAGAAGTTCCCACACGTGTCAACATCTCTTTTGCCATGAAAATCCATCTGTTCACTTCCCCAGGCATGATCCCAGCATCTCCTTTGCCATGGAAATCCATCTGCTTTCCTTGCGTGTGAGAGAGAGACGCTCCGGCTTCTCCTAATTTCATATCTGTTACAAAGTTTATCTGTTGTTCTGGTCAATAAAAATCCAGACCACAAAGAAAAGGAAAAACACAAACGATGAGGTTCTAAAGCCTTTTATTTTTCCAGCGATGCCAAATCTCCAACCACTTCATCACCCTTTGTCTACCAACCACTCCAACTTCATTTCTTCTTCTAGCACTAGCAGTAGAATAAATATGGTATAAAAAAAATGTCAGCTGAATCAAATATTAGATTCTTTAGTCTGTTGCAAAGATACTGACAAAAATGGAAGAATCTTTGCAGGGTTTCGCTGGGCATCCGATTACGGGTTGATCTAAAAAGTCAGATGAAATTCACCGGACTAATTATAGGGCTGACTTTAAACTTCTTCAGACCTGATTAGGACTCTTGCTCGCTTGATTCTCGGGTTAAATCATTAAGCCGAGCTGAATCTAATATCTATGATCATTGATAGTTCTTATCTTTGTTCAATTAAAATACCATCATTTGCGTAGAATATATATTTAATAAATAATGTTTTAAAAAAATATTTTTTTAATTTAAAATATATTAAAATAATATATTTTTTATATTTTTAAAATAAACACATTAAAATAATAAAAAATATCAATCTAATATATTTTTTCAATGTATCATAGAGAAGGTTAATACATAGTTCTATATATATATATATATTCACAATTTTTTTCAATGTTAATGTTAATATAGGCGAACAAGTATTTTTTTTAATTCCCAATAAATTTTTTTTTCAAAAAGTCTACAAATTGGATTTTGCTATCCACACCCAAAGGTTTCGATTGCTTTTGGAAAAGATTTTTGCAAAAATTTGAATTTTTATTTTTAAATTAATTTTTTATAGTATTTTTAAAATCGTCTTAATATCAAAAGTAAATTTGAAAATATATAAATATAATTTTAATACATATTTTTAAGTGAACAATCATTAAGCTCAAAAAAATCTTTTCGATTTTTCTTCTACAACATGACCCGTCGCCTTCAATTCACCCGAAACGGTACCGGATCACATAATGACGTGTCGTTCACAAAACAAACCACCACGACGTCTTAACGCGTAAACTTCCCAAACTAGGACCGACATCGATTAGCAACAAACACAGAGTACCGACTTAAACGGACGGCAACGTCTACCAATTTCTGTCCGTTATCCTAAAAAAGGGAAACGAACAACACTTAACTACCTCGCCAGTAGTCAATCCACGATCACTTTCCAGTCCAATTTCACCATTTCGTTTCGAACAAAAACCCTAGATCGATCTCCCTCTCCCTGCCTGCCTCTCGTTCTCTGCCATGGCAGCAGTTGCATCCGCAAGCGGAGGAGAGAGGCCTGACACGTCGCCAGCGATGGATGTTCTCTCTTCAAAATCAGCAACAGACGCCGCGTCTGACTCTTCTTCCTCTTCTTTCGCTGATCTCAATGATCACTCAAATATTGCTCCTAGTCCTAGCCGTGAAGTCGATCCTCACGTATTTCTCCTTCATTTCACACCTGTACTTGATCAAGCGGCTTTTTTTTGGATTTTACTGTACTGTTTTTTTCTTTTTTACAGTCACAGGCTTCAGCGAGGAGTGAAGAGTATAGGCAATTGTTTCGTCTTCCAACGGAGGAAGTAAGTCACTTTATGGATGATCATGTCTTTTAAATTTCTTTTTCTTCCGTTCGAAGGATTCCTAAGCTGAAAAAAAAAGAGAATTAATTACTCATTTGCTATCTCTTAGGAGTTTTTTATGCTAAATCTTCATTTGCTCTTCGTTGTTCGTAGTTGTTTTGGTTTCGTCAAATATATCACTGCTAAATTTGAGGTTAATATCATCGAGAATTTTTATCAAGAAGAAAACCTGTTAATTCCATGGGAGTTAGGATCCGATAATTTGTAACATTTCAGAAATTCTCTTCGAGTGGGGGATCTAAGAAGGTTTGGAGGTTCACAAACATGTCATTGTATTTTTATTCTTTTGTGGTGACAGCTGGACCCAGTCTAGGGTGATTAATCGTAGCTTTAAGTTAATAGGATTCTAAAGCTTACCAATGTATCAAATAGAAGTTAGAACACAAATTTCAAATATAATGAGGTGAAAATTGATGGAAGTGCTGTGGAATGTGCCAAGAAGCTGACGAAAAGTAATCTTATGAGTGTCATTTTTAAACTGTCGAACATGTTGTAGGTACAGGACGGTTCAAAATGCTTAGTTTTTCTTGCACTTGTAATTGTCTGCCAGTTAAGCATGTGTGTGCCCATGCTTGTACCTTGAACTTATCGTATATGGTTTGAGATTTTCTGGAATGGTTCTTATTGTTAAAACTTATGATATTGCCCGCCCCCTCTCTCACACACACAGCAGAGGATATCTTAACAGTTCTAAAGGACCTCTGTTTTATTCGAATATGTATCTAAAATTTTCATCTTTTGTCCCCTCCCAATAGGTGCTCATACAAGACTTTAATTGTGCATACCAGGAGAGTATTCTTCTTCAGGTAATCTTGATGCTGACTTTTATTATTTTCTTGGAGATGCATGCATTAAACATTAATTGCTATAGTATGCTGCATCTCATCTTTTTGACTTGGAATTTCATTAGGTAAATGATATCACAGACGAGTTATGTGATCATTTTTGTTTATACAAGTTTTTTTTTTAAAACTTATCTGGGGGTAAGATTATGTTTTCCTAAATTATTCACGCATTCTTTACTGTTTACATGTTGCAGGGGCATATGTACCTTTTTGTACATTACATTTGCTTTTATTCCAACATATTTGGGTTTGAGACAAAGGTAATGTTTGAACATCAGCTTTATTTTTGTTACTGTGGTCTCTGTCTTTCATGGTTCCTTTTCTCATTCTTGACTGTTTCCTGACATGTTTGATGTGTTTTTATCCAGAAAATAATCCATTTCCAAGAAATTACGGATGTAAAAAGAGCAAAGACAGCTGGGATCTTTCCTAATGCTATAGAAATTTGTGCTGGAGGAAAGAAGGTAGTGCTAGATATGGAGTATTGATCTTCTCCTATTATGTTTTGGCATTTCTTGAAATTGTTGCTCTGATAGTGCTCTTTTACCTCCAATTTTTAGTAACAACTGTGACATCTAAATCCAATTATTAGTGTGGCAGTACTTCTTTGCATCATTCCTTTCTCGCGATGAAGCTTTGAAGCTCATCAGTGATGGATGGTTACAACACGGTAATGGTTCCAATTTGATCACAGAACAACAGGTATTTTAAAGCATTGGAAACTCGTTGAATGAATTTTTATTACTTCGTTGTGAATTATAAAATGGTAAAAAATCCGTGGGTCTGTTTGTTTCATTGTCGCCTTCTTATGTGCTGATTTTACCTCAGGATTCGATTTCTGTAACCAGTAACCTAGATAATGGACTTGTTGTAACTGAAAAGGTGAATAACTTCAAGCAAGTCAGTGAATTAGACCCCCCTGACAGGTATTTTCACAAGCCATATAGAGTTTATATGAGTTTGTCTCTGGTTCATGTTTTGGAGGATCGATCAGAAATTGCCTGTATGTATGTTAATACAGGCAAATGGCTACTGCCCCTTCACCTGATTCTAAGATTTCAGCATCCGTTGAAAATGGCACTGTCTCAATAACACAGATACAAGTAGCTGATGAAGTGGAACAGGATGTTGAGCTAGTTAGAAATACCGACTCTTTATCTTCAACAACTTTGGCATGGAATGTGGAAAATTTTGAAGCACCTCAGAGTTAGTTATATCTTGTGAATTATTTTAATTGTGGTTTTGTTTTGTATATAACATGCAATGAACGAGCTCATTTTCCAGTTGGCTACAATATCTTCCTAATAATCAAGATTGTAAGGCATATGGTTCTTCTCCACCTTCTAGTTAAATCTAGAGTCTTTTATTTAGAGACTGAAAAGATTTGGTCAATTCTAAATCAAGCAATTGGGAATTTGATATTAAATCTATCAGAGGAATTATTTGGTAATTCCCAGCGAAGATTTGGCATGAAGATGATTGAATCCTTTGGATGTGGGTCATGGAGCTTTTTTCTACTCAAAAAATAATGTTGTGATTGTGGTTATTTTCCATCGGCATAATTTTGGGATGATATTTGGTGTGGATTTACTATTTTTTTTTTGTTGCTCTCTGTTAATTGAACTGTATTTCTGATATGCAGGACGTGAATCTTTTAAAGAAGTTGGAGAGACGAAGTTTCTGGTAGTGTTCTATCTTTTATTGATTTGTATTTTCTTTTGAATTTGCTCCTTCATTGTCTTGCTACATGTAGAATTCAATAAATATTGCCACATTAAAGAGTTTTTCTCTGATCTTCTTTTATTTTAAGGAATGCAGATAAAGGTAGAGGAGTTCTTTAATTTGTTCTTTTCAGATGATGCTGCTAGCTTTGTTGAATCTTTCCATAGTAGATGTGGAGATAAAGGTAATTTGCTTTGAATTCCCATGGAACCATACTCAAGTAAAACATGCCTAGTTTTTCGATGTGATTAAGTTTGATGAATATGTTGGATGATATAATTCATACCTTTATCTTTGGCTGGTTAACTCTTGTGCTTTTCAGAATTCAGGTGCTCTTTATGGTACCCAAATGAGGAATTTGGGCATGCCCGTGATGTGTCTTTTCAGCATCCTATAAAAATATATTTTGGTATGGAGGTGCATTATTTGTTTATCTATTTCTTTACTATGGATCTATGTTTGGTTTGTGTGGTGATTTCTGCAAAGTTGTCACTCTTTCTACCCATTAATATTAGTTTTAAATTTTTGTGCTTTTATACAGGTGCCAAATTTGGCAGCTGCCAGGAGGTCCAGAAATTTCGAGTCTACAGAAACAGGTTCTTGTAGTCTGTAATTTGTGAGACACTTTAGATGCACTGTTACTGTTTTGATGATGACTTGGTGATGAGTTCAGTAAGATGGAATAATAATTCACTATCCATCATCCTCTATTTTATAGCACCAAAAAATAAATAAAAAAGTGTATTTATTAGATGGAAGAAAACTGGAAAGCCTTTTTGGAAATGAAAGGAAGGTTTTTGAGGATTTTTAAAGCAGTACACGGTGGGCATTTTTGTAGCATAGTGCTGCTGGTGGTATGCTGGTGCACTATATCTGGACATTTTTGTTATGATTAGGTTTGTTTTAAAGGTAAGTAAGAGTTAGGTGTTGATGGATCAGCACAATTTGACACTCTGCCCCTGACTATGTTCAAGGAGTTTGATCTTTGAACCTATCCTTTTTGTGCATCTTTTCTTTATTAATAAAGTGATTAGAGGCATTGGTGCACGCATTCAAGTATATGCTTAAATTGGGACCATACACAACTCATTTAAACTTTCTACTTCACTAGTTTGGGTCCATAACTGTTCTGCTATGTTTAGAGTGAAAACTTTGCACGCTGTTTTGATGCTAAACCACCTCTCATTATCTGAATTCATGATCTTTTTGGTCTCTCACTCCCTCTCTTCTTTGTTCCTACCACTTCAATCCATTTTATCTTCTATATGATGTCCATATGTTTGTTTTCTACAAGGCCAGACTATTTCAGACAAGTCACACTCACATATCCTCAAATGGCAAACTTTCTTGCAAGTGGACTCATTTCTTATCCGCTCTTTGCTCAAATCATTTTAGTTTTTCTTGGGATGTAAAATACATTTGTAGCAAAATCATTGTGGAAATTACATTTAAAGCTCTTGATCAATAATGTTCTTAATGGAGACTATGCACGGATTAAATTTAATTAGCTGTTAATTTGCTATATAATTCCTCTCCTTTTTTGGTTGTGGAGCGTGTAATTGAGTTGACCAATTGTTTGTTCTTCCTCGTGATTTTACTTTTGCTTTTACCAGCAATCTGGTTATTGAGACATCACAACAGATCAGTGACGTCCCTTTTGGAGATTGTTTTTGCGTTGAGGTACAAGCTGTTTCTGAGCCATTACTGATATGATGGATAAAATGTTTTAAATTTATTCCTTTTCATATATTTAGTAGGGTGTGCACTCAGTTTTTTAAGAAATAGATTGTATAATGGCATTTTATAATGAATGTTAATCAACTATCATGAAGTCAGAAACTGGTGCCCTTATATAGCAGGTGCAGCTTTTGTGGTCTGATTCTTTTCTTGGATTACATGAAGTTATTGAACCATTTCAGGAGCTTAGGAATTGTCACGTTATTTCCTTTCAAGCATATGCTATCATGGCTGCATCTTTAAAATGCATGTATCAAATGGTTCTGGTTGCTCTTGGATAGATTCATCTGATATTAGGTCATCCTCCTTATGCTTTCACCCTCCTGGACCTTAACATTCTCTCTCACCATTCTTTGTCACATGTTTCCTTTTCTTCCAGATTGGGAGTGAATTGTATAGGGTATGTTAGACATATAGGGCATGTATCCCATAAGCAGCTGTGATTGTCAGTTTACTCCTAATACATCATTAAGATGTTGAAACAAACAATAAGAGAGGATACAGCCATTCTACCCCTAGGTTTGGAAGTGACTTTAGAAAAGGAGATGGAATGATGTAGGGAATTCTTATTAATTGGAGAGATAATAAGTTGGATGATCTTTTGCCCATTAAAAATCTTTTGACACTGAACAGGAAAATGGAATTTTATTTATTTGTTTATAATTTAAATAATCTCTTAGAAATTAACTATCATCTAAGAAGTTTCTGGGTTTAACAATATTTCGTTTCGATTCTCTTCTTTGGATGTAAGTTACTAGGATTTTCTTACTGTCTTCTGAAGCATAAACTCTATGTATTTTGGGGCACATCATGGTGAATTAAAACAGAGATATGAGAGTTTTTTCAATCTCCAGCCTCCTACAAGGTTGTCCTCTCTTATTTAATTTATTCCTTCCTCTCCTATTGGGAATTCTTCAGTTCTTTGTCTTCATGGGTACCCTTGTACGACACTTTTACCAATAAGTCAACTAGAATGTCTAGGAAAGTACCTACCATGTAAGAAAAGTTATTGGAGGGAGATTGCAGGAGTAAAAAGGAAGAAATTTGGGAAGAGAGTGGAAAGGGAGAAAAAAAAAACTAATTGAATGGTCACATCATGGTGAATTAAAACAGAGACATGAGAATTTTTTCATTCTCCAGCCTCCTACAAGGTTGTCCTCTCTTATTTAATTTATTCCTTCCTCTCCTATTGGGAATTCTTCAATTCTTTGTCTTCATGGGTACCCTTGTACTACACTTTTACCAATAAGTCAACTGGAATGTCTAGGAGAAGTACCTACTATGTAAGAAAAGTGATTGGAGGGAGATTGAAGGAGTAAAAAGGAAGAAATTTGGGAAGAGAGTAGAAAGGGAGAAAAAAATAAAATTGAATGTTCATGATCCCCAGGATTCAATTAACAATTTCACACGACAGATTAATGTAGAAGAGATAATAAACAAAAACGAGTAATTCATGAAATAAAAAAATGAAATGTGTGGATAGAGATCAGTGTAATGGTTATGTTAATGATTTGTCAACATGTGCAAGGAAAAAACAAGTCTATAACAGAATGGATACTTCTAAATACCAGTGGCGGCAAGTATTCAAAATAGTTCATGGCACAAGCTTCAATCTGGCTTAAGCCCATCTCTACTATTTAAACCTACCTGATGCCCCTCCTCTCTTCATGGGTACAATGTCAGGGACTATGGGATGTGACTAGAGATGGCGATGGATCAAATGAAGGCTGCATTTTGCGGATATATGTGGATGTTGTATTCAGCAAGAAAATTATTTTTAAAGGTTTGCGTTTGCCATTGCGTACATTTATTACATGCTTCATGTTGCACTATTTTTTTTCCATAATCGATCTTGATTTCACCGTCATGTTTTTAATTTTTTGGTATCCTCTGACACCAAAACTTGAAAGAAAAACTAACTAGCTTCTACCAACTCTGCTAGCGTAATACTATAAGAAACAGCTTACAGACATGGCATAAACCAGAGGGAGGATTGTTGAAATGCACTTTCCTTTGGCTGTGTGAAATACCCTCGATCAATTTGCAGATGGATTGCATCTCTAACCTTTGGAAAATCCTGACCACCCAACTCTTCTCGAACAAGATTCACTAATAATGATCTTTATCGAACAGGATTCTCTTGGTGCACTACCTTTGAGATTATTTTATATGCAAATACTTTGCATAAAATAATACGTATGGAGATTGGAGTATGAACTGGGAAGGTTCCCTGGTAATCAAGAAAGACTAATCTGAATGAACAGGGATTTTGTTAAAGAATATAAAATGACCTTTCTTCTTTTATATGTGAAATAGGAATAAAATGAGCTACAAGTCCTGATATGCTTTACCTCATGCTATCGCTATAAATACTTCTTAGAACAGGGGTTATGGTTCAATAATTGCTTGAAATCAAGTCTCAGGAGTCAGGATGTGCCCCACAAGCTTTTATGGCTTGTATTTTTATTCATTTCTGTAATTTACATTTCATGGATGCTTTTATTATTGCGAAAACAGCTTTGCAATACATGTTTTCATAATAATGTGTACTAGATTTTTCATGCCTAATGACTTGCAATATTACAGGTAAGATAGTGCAGTCTACTGTGGAAGAATGTCGAGAAGCTTACGCAATATGGATAAACATGGTAATATATTCATTCTTTTTAGACATGAGTTATCAAGTCAATGTTGTATATTGGATGGAGGGTTTATTGACTGCATGTTCACTAATTTTTCAGGCACATGAATTGTTGAAGCAGAAGAACCTTGAAAAACAAGGTTAATCATCATAAGACTTCATGCCAGCTCCTCCTCTGCATGATGTGCTCTGCTTTTTGTGATATTGCCAGGAAATTGAATTACTAACTTCATTCTATCATTTCCTATTTTCTTAAAGCAGAGGCAGGGCCAACTCTCAGCATGATTCATGAGGAAGAAGTTCATTCTGAAAGAGAAGTGGAGACTGGAGAAGCTTCAGAAAACTCTTACAAGCCAAGAGGGCATGTGAGGATGCAGCAGATGTCTAGTTCTGTGGCTGTTAGTCAACAGGCCGATGATCTTGCGCAGGGAAATTTTACAAATGCTACATCCATTGCATCTTCGCTAGGAGAATATGCGACAAAGCTCTTTTCGTTTTTTAAAAGCCAGAGCCAAATTTCCCTAGTCTTAGTTGTTGCATTTATTGTGATCATCCTGATGCAGGTATGCAAATTCCCCGAATTTCTTCTGGTGACATGCATAATTCAATCTAGTTATTTTGCTCAATTAACTCCAACACTGGCATGATGTTTTAATTTTGTGGCTTTAATGTTTAGTCTTCATTTTTTCACGCATCTTGTGCATGTTAGATTGTTGTCACCGTGTTTTTGTAACCACTGCTGCTGTTTTTGGTGGTAAATGATGCCATGGAATAACTACTGGATAAGTAATTTAAATCTATTTGTTTTTTCTATTCCTTTTTTCAGTCTCCATTTTCCTTGGTCATTGGGATCCTTGCATGACCTTGGTTTGTTGGAAAGAACCCAAAAATAAATAAAAATAAAACCCAAGGAACCGAAAACATATCTCAGTTTGAAGTTTAGTATTCACAAAATGGCTGAAAAAGAAGTATTTTTTTTTTTAAATGATTTTGGGTTAACTGTGTTGCCAACTCAAAACATTAGGGTTAGTTGCAAGGTGCCCCCACAAAATTTAGCATTGCTCGGCAGCATCCTTCTGTAACATTTTTTTTACTACATATGCTTATGTGCCTAGGCTCCATGTATTGCTGCTTGTTTTTGTTTATCCACCTTGTCCTAGATCCCCCGGTCTCATGGGTTTTTGTAGTGGCTAGAGCATAATACCATTGTCATCTAGATCGATAGGTACCACATGGACATAAGCTTCCTACACTCTAACTGCCTTTTTGACCCTTTTTAACTGCAGGTGAGCATCCTCGTGCTATTGAACAGACCACAAACTGTCCACGTGGCTTCTCCAGAATACTACATGGGTGGCCTGCGAGCTGGGGCTGGTGAAAAATCAGCTGAAGCTGTGGCTTGGTTGGAGAGGCGGACGCACCACCTTAAAGATGAGATGTTTATGGTTGAGGCTAAGCTAGAGAGGTTGCAGCAGGAGCACTCATGGTTGAAATCACAGTTGAAAAACCTTGATAATCTTGAAAAACATAAATAACCTAAAATTTTATAGTGAAAAAGAAAGTATTTTTTTTCCCACGCTCTGCTCTTTTCTTTTAAATATATGGCAAGAAACTTAGTTGATTGACCTCAGGACTTAAGTTTCTGGGCCGAAGACCTTTTGATAGCTGCTGTGTTGCTGCTAATGAACAGGCAATTTATATGATGCCTCAGTGAAGCAATGATACTTAGATTTTATGTCTTTTTAACTATTCTACAGCCATTGTCTGGTTGGAGGAAATAGAGGGGATAGGAATCTCATCTCATATAAATGCTTGGATATACAATTTGAAGAAAGAACCTGAATCCCATGCCTTGAATGAGCTATTCAATTCCTCTTTCTTTCCCTTGAAGCAAAGTTATTAAACCGGCCATTACTTGATTTAAGGCTTGAGATGAGGGCGTCAATTTAAAAATATATTTTTTAAGAATTTTTTTATATAAATAAAAAATGTTTTGATTTTAAAAAAAATTAAATTAGGTTTTGATTGATTACAAGTTAACTTATAAGATTACTTGAGTTTATAGAGTAAATTCTCACCTTGATCATTTAAAACCGACTTGGTTTAATCCTAATCCTGAATTAATAAACACAATCTTGGAGTAGCTATTCCCTCAAGTTTCTTATTAAACTTGGTCAATATCGTGTCAAGTCTTGAATAGATTGGATTGGATCCATTAGCTATTTTGTTTAAGTTAGAAATTGATAAGAGTTAACTTGGTGTGATCCGGAACTTGATTGATTTAATTAAAAAAATTTGAATTTTGCAATGTATTTTTTTAAAACAATATTTTTTAGTTTATTTTTTTTAAAAAAATATAGAGTTACCTATTTGATTTATATCCCAATTATTGAGTCACGTCAGGTTAATAACTATGGTAGAGAGCTAGGCCGGTACGTAATATGTGCTGTAGCAGCTTGTGGTTATGGCGTGATTAAGTGCTACCATGATCAGTGCGAAACTGCTATTTTAGTTTGGTGTACACATTGCGGCTTAATTCAGTTGGAAGCTAGCTAGTCATTTCTATGAGTTGTTGCTATCATGTGGAGGTCAAAGCATAAAAAGACAGTTGTTTCTACAGCTAGAGTTGACTTCATCTTCTTCTGTTTTTTTCCCAGTAAACAGTCAACAACTAGCGTGTATATAAACGTTTAAAAGCCTAAAATGTATTATAATTTTTACAATTTTAATTAGCACCAGAAATACTAAAATGAACCACCGACTACTTTCTTTCGAACCACTCGATCCTCGAAAAAACTAGGTATATCAGTGAGTGCTATATGACTTTTTTTCCCTTAGATTTACTCCATTATCTGCATTATTCTCTGAAGATTCTTGACAATGACTGTGAAGAGGGAAAAAAAATAGTGGGACAAAGGGTAAAAAGAAAAGTCTGTACGCTCGCTCTCTCGATCTTTATGGCCATAAACTAAACCCTCGTCGAGGCATGTTCCACATGGATTATATTATTTTTTGTTGCTGCTAGCGATTGCGTTCCAAACGCCTGAAAAATAAAACGGTGCAAGAAAAATGCAAGGTCAAAAGTGATGACCGTTTTCTCATTTTCGCTTTGTTCTTTTCGGTAGGACGCGGGCCGTTTCTTGAGGTCCGTGCGCTCTACTACTTACCGGCCAAACCGCTGACCGCTGCTGCTGTGGACAGGCTGAAAGTCAAACACGATCCCTGCGATTTTTGTACTTGGCTCAAATCTCTCCGAATCAAAGGTGATTTGAGTCACTTCATCTGATTTTGCTCATTTACTATGATGCAATTCGATATAGGGCTCTGAGAGTGCCTTTAATCAGAAGCAAGGGATGGATTGGACCCAATTTAAATACTCACACTTGTCTTAGGAAAGTGGATCGGTAACATTAACACCCTTTGTATTTTGTTTTTCAAAGAGGAATATCGTCGTGTCAGATTTTTCGTGTGAAAATGATGTCTGATGTACCTTTATTCGTCATCACATGGAGTAAATGGTCACTTTTGTTATATTTCATAATTTTTTTTTTATATAGATATTGACAGTGGCCCAAAAAAAAATAAAAAAATACGGATAGATTGTTGTTTGTCACTACACCCTGTCGTTTAGGGCCTCAACAAATCGTATTTGGGACCACATCCCAATCCCACCCAAATTTTCAGGGAGCTCGTGCTGGTACACAGAACGATGTCGTTGTACAACCATGTTAGTGTATGCCACCCCATTGCTCCTTTTAGAAAATTTCACGGTTTATAAAGTTTTATCTCACTTTATTGGTTTTCATAACATTTAGAGAAATATTCTGCTAGATTTCTATATATTATACTCTAAGCAAGCAAATCTTGTCATTGGTTGATCTACGCCGTCAATTATTATTTTCAATGACCAAGAAATTAAATAGTTTCCAACAATAAGCTAACTTCCTGTCATGATTGCTTCTACGAGGCTGCAGTTTTACTAGCATGTTGCATGAATGTCTAGGACCACTCGTACAATCGATATTTAAAACATGCTTTTTATTTTAAATTTATTATTTATTTTGATTATGTTAATTTAAATATCAGAGAGTAAATGTATTTCTGAAAAAAAAATTTGTTTGAGAAATTAATCCTCATTTTTCTCCACCATGAAAGCCGAATGCCTTAGTCCATTTTAGAGTTGAGAAAAGTCAAAACCCATTAGGAATTTCAACAGTTTCTTCAGAGGCCTACGCCAGCAGTTAGGTAGCTTATGGATAAATATTTATTAATATTTGATAGTTAGCGGATTGAAAAATCGTATTACGACGATAGAAACCAAATTAGCCGTTACTATAAACCTGAAAGGTTATTCTAGTCTTTTTGTTCTTTACAACAGAGGATCTTCGAGCTCGAAATCTATAGAGCGGCGGGTCGAATCCTTGAAATTCTGCAAGCGCAAGCGACGTCCTTCGCAATATTTTCTTAATTTGATCACGGCGTGGGATACAAATCTTATTATTGTAAGCTAAATTATTTTATTATAATATTTATTTAATTAAGAAGATTTTCTTAGGATTTATTTGTTTAATTTAAATAGAGAAAATATTTATCAGGATATTCAGTATTATTAAAATTTATGTGTAGATGGTAATAAAACGAAACAATTATAAGGCCTGGGCCCCTGAGCATGACTGGCGAATCCGAAACGATATTAGTGAGCTAAATGTAGACAATTAAGGGTGATCTGATTAGATACAGCGAGTGCTAGTCGTTTTCTAGGAAGACCACCGACTGACTGTTAATTTTGCATGGTCTCTGTTCTGTATGGACTATAAGCCGCCGAGAGCTCGAGAATTGCATGGTACCCCTACCACTCGGATCAAAACCGAGTAGTAGTTTCAGCAAGAGAGGGCGGAAAGTGCTTGTCTTGCCGTTGCAATGATGGAGAGAGCTGGCCACAGAGGTACGTGTGGAATAGTGCGACTTCCACTGTCCCATCAAAGCTTGGAATGTATATATCATGTCCCTGGCACGACAGACCCCGTTGGGCCTTTTGTTGCTGTACCAGATGGTGTTTTCCACGTTATATAGTTTCTGTCAAATATCAAGCTGCATCGATCCTTGATGGTCAGAGGGGTGGCTTGTCTCTAATGTTACAACATCGACCATGCATACAGATCAAAGAATCAAAATACCAGAATCACCAAGTGTTTGGTTGATGAGCAAGATTGGGATTCTCTGTGATCTCTCTCCTTTTTCTTTAAAAAAAATTAACATGGTGATCATTTATGTTTGATCAACTTGAATGGATGGAAGCAGATCGATCAATAATTGCATTTCGTCGTTTAATTAAGAAATTATTCTACATGTATAAAAAGATTGTGATCGTATATATACATATACCCTATGTTTTGTATGTATAGGAAATCATATCGTTGACTTGATTGTTTTAGTTTGAACTTCATAGATATATAAAGATTATTGAACTTGATAATTAATTAATATATACACAAACTGTTATGTTTTTAGATTCAAATCTTATAAAAAAATCATGATTAATAATTTTTAATAGCTTGAAAACAATCTCATCATTGAACTATTTTGGAATAGTACTTGCTCTCGTGATTTAACCCCAACTTTGTGACTGGATTGAGTAAAAGAAGATTTAAAATCTTTGAGTAGTGTTGCCACTCATGTGCAATTGGGTGTTGATTTCCTTTTAATTACTTTGGGATACAAAAAATGGTTTCAAATCTATATATATCTCTACAAAAATAGTAACCCACACTTTGATTTTGGAGAACGCTATGTACAATTTACAATTTCTCCATTTATATTTTCTTAGCTACTAAGTTTCTCATCTCGTCTGGATTCAAAGTTCTCTATATGATGCCGATTCAGAACCTTTTTTGCCGTTGCTCTAAAAGGACATGTTGAGCTCACAAACCGGTTGATCAGGTGTAAATAAGTGCTCAGATCATGACACGTGGCAACATCCCTTTTACTGAGGTACGGTGATTCCTTGCTGCTCAGTCTTAGCTCCCGCCCCACCTCGGCATATACCCACTGTGTGTCCTCCACGCGCTGCCGCAACCAGCATGGAAGACCTGCCACGTGGACCGCCCGATTCCCTGCCATGTCATTGTTGTCAATCACAAATCCAGGCACTTTTGTGATGAGATCATCAGAGTTTACTATACGTAATATCCTGGTCCCACTTTTCTCCAGCTGGCACCTAAAGCTTCTATTCCCTACACGTGGCCCACCAAAGGACATTACTGTCACAATAGGTGCATTTTTAAAGGTAGAGTTTATATCATATGCAGTCAAGGTAGCGAGAGCGGCACCGAGGCTGTGACCCGTGATTGTGAAGCTGAGTGGCTCATCGCCGTACATTTCCATGACCCTGGCAATTTCCTCCCTCACCATGTCCTGCAAACTCGGACACGTGGCAGTCTGAGAAGTATACAGGCTCAAAAATCCACTCTCCACCATGGGCCCACCACTATCAGGATCCGCATAATCGCAATGTTTCCCAGGTAAGCAAGTTAAGGTGGCGCGTAGATTTTCAACCCACTCCAAGCAAGTAGCAGTGCCTCTGTAAGCAATCACCACGTCCCGGCGGCCTAACCGGGCAATCTCCTCTTTATCTTGACAAACCGCCACATAACCAATCCAGCTGGACTGGGTGGACACCCAACTCGGAGCCCTGTTGATCCAACGTGGCAATTGGAGCCCGCAAGTGGCACGCAAATGCTTTGTCGTTCGATAACCGGTCTCTCCAATTCCAGACCGAGCCAGGAGTGAGTTTCTTGAGAATTTGGAGGTGGCGTAAGTTGATGAAGAAGGATCAAAGTTAAAAGAGCGATATGCAGCTTCAACAAATAACCCATATCGTAAAATCTCACTTCTTAAACGATCATCAAGAGGGTCGAGCAATCCATCCCAATTATTGACCCCCTGATACTCCATCCATTTCTTGCCAAGCTTTGCTGTTGATCTAGAAATGAAATCCCCGCAATGCACTGATAATTTGTGTTTAAGAGAAGGTAATGATACTTGGGAGTTATATGAGTGAGTAATGTTGAAGTGGGTGAGGTTGAGGTGTTTTGAAGCAGAAGCTAAAGTGTTGGATGATGGCCTTGTTGATACAACAGCAAGCCTCATTGTTAGTACTGGTTAGTTTTGGAAGGTTGTTATTGTTCTAGATGGAAGAAGGACGGTCGTGCTTAGCTTCTGTTGGTTTGGGAAGACTACAAAAGTGGACATTTATAGGAAACCATGGAGGGAGAGAGAGGGAGAGAGAGAGGGTGGACGGCGGTGCATGTATTAGTGAAAAAAAGAAGATCAGGAGGGGGAGGGGAGGTGGTGGTAGCTTAGCTTTGATGATATAGATTTGAGAAAGATGGTAGTAGAGTAGTACTCTATAGTTGTGGGGACGATTAATTGGATCATGATAACCTGAAAAACGGCTGTGGGTCAGCCAGTTCGATTTTTAACTGTTGCTCATGCGGTCTCATATATTGGCTTCAAATCTTTTCAAAAACAAAATAGAAATTAATCTTTATCAATTTTTTAAATACTTTTATTGAACTAGTTTTTAGATATGTGTAGTTGCATGTAGATTATTCAAGTTTTGTTAAATATTACTATATATATTAATGTCTCTGTATACATAAATTAAATATAATATTCACATCTTAAAGTATTTAAAGTTATATATATATATATATATATATATATATAGATAGTTTAATAAAAAAATAAAAGAAAAAAATATGAAACAGATATTAAGAAAAGTAAAAAAAGAAGTAAAACAAAAAAAACATATTAAAAAAATTATATTCAAAATATAGAAAACGCACTATATTAAATAGTATATAATGAAGTTTAAAATAATTTAAGTACAATTTAGCCTTTCAAAATTATTTAAGAATGATGTTTTTATAGAGTTCATGTTTTATATATATTCTTACCAAGGAGAAAAATAGTGAAAAAAACCAATTATATTGACTTTTGAGGAGTTAAAAAGGTTAATAAAAATAAAACTAGAAGAAAGAGAATAAATGGACTATATCAACTTCATCAATACACTGAAGCTATAATCCTTTTAATTATGGATAAAAATAGATTTTTTATATTAAATCAATCATTAAGAGATTCAAGAAAATTTATTCTTTCTTAGCATAATACTGAATTTTGGTTTTAATACAATCTCTTAGTCATGAGCATGAGGTCAACCTCTAATTTTAATTTATTGATGATGATTGGATATTGAAAAAGGGGTTGAATTGAAGAATTGGAGATCTTGATTTGGACCCAACGAAAAAAAAGACAAAGGGTCTTGTCTTTCCGACCAACAATAGGATGCGTGCAGGCACGTGCTTTTCACAGGCCGCGTAACCGCTCCGTTCAACACTTCAAAC
>Ga0325411_1002745_pt1 | contig 19845 bp, 11 predicted proteins | sample PopdelMetagenome_13_FD_206181 | JGI IMG/M metagenome (GOLD analysis project Ga0325411, IMG submission 206181) | Populus deltoides microbial communities from Bellville, Georgia, United States - Xylem-PdIQD-R4 | ecosystem: Host-associated > Plants > Phyllosphere > Stem > Wood/Secondary xylem...
AATAATTTTTTTAAAAAAATTAGTTTAAAATGAATTAAATTTATTCGTACTATAATTTCAATTTTATTACCGGTAATATTTTACCTAATTTTATTGCACGCTCAAAGAATCATGGAAACTGTAGTTCTTGTCAGATGAATTTTGTATGTAATGGAATTGTAGATAGTTTAATGAAACAATAAATTTTTTTTATATAAAGTATGATTTATTTCATGATGTAATAACAATAGTTAAATCTACAATATTTAAATTAAAAACTATAAATATTAATATATATATATTTTTTAAATTATTTTATAACCTCAATTTCAAAAGCATTTTTAACCAAACACATTAAACTACTTTTTGTTCACCCTCAATTTCTATCACAGTTTTAACCAAACATATATTTTTTCAAATCAATCTCAACTAAAAATACTTTTTATAAAACAATTTTTTTCAAATCATAACCACAACAACTACCGCAATACTGAGGAATTTGATTAACTAAAAATTATAAAATATTATTTAGAAACTAAAAGTGCCAGCACGTGCATTTGTGTAGGATGCGTTTGTGCTATTCAGGCGTCTCGTGAGGAGGATTTGACAGCCATGGCGCAAAGGTGACGGTTCTGGCCATGCGTTTGTGCATCTCGTGAGGGGGATTTGACAGCCATTGTGCAAAGGTGATATGGTTCTGGCGATGGTCTAGCGGCTACAGAGAGGCTAGGCGGGGAAGAGAACAAATTCTCATCATCTTTTACCATTTTGTTTATCTTAAGCAAGCGGACAAGGGGGATTCACCAGAAAAAGAGTTCATCGACTGTAGGACAAGGAGGAGCAGCAATCTTGTACTTGTCAAACGTAAATTTATACAGGAATAAACAAGTGTTCCGTAGACATCAAACAGGTATATGCACTTGTCATGTAATTAATGTACGTGGGCATACTATTTTCTTATCTTCTTGTTTGTTTTCTTCCTCGCATTTCATGTGCTTTCTCCAATCAGCCATGACCTGAGTCTCACTGGTCTGGTCTCCATCTCAACACTGTTCTAGGTCCTGAAAGAAAACAAAACTGAGCAGAATACAAAGCTTTTCATTTTCTACCTAACACCCGCCGAACCCCAAAAACACACGTTACTGAGAAGTTGCTGTCTGACAGTGTGGTTCGATTATGTTTTTCATGAGCTTTGAATTTTTTTTGTTTTAATTTAGTTTTTTTTGTTTTTAAATTGGTTTGATGCACGGATATTAAAAATAAATTTTAAAATATTTTTTTAAATAAAAACACATTTTATAAAACGATTTTTTGCGATGCTCTAAGCACCGAGGAGTGTTCTAACCGCACAACTAACCCAGTTTTTTAAGCCTGTCGAGGTTCGATGAGGAACACTCAGGGATTGTCCCTAGTAACCTAGAATGCATAAAACCTCCTTTTAGACTCTTGTTCATGCCCGAAGTAGCTTCAGACATTTTTCTATTTCTTCCTTTAACCCATTCATCTCTAAATATTATTTAACTCAGAAACCCATTTCAAACCCGACATTAAGATCCCAATGATCTCAAGATTTGGAAATAAGATTCGTTTTGTTTTTAATTGACAATATTTAAGTGTTTAAATAACAATTAGTCAAGATGTTCCATTAAGTTTAGGATAAAACCTTGAAAAAGTTAAAGAAATTGAATGATTGGAAAAACTACGCACAGTCGCACACCGTTATTACTTGGCTTGAACAATGGTTTAGTTATCCAAGGATAAACATCAACTTGCGTGCTTAACAAACTCGTACTTTTCACAATAGTTGTTAATATAATGATTATTGAAAATTTATATAATTATTAATTTCAGTGTTTATAAAATTAATCGAGATATGTATAAATTAATTCGAATATCTATAATAATAATAATAATAATAATAATAATAAACTTATTTTTTATTTTAAAAAATATTATTTAATTATTAAAAAAACTTCTAATTTTAGATTAATCTGCCGACTTGTAGCCCTAGGTATTAGTAAATATGACGGTCACAGTCACAAACTTCCCCAAGTAGAAACGAAAAAAATCATTTAAATAATGGCTACAAGAACGAACCAACCAACCGTTAAGTGTTCAACTACCTATCAAAGTTGGACTAGCGACACACAATTCCTTCAACTACCATTCTTCGACACCAGCGCCCATTCTTCTCCATCCATCGATGTCCGCCTTTCGCTGTATCTTTTTTGCCCTTCTCTATTAATACTCCGCCTCTTATGTCCCTTCAATTTCACACACAGTTACCCTCCATAGACTCAAAAGATTTTAATTTTTTTTTGCTCTTAATTATGGCTGACTCGGATCACTCCTCTAGTGATGATCTCTCTGTTGATTCTAGAGGTACTTAATTTGAATGTTTGCCCTCTTTGTTAGTTATTCAAGGGTCGGTCGGTTTTGCATTTTTTTTCAACTTTAATGATTGATTTTAGAGGTACCCTTTTGAAAGTAATGGTGTTTTCCTTACACTTTCTTGATTTTAGTCATGGGATTATTAATTAGTACCATGAAAATGCTCAAATGGAGCTCTATGTACTTTCATTTTTGGCTTATTTCTTTGTTTTCTGGCTAATTTCTGCCCCAATTGTGTTTTTCTTTTGGGTTTAATGGTTATTACAAGATTGAAAATTGTTAGTCCTTTATCTTAAGCTACCAATTTGAAACTTAAGATTGGATTTTTTTCATGGGTTATAAATTGCAGATACCAGTCAAGATTCCAAGCTTGAATTCTCAGAAGACGAGGAAACTCTTATTACTAGGATGTACAATCTGGTTGGTGAGAGGTAGGCTTAAACTTCCCTTCTCCCTTGTCCTTCATCTGTCTGTTTACTACAACCATTTTAGTTTTGATTGAGAAAGTTTTGATCTTTCTAGGTGGACTTTAATTGCTGGGAGGATTCCTGGAAGAACAGCAGAGGAAATTGAGAAGTACTGGACTTCAAGATACTCTACAAGTCAGTAAATTAGGGATCTACGTCCAAGGTCCTGTCTGATGTCCTAGAGTTGTCAAAATTTTGGCTGGTTTGTAACAAAATCTGGTTCTACTTAGGAACTGCAATATGGGGGTTTAGCTGTGATCAAAATATCTGTACAATGTTTTTTCAATGCGGTAATGGTAGTTAATTAATGTATGGGAGCTAGATTATAAGATGAAATCTGCTTGTTAATATGGTAAATTGAGAAATTTTTACATGAACCTAGACACCCTTTTATTTGGTCTGTATGTATATAATTCCAATGGTGGTGAAACGGAGCTTTCAATCCATGGAATCTGTATGAAAATCTTCAAGCACAGATGCTATCTATTCCATGATCTATTAGACTGGCCAGGATTGGTGACTTGCATAAAGATGCATCATAAACAGATCCTTGACTTTTTAACTTGGCAAACATTTTTCTTCTGGGACATCAATTCTGGTACCATTTTGAACTGAGGGATCTGGTGCCAGACAAAATATGAAAAGGGAAGAGGTATGATATTTATAAACTCATCCATGGTCTGACTGCCATGCTGAGTCCTCTGGCTCCGGCTCAGGGCAGAGTAGTATAGCAGTGATCCAAGAAGCATCTTTTACCATTCAATGATTTGTGGAAATTTAAGAGCTCAATGTTTCGTGTCAATTGTCATATTCGTCAGAAGAATTCGGCTGATGCAAACAGCCGGAGATATTTCGTTATGTTTAGTCTTTTTCATCTTTTGTGGGCGGTGTCTAATTTCGTTGGTAAAATCACATGATATTGTATCAAGCAAATGGCAATTTCAGAGTCAATTCTTGCTAATTTCTAGAATGGAGGGATTAAAAAAGAGTACAAAACTCTTATTCCTTGTAATATTTTATAGTTCAAGATCCAAATAAGGTCCCAGCAGTTTAAATTTTAAATTTTCAACAAAATACTGATTATAATCTGGTTTTGTTAAACCTGGATGGCTAGCATATTGAAACCCAGTTTATAAAATCTGATTCGAGTTGGATTTTTAGCTGAATCAAATAAGAAATTAATCTGACAAAACCCAGTTAATCTAACAATGATTTTAGTAATTTAGTTGAACAGATTAAACCCAATGATATGGACTTCTTTTGTTTTCAGATGAGAGCTGAGACCGAAGAACTCCATCTAAACTCTGAAGCCCATTGTGGCATGGTTGAAATAATTTAGATGGTAAATGGAGTTGCTTCCTCTTGTTATCACATGAGATACCATTTCTTCTATGTGTAGTTTACTTAAAATCTGACTGAAAAATAAAAATTTCGGATTCTATTCATAAACATTAAACATTACAGCTGAAAAAATGTCTTATTCAGTGACGTGAGGGTAGAGAAAAACATGTTCAACCGGATTTGGAGGGGAGAGCCGTCCTTGACTTAAGAAAACACATGTTTTTTGTTTTAATGCAGAAACACATAAATGCTTAATCTGTTTGGTCAACAAAGATAGAGTACAACGTTTGAAGACTTCTCAACTAAAGTGGGGGAAAAAAAAACAAAGAAGGATAAAAGTCGTGTATTGTTCAATCTCACATAAACACAATTCTAGTATAAAGTGTTGGTTTGTGTTAAGTTGTTAGGTGATATCTGCTTGAAAGGTGTGTGTATGTTTACGGTGAGATTTAAGTTTGTGACTATTTATTTAATTCATATATATATAAATTGCATTTTCTTATATCATTTTAAGATTTTTTTAATCTCATATATCTATCTTTTTTTTCTCATATACTATTATGTCACTAATCGTATTATAATCCAAGTGCTAACCAAACACTATCTTAGAGCTGCATATAAGTTTATTATAATCCAAGTGCTAGATGACTCAAAGGATCCTGCCATTAAGGTTAATTTCCGCCTCTAGCTCATCTTGTAATTTGCCTTGAGTTTTTGTTTTGATAAGCAGTATAAACTTACAGGACGAAAAATGGGGACAAAAGAGAAGCAAATACAAAAGAGAAGACTCTGATAAAACAGCAGCAGCCAAGTTCTACTCAGTAGTATCCTTTCTGTCCTCAAAACAGCAAGAAACAATGCAAAGCTTGAAGACGATACCACCACTGAAGATGAAGTCAAGATTCAATGTATAATCTTCTGGAATTTCATGAGCTAAATAGTTTCCATATCTGTAGCACAGCCTAGCCAGCGGAATTCACCAACCAAGAACAGAATCTCTAGAACCCAGTTTTTGATAAGCTTAGGAATACAAGATAACGACTGTAGTAGGCAGAAAAGAAACCAAAAGTATTATGCAGGATGTCGATTTTTGAAGAGCAAAAAAACCACAAACAGAGGAAAAACATTAGTGAGCGATGAATTGCTTCGTCTAATCAGGCGAGCTACGAAACCAACGCTTCTGTCATTTTTATTAGAGGATCAATACTTGAAGGAGGAACCAACTGGGGAAAACATAAGCGCAGCATTGATATTCTGATCAGAGAGCCTGCAGCTTAATAAGAATCCAGCCTTCTGAAGATACCACAACATCATAGCCATGCCCTTCAAGCAATGAGGAAGGCTGGAATTTCCCAAGAAGCATCCAGGCCCTTCAAGCAATCTGGAATTCTATTCCTTTCCAGCCAAGACCTCATATGGAAGATCACCACGTTTGGAAAGGGAATTCCTCAGGGCAATTCACCATAGACTCAGCATGGGAGTTGCTTCGAGACACCGGAACTGTAAATACCATTCACCATTTTGCTATGGTTCAAAGGTCATATCCCCCGCCAATCCTTCATCCTTTGGCTTGCTTCTCAGGAACGCCTTCGCACTATGGATAGACTGCACATTACAGGGAGCATAACAAACACAACATGCATTCTTTGTGGAATGGAGACTGAAAACCATGACCACCTGTTACTCCAATGTTCTTACTCCAGCACAGTTTGGGGAGCCGTGACCAGCAAGTCTGAAATGCAATGGCCTAACATCCCTTGCATCAGCTTCTCCAGTGGGCCTCCTCCAAATTTCAAACTCGTCATGAAATCACTCATCTGCTAGCTCGCCTCATCCTATCCACTACGGTGTATTTCCTATGGTATGAACAAAACAACCGCATCTTCTGCCAGCACTACCAACCTCCTCAGTACCTAAGTGAGGACATCTTCCAACTGATCCGAACTCACCTGATGAACTTTGATCACAAGTGTACCATCCCAGCTTCTATCCGAGACTCCTGGGTCCTCCAAGAGCCTTAGCTTCCCGCCACTTCTTCCCCCGTAATTTAAACTAAAGGGTTGGCTTTTCTCAAGCAGTCAGCCCTCTTAGTGTAGCTCCCTTAATCTTTCTTTTTTAATTCCTTTTCCTTTGCTGTTTTCGTTTCCTTTTTCTTGTATCCCGGGGGTATGCCTCTCGTATTATGTCTTTTTTCTTCTATTTATACAATTAATCTTTTCCAAAAAAAGAATTGAGAAGCCAAAATGAAGAGTTCATGATAGTACCACGGTCTATTACATGGTTTAAGCATCCAATTAACCACATTAGCAGAGTCAGATTCTACAATAATGTTTCTTCCAAACATATCTTCTCTTGAAGAAGATAATTCAAGTGCTTTAACAACAGCAAGCAATTCAGCTTCATTAGAATCTTTGACTCCAACAGGTATAGAGAATAAACCCAGCAACATTCCATCATGATCTCTTAGAATTCCATTGTGATTTGCCTTGTTGAAAAGACTTGAAAATATATGTTTGTGTCCAAAGTAAATGACACATCAAGATAATAAAAATAAACACCTTTACAGAGCTTGGTGAAGCTAGAATGTTAGAGATAGGCAAGCGAAGGCCTTAAAATAAAGCATGAGAGTAGGGACAACAGAAATGGATACAAGGCAGGAGCTCTTAAAGATGGCATGAAACACAGCTATGTTAAACAATGTGATTATGTGTCCATATTTGGTCCTGATTTTCAGCCTGAACCCGACTTTCTTTGGCTCACATACCATTTCTAGCTCACAACCCCGAAATCGATCGCTCTTGTTCTAGCTCGTTGGAAATTCTGTGATCTTGATTACTATAACTAATTTTGACATCCTTAATTAAGCTAATCAATGAGGTCTAGTATATAATTAAGTTGATCAAATTACTTTTCTGGGGCGTGGCTGGTTTTTTGCAGTCAATTCCAATGAATGCTTGATGTCAAGAATGCATGAGATGTCATTGGATTACCATTTCACTGTGGAGCAAGAAATGGGGTCTGCAACTTAGACGTCCTTCCTTCAACATTCTTAACAAAGCCATCAAATTCTAATGTCCAATGAATCTTAAATGCGAAATTGGATATATAATTGGTGCAGGTACCGCCGGCGTCTGGACAATTTCAGCAGAGAATGAAGCCGGAGGGTGGAAGAATCGAACATTAACGGTACTGGAGGATATGGATTTGGCTATCAGGGGCAGTCTCAAAAGTTGGAAGTTTGTTTATATTAGTGTCCTCAAGGTGACATTAAATCAAGAAAGAATAAGAAAAAATCCCAGCAAAATTTGATTAATTTAACTAAGGTTCAATTTCAAACCAATTTGAAAATAAACCCAACTTGAGACCGACATTATGAGTTACCAGATCGATTTGTCAAGACAGGTTCTGATTTAATTTTTCATAATCAAGATATTTAATGATTTGATATAAGAAGTTCAAAGGATTGATAACTAATATCAGGTGATATCTGATAAACTAGTTAATCAATAAATATGGTAGTCGCAAGTGGCGTCCAGTGACCAGCAATTGTGGTACTAGCAAGTGGTACCTGGCATGCTAGGTGACATGTAGTTGGTGCCTGTAAAAGATCTGTTTTTATGGACGTGAGGATTCTTCGATGATAAAGTTAGTAACTATGCAGAGAGAGAAAGTAAAATGATATTTTAGAGAGATAAATTCTGAAAATATACATGCTAAAAATGTTAAGAATAAAAAGATTATGATCTTTTGGATTAAAAAATTCATGATGTATTTATAACTCATTAATTTTATCATTTTATGGAGAGGAGGAATTAAAATGTAATTTTATCTTTGTAATATTTTAAGTTGTATTTTATATAAAATAATATATATTGGATATACATGAAATAGCATAGGTTTTATTTGATAACTATGATTTTTGTTATTCTTAAGTAGGAGATTTGGCTTGATAGAACTTTTTTTTTTTTTGAGATGATGCAATAGACCATGAACTTTTTAGAGCAATCTAAATTGGTCCCTAACAGCTATGATCATAGAATCTCATTGAAGGACAGAACCAACTCCAAAGAAATGTGAGATAAGAAGCTTCTTTTTTCTTTCTCGAAGTGCTAAAAACTCCATACCCTGCTAGAATCAATTCAGGACCAGTAAACCCTAAGTCCCCACCTCTGCACAATCTATCAGAACATTTTCAATGTCACAGACTCCAAAACAAACTCATAAAATCCCCCATCCCCAAAACCCACCACTGCCCATTGCCCATTGGACAATTTCCTCATCCTCTTCCTCAATCAATCCATGTGCGGCGTGCAAATGGGCGATTTCCTGCATCTCCCCATGTTTGTGTGACGTCTTGTCCCTATCCTCCATCACATATCAAATGCAAATGGATAGTTATGGACTGCGTACTCGCTCCAGTAATAATAACAGGGGTTAGGGTTAGCACAGCAATGAAATATTCTCGTGGTTGTCATCTTCTTTATATACAATTTTAAAATGCTTACATGGTTGTCATCTTGCAGAGCAGGAAGACACAGAATTGTAAAGACAGTCACCACCCGATCTTGCTCTCCTAGGAGCCCGTGCCCGCCCTCTACCACTTGACAGTTGACACTACTAATATATATATATATATATATATATTAACATTAACATATTAAAACAATATATGAAATATAAAAATAATTAATCCACGAGCCATTCATATTTGTACGTTATCGTGTAATTAACTACATAATTAACTATTAATTATATGCACTAATATCTAGCTAAACCTCACTTACGTACAAGGATTAACATCATTTTAATCCAAAATCATAGATTAAATGTAGGATAAAGCACATAATATATTCTACATTCTCAATCTAAAAAAATCATTACAAAGTTGGATTATATGATTTCATAACTTATTCAATAAAGAGTTTAATTGAAAAACAATAATTTATTTTGTTTTAAATTATTACATGGTGTTGAAAGTAAGATTTATTGTCTTAGAAATCAAGATTAATTGGATAAAGTTTATGTTTTAGACAACGAGTATGAAATCTCAAGAATGGTCATAGAAAGAATTATCTCAATTTAACTTAAGCTATTATTTTTAAATTTTTGGAAACAAAGAAAGAAACCGGTCACACACGACTGAAAATGGTGACACCAAACGACGAAAGTAAGACGATATGCATGGTGGCAGTGTCTAGTTGGGAAAGATTGCCATCACCATACGTACATGCCCTTGCATGCAGATGCAGCTGATCCAAGGGACAAGTTACACTCATAATGCAAAAGAGACACAGGATTAAATGGTTGGAATTAATGCAATGAAAAATAATAAATTAATTTGTTTTCTCCCTTGAGGCAAAGTTTTTTTTAATTTTTCTTGTAAATTTAGATAGAATTTGATTACTGGAGGGAGATAGAAAAGATAAAGATCGTTTTTTTTTTATATATATATTCTATTTTGAAAATATAAAAATTCATTCAAAAAAATATTCTAGAAATAATTATTTCATATATCTATTTCTTTAATTAAATATATTTTCTTCAGCAAAGATGATCATAAGTATGTGAACACCCTTTTGTTATAAATTGAGGAGGTTGGAGAAGCCTTTTGCATGAACTTCTCTTAGTTGTTTTTACACACAGTACGAAGGAAAAGGAGTATTCTTTTCTAGAAAAAGAGTTCTAGCAATGGCTGCATCTTACTCGGTGCCTTCAATGGTGAGAGCCTCAACAACACCTTTTTATTCTTTACGTGCAAGTTTTCAAGTACTCTGTAGATGATATTCAAGACAGTATTTCTCTTTCTTGCTCGACATGCTAAAATCCATCACAGTATGAACTATGGGCACCAATTTTCCTTCACAAAATTATTAGGATAAATAGAGCAAATGTTTTGGGTGTTTTTTCTTAGTAATTAAATAATCAGAAAATCTTTACAACGCGTGATTATATTGCAATTTGTAAGCAGATAATGGAGGAAGAAGGGAGGTTTGAAGCCGAAGTTGCAGAGGTGCAAGCATGGTGGAACTCGGAGAGGTTCAAGCTAACCCGCAGACCATACTCAGCAAGAGATGTTGTGGCTTTAAGAGGCAACCTAAAGCAAAGCTATGGCTCGAATGATATGGCCAAGAAGCTGTGGAGAACTCTCAAGACTCACCAAGCCAATGGCACTGCCTCTAGGACTTTTGGTTCCCTTGACCCTGTCCAAGTGGCCATGATGGCTAGGCACTTGGACAGCATTTATGTTTCCGGTTGGCAGTGCTCCTCTACACACACCAGTACCAATGAACCAGGTCCTGACCTTGCTGATTACCCCTATGACACAGTCCCTAACAAAGTAGAACATCTGTTCTTTGCACAACAATACCATGACAGGAAGCAAAGAGAAGCAAGAATGAACATGAGCCGTGAGGAGAGGGCTAGGACCCCATATGTTGATTACTTGAAGCCAATAATAGCTGATGGGGATACTGGTTTTGGAGGCACTACAGCAACTGTTAAGCTTTGCAAGCTCTTTGTGGAGCGTGGTGCTGCTGGTGTCCATATTGAGGATCAGTCCTCTGTGACCAAAAAATGTGGTCATATGGCTGGTAAGGTGCTTGTTGCTATTAGTGAGCACATTAACAGGCTTGTCGCTGCAAGGCTGCAATTTGATGTTATGGGGGTGGAGACAGTGTTGGTAGCTAGGACTGATGCAGAAGCAGCTAATTTGATCCAAACCAATGTGGACGCTAGAGATCACCAGTTCATTTTGGGTGCCACTAATCCAAATCTTAGAGGGAAAAATTTGGCCAATCTTTTGTCAGAAGCAATGGCAGCTGGTAAAACTGGAGCTGAACTTCAAGCCCTTGAGGACAATTGGCTTGCAACGGCACAACTCAAGACATTCTCTGAGTGCGTTACAGACGCAATCAAGAGTATGAATATTGGAGAGTATGAGAAGGAGAGGAGATTGAATGAATGGATGAACCATTCTAGCTATGATAAGTGCCTGTCCCATGAACAAGGCCGAGAGATTGCTGAAAGATTGGGTCTTAACAATCTTTTCTGGGACTGGGACTTGCCTAGGACCAGAGAAGGGTTCTATAGGTTTAGAGGGTCTGTGGATGCGGCTGTTGTTCGTGGCAGGGCTTTTGCTCCACATGCTGATCTTATTTGGATGGAGTCTGCGAGCCCAGATTTGGCTGAGTGCACCAAGTTTGCTGAAGGATTGAAGTCAATGCATCCTGAGATCATGTTGGCCTATAATCTTTCCCCATCTTTCAACTGGGATGCATCTGGTATGACCGATGAACAAATGAGAGATTTCATTCCTAGGATTGCTAAGTTGGGTTACTGCTGGCAGTTCATTACACTGGCAGGTTTCCATGCTGATGCACTGGTCACCGATACTTTTGCAAGAGATTATGCTAAGAGGGGAATGTTGGCCTATGTAGAGAGGATCCAGAGGGAGGAGAGGAAAAATGGAGTTGACACCCTTGCACATCAGAAATGGTCCGGTGCAAATTACTACGATCGGTATCTGAAGACTGTCCAGGGAGGCATTGCCTCCACTGCTGCCATGGGCAAAGGTAAGGGATACACATTTTTTGTATATTAAAGGAGAGTTTAATTGGAAACAATTTGAAATTCTTGAATTCTAATACTGTTTTACAGGAGTGACCGAGGAGCAATTCAAAGAGACATGGACTAGGCCAGGAGCCATGGACATGGGGGGTGCAGGAACTGAGGTGGTTGCTAAGTCAAGGATGTAACAGAAGAGCTGCTTTTGAGTATGGTTAAAAGGTCATTTGGAACATTAACCAGTTTCTATATTCTGGAACTGGAAGTGAATAATTTGCGGAAATAATTTCCATATGCTATTAGGCCATTCTTGGCTACTCTTTTTTTCCCCAGCCACATTGTGCTTGTTATTACTTGTTCTAGCTCTCTCTAAAAAGCCTTCGTCAAAATTGGAACTCGCCAATGTTTACTGTAATTCAGTTTCTTCGTATGTTTGCAATATTATATCATGTTTCTGCTTTACTGTACGCCATTGCTAAAGCACACTCAGGCTAGTTCCTGAAACTTACTAGCATTTAACGCATGGTTAATTACTTGACTGTTACTAATCAAAAAGCTAAAAATCTCCGCAGGAAACATAGAAAGAGGGTTTTTTTGGGTCCTAAAGGCACTCAGGAAACATTTGAACTAATTGTTATATCGTGCATTAGTTGGTTTCTTAGCAAACTTATCTGGAGAGGAACAGTAAACATCAAACTTCAGCATTCGCTATTGTTGCACAGGTTTTGAATCGAAAAACATCACCATTCCAAGATTGCCAAGTTGTACAACATGGAATCTTGGATTAATTATTCTTTATTCCAAAATCAGAATGCACTGATCTGGCCGTGTGACAGATTTTCTGTGCTATATCTGATAATAAGTCAAGGGAGAACTAGAACAATATATAAACAAAGCTACCGCATGCACACTGTAAAAGATCAGTCAACGTACTTTCCTGTGTGGATTAATTCTTCTTCCAAGGTTTCAAAATAGAAAGGACTATGATAATTGCAATGATCAAGACCAAAATAATGGCAATCATCATGCATTTCCTTGACTTCTTTTGCAAGTTCTTTGCAGTTCTAAGAGCATCTGTACCATTATGAACATGGTCCACTGCATTTGTCACCTGTAACCAAAATATTGAAGGCAAAACATGTTGATGAGCAATGTTAACTGTAAGATTGTAGTTGTTGGAGATGGCCAGTCTAATTTTTGTGACACATGAAACAGGAATCCCACCAAAAGTTGTTCAAAAATAGTGAAATTGAGTTTCTCGATCCTAAGTCATTATACAGTAACATATAAAACTTTATGCTTATGTTGCATGGACAATCGAAATGTTTTGCACGTACAATTACCAACAAAAACAGTGGTGCATTTCAATAATGAAATGAGGAATGCATATGCAAAGTGATGGCCGATTGTATTACTCCAGAAACCCTAATTAGCAGAACGAAATGGGTTAGATTTGTTTAGATGACATCTAACAAGAACAAATCTGAAATAAATTTTGCGTTCTTGATCAGAACCACAACCAACACCAAAAAGTTCAGATGAAATTGAATTGACCCAAGTGTCAAGACTTTAGGCCGTTGATTTGATCCAATTTCCACTCTCACGGGCCAGATTCATTATAAAGTGTGGTTGCAAAAAGGCATTAGAATAGGGTAGTCAGGTCAGGTAGACATAGGGAATGAAGCTAGAACCAAAAAGACTAACTTCTAAAACAACAGTTAGTCAACTATAATGGCTACTACAAGTAAAAGTATTATAATGGCAATGCACATCCATTTTCGAGAATTCTTCTGAAGTTTCTTTGCAGTTTGAAATGCAGTTGTCCCTGACTGGGACATGAGTGACTGCATTTGCAACCTGAGCAACATTTTCATTAATGCAATGCCAAGAAACACACGACCTTGCCATAAAGCTAGCAACTCCCACATACACATGATAAGTTGAAAAAGGATGTGATCTCTGAGTAGGAACAAACCTGATTTTCGATGTTATCTAGGATCTCTCCTTGAGCATCGACTAGAACAGCCAAATCACCAAAAATCTGACAAAATTATAATCATATTAGCAAGCTTGCTTTCAACAGCTAGCATGAGTACTGTATCCAGGTCTAGCAGCAGATATACCTCTTTCAGTTCTAGAAGCTTTTTCTCAATTTCTTTTACCGCATCGTGTCTCTCCTGGATTTCTTCCAAGGTGTTTAGCACCTGCAGCCATGTCTCAAAATTACAAACTTTACAGAACGGTTCCATCAAACAGTGGTTTTAAAGCAATCAATTAGAAGAAGAAACTCTTCCATTCTTGAGCTGACGAATAGTAACTTCAAAAACTAAAATTGAAAGAACCGGTGTCTAGAACCGGTGAAAAATGACATGATATTCCTATAGTTTCTGTTGTCTCAGTAGGGAACTGTGTGATCTTTTCTCCTGTTGTCAAATAAACGAGTTCAGTGTTATGGCGCCATTGTTGAAGCTTTATGAATTCTTTTCTAATCACAAAAGCTTCAAGAGGATCTACCTAACATCAACTCAACAGTGAACTTAAAGATACTCAAATTCAATATGAGAACAGCATAATACTCCCATGTACCAAAATATAGACTCCTAAGAAATCCAAAGAATCTGTTTATCCAACAAATATCAGGAAAGGCATCAACTCAAGAGGATGAACATGATATTCCTATAGTTTCTGTTGTCGCAGTAGGGAACTGTGTGATCTTTTCTCCTGTTGTCAAATAAACGAGTTCAGTGTTATGGCGCCATTGTTGAAGCTTTATGAATTCTTTTCTAATCACAAAAGCTTCAAGAGGATCTACCTAACATCAACTCAACAGTGAACTTAAAGATACTCAAATTCAATATGAGAACAGCATAATACTCCCATGTACCAAAATATAGACTCCTAAGAAATCCAAAGAATCTGTTTATCCAACAAATATCACATCCAAAACTATTCAAATGTAGCAAAATTTATGCTCTTGTATGTGAATTTTCTAAAACTGAAAAAGCTTGCGGTATTTTACGCAGAGTGGTGTTGGATGTCAGGAAAGGCATACCTCCCCTCGGCCCTGTTCTTGAATTGCCTTCTGAAAGATTTGCTCACTGTTTCCAGTTTCGATCAGGTGGTCAATTGTCTAACATGATCAATCAGAGTTGAAAAATTATAAAAACCTCCATATCGCCTTATACCATAATTTCTAGTTTTAAAACTCAGGCTCACCTTTTCGTCTGGTCTGGTTCCCGTGACTGCTCAATCATAGACAACAAAAGATGAATCCACCGTTTTAAAATGGCAACATACTTAAAGTATTAGATCATCATTATACACTCTATATCCTTATTGTAACTTCAATGTTTTTTGTCGTATACAAACCTGTAATAACCCTTCTCTCCACAAGCTCACGATATTCATCTTGAATCTTTTGTCTTAGGGTCTGCAGAAAAATACAAAAATGAGAAACTGTACATAAACAACTACAAAGTAACCTGCTCGAGATGTAGATCTACCTGGAACTCTGTCATTAGATCCCTGAACCTCTTGGTTATGGCACTGGAATAAATTAAGATGGGAAAATAATTAAAGGTAAATACCTTGTGCACATATAGACATGAGAAATACATATATATGATTTCATTCTAAATCAAGAAAGTCTAGCCCTTCGTTGGAAACACACTTCGTAACATTCATCCTTGCTCTGTCAACACCAGTTCCCTTTTCACATCCAGGTTTCTGTCGGCTGTCTAAGTTCTAAAACAGACAGGAAAGAGAGGAAATCAGCATAGAAAAATGTCTAGCTATTCTTAACAGGAATGAAGAGGGATCTAGTCAAGGAAAAGTGAAGGATTACATCTTTGTTTATTGCTACTATTCTTTCTTTGACATTACGTGCAATTTTACCCACTTCATCAACATCTTTTTCCATCCGCTTCTTGATAGCTGCAAAGGTTTAACAAATTCTTAGAATGCTACAAGCAAAAGGGGAAATCTCGGAAACTTAGTCAATAGCCTAAGGTGACAAAACAATGAAGAAACAGCTATAAAAGTTCCTGCACCATGTTTCATTAAGTTATCTAAATTTGTACTCAAATTAAGCAGCCAACTAAATCTAATTTCAATCTAGTCACACGGCCAGCAATGAGCTAACACCAAGTTTCTTCACTGATCACAAACAGCCAAGTGATAGACTCGCCGTCTACATGTCAGGGACTTGGAATGTTGAAATTCAAAGTTCAAGTGTTCTAACACAACTAAAGCATCTAGACAAAGAGTCACCTTTCATTGCAGATGCTTTTGTTACAGATTTTGAATCTTCATTAGCTTCCTGCACAAAAGTTGAAATTAGAATGCTACATAAGAGGAATGCAACTATTATCAATTTGTCTTCGTTCTCTGACTCTGGCAAGTGAAATCATGACTAGAAGATCAGCTAAACTGTGCCCAAGAAAAATCTCAGTGGTTATTATCGTTGTCCCTCAACAGTGGGAACAGATTACTTTATTTTTCTCAAATATGCTAGAAGACATTTCTCTAGAACAGCAATGACAGAGTAGAAGCACATCAGTGTCATTGATTGCACCAATGTTGATACCTTCTAGATTTTGAAACCTTAACCAAACTGATCCTTTCTGCAGTCTGGACACGAGACAAACTTTTCCGAACAAAGTGCAGCCAAATGGGAGCACAGTCCACCAGAATTCACGTGTATCTAAGAGAAGAAAAAAAAGTATTCTTGGGATTCTTCTAATCTAGATAAACACATAACTGAAAATTGCCATCCATACAGCTGCAATGCCAAGTTGAATTGAAATGCACATCAGTCGAGTCCCCCTTTTTTCTGATTATTGTTTCAACTCAAATATAATGGTGAAATCATACTCATTGTGGAATCCACTCATAAATCATGAAAAAGAAGAAGCAAATACCCCATCTTCTACACAAAAATAGAGATAGGAGACACCATAAAATTATCTGACTATGCCATTTTACTACAGTAGAACCACAGCACATAAATCTACCTGCCGCTTGCCAATATGATTAATCATCTAACATTCCAGGAAATTTCTCAAAAAAACCTGACTTCATATTATAAAGGAAGTATGGTTTCCTACCTTCAGATTCTTTAGCAGCCCATTAATCTTATCAAGCTGCTTCCCAACCTCTTGTATCTAAAAGCAAAAGAATGAGTCCAGGAAGCAATTAGGAAAATGTAAACTAAAAGCAAAATTTTAAAAACAAAAATAGAACAAGAACAAGAAGATGAACAATGCAACGTGTATAAAGAAATGCACAGTTCCTACATGACTTGTTTCCATGGGATTTGGAACCTCAAAGGACAATAAACAATGGTGTCAAATACCTTCTTATTGAAAGCTTCCATTCCCATATCAGGGTTGCTCCTTGAACCCCGTATCCCCATTTCAATATCACCATCGATAGGATGGTGGCCTTTGGAATCACCAATAAACGAACTCTGGAAATAAAACACAGGCAACACAAAATATTTCTCATTTCAATAGGAGGTGGAAGAACAACACACTGGTATCAGCTTTCAATGAACAATCAATTCATAGTGGAAAAATTCAATAGAAGTCCAACGTTACTCATATATATATCATTGCAGAGTAAAAAGTGCTTAAGAGAGTTTTGGTACTGAAGAATTGGAAAGTCCAACCCAAAAATTTCATAACTGGGTTAACAAAGATTCAGTTTTGTGATGAAAGGGAACAAAAAGATGACAACTTTTATAGAGTTAAGAAAATTTCCACTGATTTTTCTATTCACAAGATCAAAATCAAAACTTTAATTCAGTTTCTTTTTCCTCTGTTTTCTCACAACCAAACTAAGACATGATCAAATTTGTTTCTTGAGATCATCTGGGTCACTGAATTTAGAAACAAAAACCACAGAAATCATTCACGGGCATCCCTGGAAAGGTCCAAATTCAAATAAAATCCACTAAAAAAGAAAAAAAAATCGAACTTAAGTGCAATTCATGACCATGTCTCAGTCTATGATCATTAACAAAGCCAACTTCACACTAAAAGCAACGCTAAACCTGCTCCTAGCCAATCCATCACTACAAACCCAGATAGATTCAAACCTTAAAAAACACATCAACATCAACTAAAACGTTGCTAAAGATCTCAATTCACTACCATCTCCAATCCCATATACACGGATCACAAAAATTAAATTACAGAAGAACAAAACACAAAAGTTATATATATAAAGAAACAAAGTTTACCGTGAGTAAGTCATTCATCTTGATCAAATCACAAGAAGAGAAGGACCAAGAGACCAAATGTTGTTGAAAAGGTGATGTCTTGTTGAAAAGAAAAGGAAAAACGGCAGAAGAATGTGGAAACAATGTTATGGTATTGATTTTTAATGTTTTTCGAGTGTGTAACGTTTGTTGGCCGGCAAGAATGTCTTTGTTATTACACATGCACACATCGAGACCACCTAAGACGTTACAAACAAAAACTTATTATTGCCACTTTGCAGTAATCTTCTACTATTATAAAATCCAATGCTTCTCTTGTTCTCGATTTAAAAAATAAAATAAGAAGAAACTCTTAACTAAAATATTGGTCAAATCCTGTGCAAGTCTACACTAAAGTTTATCTTCTTTACCAAAATATTTCACAGCTTTGGCAAGAAATATCTGCAAAGACAGAATGACCCACCCCAGATGGTAACAGTGAAGGGTTCATGACTAGAACATACTGTGAGTGGAATTTGTTCGTGTCATGCTTTGATTGAAAGCTATCTGCAGAATCATCTAAAATACAGCAGATTTCTGCAGCGATGAGAATTCTTTGGTCAGATTCAACCTCGGTGCTCTAATTCAATCTGCTATAACCACTGTTTTATTTGCAAAAAAAAACAAAAAAAAAGTTTCCTCTTGTGGTGTTTAAAGCCTTCCTATTGAATTTTCTTAAGCTTTTCTGCGATAGTTGTTCAATGATGCCAAGGCACTTCAAAATTCTATGGTGATAAAACAGGTTTTTCTTCAACAGTGAAGTTTAGCAGACCGCAAGACTGGGCCATCGAATTCAGCCACTGGGAATTTTGAAGTAGTGGGAGAGAACTAGTTGTTTTTAAAGCAGATTGAAGTCTACACAACCCAGCTATTGTCCTGTCAGAGGAAAGCAGGAATAGTGAATCGTGTAGTTCTCTGAAAATATATCTACAGACTACAGTTAGCAGGAGGGAATTTATGGGAAGATCAATCTGAGTAATTTTGCTTCTGAAAACCAACAAGACGAATACCAATACTATTTACTGCAAGGTGAAAGGTGGTCTACCCATGGATTGGCCAGTTCCTATTTGGAAGTTTGCAACTTCTTATCTGCCACAATTTCTTCCCCTGCTAATAGTTTAGCCCGTTCTTTGAATTACCATGGGCCTGAAACACAAGGAGATTATACTCATTGATGTTAATTAGGAGACCTGTGGACTTTTGTTGCTTTGCATGAAGATTTTGTACTTGTAGGCTTTATGTTACGCGAATTTGACCGCTCAATTACGACCTTATAATGCAATTGCATTCTCTGCTTCAATTATGGTTTTTGTTTTGGTATTCCTAATTTATCCACTAGGTCGTAGCAATTATATTTTGATTCATTTCTTTTTCCAAGAATTTCATAATTTGATCACTGAAACTATTTTGTCACTACCAATTTTTGAATCTTCCTTCAAAGTTTTGTACCTTTACGAATCCAAATTTATATACAAACTCTTTTTTTATATAAACAAAGTAGAGTTCTACATAATATGATAATATAAGTAACTTCGTATTATAAATTAATTATCTTAATATAAAAGTTGAATACAAAATTCTATAATTATGGAGCGCTAACTAGGCATAAAAGAATAGGTTCTGAACGTCCAAGAAAAACAATCTGCTAACAAAGTTATAAGCATGAAAAAAAAATAACGAGAGGATGAGTTCAACAAATCAGTAAGTAGATAACATTAAATATACACATACGAGGTAATAAGACAAAGAAAAACATATATAAATTTGGCTTTAGGCTTTTACAAGAAAGTTTCACAAGGCATAACAAGAATATTATAATGTAAGGTTTGTTAAAAAATCAAAATG
>Ga0325411_1002746_pt1 | contig 19843 bp, 14 predicted proteins | sample PopdelMetagenome_13_FD_206181 | JGI IMG/M metagenome (GOLD analysis project Ga0325411, IMG submission 206181) | Populus deltoides microbial communities from Bellville, Georgia, United States - Xylem-PdIQD-R4 | ecosystem: Host-associated > Plants > Phyllosphere > Stem > Wood/Secondary xylem...
TATTACTATTTTATAAAATAAATAGAAAATATTAATAATACATTTCACATGAAACAAATTTTATGGTATTTGACAAGTAATGATTTAAAACATGGTGATAGTTAAATGATGATGATGATGTTGTTGTTGTTTAAGTAATGGTGATGATGGTAGTGACAATGATATGAGTGGTGATGATGGTTAACGGTGAAATTGTAGTGGTAGTGACGTGTTGGTAGTGGTAACGATGATGGATGAGATATGAGTGATGACGACAATAACGGTACTAAAAGAAATGACAATGGTGGCGTCAGAGGTAATAGGGATGGTTAAAACTGCTAGATGATATATAAGTTAATTACTATAGTAAAAGGGTAGAAAGATAATGGAATAATCTCTCAAAAAACTCTCAACATGCAAAATAATTTCCCAACGAATTAATCAACTACTTTTATAATTTGATTATAAAATTTTTTTATTAACCATTTTTATTACGAAATATTTTACTTAAAGAAATAGAAATAGAAAATATCTAAATGTAAAATATTTACTCAAAACAAAGCCCCTTAAACAATTAAAATTTTAAATACCTCATAGTTTGTTCAATTAAATGAATTATTTATGCCCAAAGAAAATGACAGATTAGTAAACTAATTAATTTCCTATTAAAATATCAACAATGATGTGAAAAGCCTCTAATACAACTAGTTGAGTAATATTTCCTGATGAGACCATTTTTTTTAACTGTAAAGATAATTTTAAGTTTGTTTTCATATATTAAAATCAAGTACCTCTTTTATTAGATTTAAGTAAACTATCCACGTTTAGATTGACAATTTATAATAAATTATTTTCTTGCAGTCTCGCAAATCTATTTACTAACTAAATTAATTTAGTAGCAATAGATTAAAAAAAGTATTGCATGTGAATTACTCTAAATGTGTTCGATTCTACACAATTTTATATTTTAAAATCTATTAAGATCTAATTTTCAATCTACTATGGGATGTATCACATACATAAGGAAAAAAAAGTTGGATTTTAATGTTATGATAAATAAGATTTATTAATATAAATATTTTTTTTGTTTCTTATTATTTGGTGAAAAAAGAAGATTGAACATTAACAAATATACTAAAAAAAAATAGGGTGGCTATAATTGTTTATATAAAAAGTAAAACTACCCCCCAGTTCTTTCAATTAATTATTGCACTTCAACTTTTTTTAATTAAATCTTTTTGTGACCTAATTTTATGAGGTATAGTTTGAGATTGAGAAAGAAAAAGAACTAAAACTGAGAAGACCAAATTGTTAAACAAGAGGAAACTACATTTCAATCCCTTTTGTTTTTTGGAATTTTTTTCTTTTGATCAAAATGATCATTTTTTTTTTAAGTTTTTAGGTTTGAGAAAGAAGAGAGAAACTCACTGAAAAACAACAAAAAAGAGAGAAATTTATTGGTTTGTCACATTTCAGTAACTTCGATTCTCACCTTTACCTTTTCTTTCAAGGGCCCTTGTTGGTCCAATGCTAGGTCTTTTTGCCCCTCAAGCAAGTAAATACACATTGCCTTGAGGCATTTCCTCTCACTGTGGCCACTCTAGTGAACTTTAATGACAAGTACCTAATAACAACATTGATTTGATGTAGGAGAGGCTTAACTAGAATAACGTTGTAACCCAAGGCCATGTCAATGACCATGAAGGTTTGTTTGAGAAAGACACGCTCAAGGTGAGTGCCAATAGTATGTGAGATCTCCAATGTGCCCTTCACTAGTATGCCCGATCCAAATTAGAGGAGTTTGCACATGAGTTAATCTTAAAATGGTATATCCCTATCTATCACTTCTCTAGAAAAGATATTAACCACACTGCCATCATCCACTAACAGTCAATGAACTTGATGGTTAGAAAGGATTGTGGAGATGACTAGGGCATCTTTATGGAGAAAGGTTACCCCCTCTCCATCTTCTAAAGTGAAGATGATGGGCTCGTGTCATAGGTTCTAAAAACAAGTAGCTGTAAAGACTTGTTTCCACACTTTCTCTTCTTCGTGTTGGAATCACCCCCTGTTGAAGTGCTATCTAAGATCACATTAATTTCAGATATTGCCTGAATAGACTCGCAAGGCTCTTCCCTACTTTTCCCATGATGGAAATCCTTCTTCACAAATTGACAGAGATAGCTTTTAGCTATCATCCTTTTGATTTCTTTCTTCAAAATGAAACACTCTTATGTGTCATGTCCTTTATCCCTATGGAATAGACAATACTTCTTAGAAGTGCGAGTGTTAGGTGGTGATCTCATGGGCGAAAGATATTGAACAAATGTTTTACCCTCGATGACAGTAAAGACTTTTGTAAAGGTGGCATCCAATATAGTGGTGTACATTTTAGGGTAGGTTAGGCGTCTCCTGGTTGGTTTCTTTTGACATTTCTTAGGGTTATCATCCCTCCTATAAGAGCGATCCCGCTTGAAAGATCTCTTTGATTGACTCTTTTTATAGAAATAAGGAGGCCTATATTATGGCACATTTACCTCTTCACTTGTATATGGTTCTTCATGGTCTGCTTTAATTTCAACAAACTTCTATTTGGTAGAGCATACAACTTTTTCCACAAAGCTCTCCTCTTACCCTATTTATCAAGGCCTCAAAAGCCATTAGCTTGATTAATTCGTCAACCTTGATCATTTCCTTATTAAAACTCTTCAGATATACTTATGTGGACTCATCATTTGCTTGAGTAACCCCAAAGAGTTTTGTGAAACTTTTTTTAGCTGGGATGCTTGTGCTAAACCATGCTACCAATTGGTGCAAAGGTCATCAAAGCTTATAATAGAGCCTGACTTCAAATTATTATACCATGCATATAATACCATACACATACTGACCCTTTGAAGGTTGTGAGGAGGATCTTGCACATGACATTGTTATCTTAGATGACAAATTCTAGGATTCTCTATATATTTTATGTATGTTTTTTTTTTTGGGTTAGCAAGACTGACCATGGTTGTACAAAGTCATCTTGATGGAAATATAGTCATTGGGAGTACAAGTACACATCACTTATCTTAACAAGAGATAATCTCATATCTAATGAAGAATAGAGACATCTTCATATGCATGCTCCCCCTGCAACTGCTTTCTCACTCCTGTGTCTATAAGGTTTTAGGGAGTTTAAGGTTTCTGGAGTGGAATAACGAGATCAATGGCTAGCCTTCATCCTGTAATGGCTAGATGAGTGTCAATAATACTTGTTATGTGCATGAGCATCATGACAACGTGAACGCCCTTTAATAGGGCTTAGTGACCATTAAGGATGAAAGCCTTATAACGTGTCATTCTGCCAAAAATCTTTTAGATAGTGCAATTGTTTGCGAGTTCTTGGTGTAGTCTACAATTGTAGAGCTATAAAAAGGGTGTTGTTGCAAGTGTAAGATTTGTTGAGGTGGCAAAAACTGATTTTGCCTCTAAGCTGCCAACACAACCTATGTAAAGAGTTGCACTTGGTTGATAAGCTGGTGAAAGTTTGGTTGGACAGAAGTGTCCACTATGGCAAGGAGGTCTGTCATACATCCTATTCTAAGAGTGTCTTGATTATCTGTCATTGATGGTGATTAGAGATAATAAAAAACTAGTACTGGTAGAACAATTGATGACTTTTTAATCATATTCTTATAAACTATACCAATTGATGATGTTCCAAAATCTAAAGTGCTTAGGAATAATATTTTTAGCGATTAGATTATGGGTTAATCATAGGTTCTAAAAAAGCTTGTAACTTGCAAAACAGTCTCATTTGGAGCGATTTGAGGACCCTTAGATGACAAAGTCAGTGACCTTTAAGTAAATAGTTATAATAAATGAGAGAATGAACATTTATTTTTAAGAAAAAAAAGTGTTTGTTATTAATTTTGATAGGATAAATGCTATGAAATTATGAATGTATTTTGGTTGAGAACAAAGAATGTGAACCCTTTAACCTATGTGATTCTAGGGGTATTTATACTCTTAGAACCCTGTAGAAAAGATACCTCTTAAAGGTTTACGAGGTCTTTCTACCCATATAGTACTCATTAGAGATGAAAATCCCTGACATTAACATTAATACGTGGTGAGATATCCTTGATATTAATTTTAATAGGGGATAAGAGACGAATATCCCTAATATTAACATTATTTATTAAAAGTCATAAGAATAAACAAATGGAGCCTTATGGCCTAATATTGGATCTATAATGATCTTTAGACCTTTAGCCATTTCTGCTTCACACGTTACAAAGCCCATGGTTAATGGGTATGGCAACGAGCTAAACTTGTATCCACTTGGGCTCGACACAGTACCCAACTCAAGGGCGGTGAGTTTGACAGATCACAAGACTCACGCGCCCATTGAGCTTGGCATGCAGATAAGCCCAATAATACTAGGTCCGGCAGTTCACCAACTGCATACCCACATGAGTTTGACACGATGACAAGCCCAATGACAGAAGGTATGATAATTTGCCAGATTTATGTCTGTTTTGGCTCATCACTAGAAAAAAGTATTAGCAACATCTAAATATTTTTTTATGTTAAAAAAATTTAACCCGGTCTATAATGTAACACAAATGAATACTCTAGTGAATTTTTGAATTAAGTGTCACATAACGATAGGGAGAGCATAAAACGAAGAAAGGAAGAAGAGATGTGGGTTAGTCCTTCCCTGGAATCAAACCCCACCTTTTACCTTTATAGCAAATAAAAGAGATATACCTTAGATTGGTCCCCATTTTCTTAATTAGTTTCCTAATCTATATTCTTATCTAGTTGAGTATCCAATAAATTCGAAACCATGAATTAGATCCTTCCATGAACAAATATGCCCAATCTTTCTCTCAATTAGCTCCTCAACCTAGAACAGTGTTAGACAAATTTGTTGAAACAAGGATCCAATTGACTAAAAATATAGTTCCATGACCTCATTGAAAAGTAGTTATATGATGGGCGGCGACCGACCCCTCTCGCCCTTTCCTCACAAAGCAGAAGTCAGCCCTCTCCATGGCCAGCTAGTCACTCTCGGGCCATCTCTTTTCTTTTCCTCATTTTTCTATTATAAGTAGCATTTTTTTTTTAATTCTGTTTACAGAAAGAAATCTACCTGTAAAAAAGATGGATGAACTCACAAAGGTACTTTACCTTCTATCCATTAAATTTGCGATGCCCTGTTCTATACTTGAACATTTGTATATCACAAGAACATAATAGATTCTGACATCGACAACAAACACAGTAAATTCTACCTCTGGCATGCAGATTAACAAAAAATATCATGTATGGCCGACCCTAACTTAACTTAGATTGAGGTCATGTTGTTCTTGTTAACATGGTGAAACTGTTCTTTCTTTATTTACTAGATTTGATGAAGTCATAAAGGCACATTAACCTTTTCTTTTTTATATTTCATTTTTATCGATTTAATTTACTTTCAATTGAACCCGTAAAAATACAGCAACCAATGCATGTTTATATCACAAAAACAGCAATGGACAATGAAACCCAGATTTCAAATATTTATAATAAAATCCTTTTCTTCTCCAAATTTCTCAATAGTATTCGGTGTTAGAATCTTGACTAGATATTTTAATTAATTAAAATAGGAAAATGCAAAAATAAGTAGAAAGAAAGAGTTCATGTGTTCTCGTGGGGTGGCTTTTGTTGCCGTTAGTGATAAGCACGCCTGGCAACTCATCATTCCCTCCAACTCCCTTCTCTCTCTCCCGTTCCCTATTCTTCCTCTTCTTCTTCTCTTTAGGCCCCCACCTCTCTCTCTCTCTCTCTCTCCCCCTTTTTTTAAGCCTGTCCAGCTTTTCTCTCCTCCTCTCTCTGTCTTGGCAGCTAAAACAAGAAAAATTAAAAACAAATTCTAATCTTCTCTTAATTTTTGTGATTAGATTGGATCTGGGGTTGGTTCTTTATTGGATTATCAGCTTCATACACCAGGTATTTTCATGTCACGATTGTGAATTTCCCATTTTTTTAGCATCTGTGTTTCTTAATTATCATCCCTTTTGCTGAATCCATTAAAGTAGACCACAATTTTGGTTCCTCTGTGGATGTTTGACATGTGGGGTTTTCTTGTTCGTATTGAAAGTAGCAAGATTTTGTTGTTTACAGTTTTTTTTTTTGGTTTTCGGTGCTCTGGGTTTGATCTGGTGTTTTTAGATTGGTCCTTTTATTGATCTTGGTTACGTTAGCTTATGTTGGCAATGGTAGGCTACTTGATCCAGGCAAAATTGCATCTTTTGGTGTGTGGTTTAGTAAAATATTGTTTGTTTTCGAATTTCGATATTTTGGAAGGTTTATTTTGTTGGATTTTCAATGTAGGTTTGGTTAGTATTTCGTTTTCTAATGTTTTGTTATAGAGTTTCTCGTCAAATTCTTCTCTTCTATGAGTAGTTTTGCTTTGATCATTGGTTGGTGTGCCAAATGTTTTCTAGTTGTGATTCCATGTTTTGACTCACATATTATCCGGGTTTATTGATTTCATATTATGGCATTGTCTTGGTTTTTGTGTCATTTTTATAATATTATTTTGTCTGGGATTTTGCCATTTATTGGTTAGTTGCCTACTTAATACCACCATGCGAGTATATACCAAAACATGGAACTGTTTGATGTACGGTTCTACTTAGATGGGCAGAAAAGGGCTGGTTTTTGTTTTTGTGTTATAATTAATGCTTTTTGGTATTTTTAAATGATTTTGATGTTTTAATATAAATATATATATATATATATATATTTTTTTTTGATGCATTTTCAATTGAAAAACTTTTTTAAAAAGTATCTTATATCACAATACCAACACGCACTAATGTGATTGGCTTGAGTAAATGGGAGATAGAACCAATTGACAGACATACCTTTGAGTTTGAGGCTAATTTCACATTTCAGATAGCCATGCTTTTGGTTGGATTAGTTGATATGCTGAATGGCATTGGCATGTTGTGTTTTATTAATCTAAAAACAAGTCTAGAATTTATAGCATTGATCTTCCAGTTGCTTGCACCATCTATCCTGCTGAGAATGAAGTTCTTTGATACCTTTTGGAAGCTAAGAACTTGAGCAAAAAGCAAATGATCGTAGTATTATGAGGTGACTAAGGATGCTAGAATGTGATTATGCAGTTTCCTCTAGAGATGTGATGATAGGAAAGGATGCTAGAATGTGATTATGCAGTTTCCTATAGAGATGTGATGATAGGAACTTAGTTACTGATTATATCTTAGAAATGGGAAAACATGTTGAATTGCGGAAACTGATACTCAATCTGCTAAAGGTATGAGTAAGTACATATGTATCTGGAATTTCATAGTTTTTAGTTTCTAAAAATTGAATGACAATATCATCCTCCAAAGTTCTTTGTCTGGGATTCAGGAATAGGATACAACAACATGCAATGTGAAAACAAATTTGAGACTGCAAACTTCTGTTGAAACATCAGAGTCAGAAACAGATTTTAAACAGATGCATGCATCTGTAGAACGTTCTTATGGTAAACATTGAATTTGGCTATGAAGCATTACGGTGTAAATGGGGCTATTCTCAATTCCAGAATTATTTTAGATGACTTACCTTGGGAAATTTTATACTTCCTGAGCTTCTGCCATTGACACACATCCTTGAAGGCATGTGTTTCCACTGTTTAAGAGGTTCCTGCAAAGTGTTATTAAACAGTTTCCTGTTAGTGTCCTCCTTTTCCAGAGAATTCCAGAATTATTTTAGATGACTTACCTTGGGAAATTTTATACTTCCTGAGCTTCTGCCATTGACACACATCCTTGAAGGCATGTGTTTCCACTGTTTAAGAGGTTCCTGCAAAGTGTTATTAAACAGTTTCCTGTTAGTGTCCTCCTTTTCCAGAGACAAGTTTTTTGTATCGATGCTAAGTGTTGGAGATGAGATATGTTTAAGCATGCATTGTCGGCATTGAAGGATTCATGTTGAGCAGCTAATCAATCTGGAAATGATTCAGATCTGTCGTACTTATTAAAATTAAGTCACACAAGCATGTTCAGATTTATTATGATCCTTTACCTATTTTGCATGTTCTTCCTTTAAATTGTACTAATAGGCATGGAGTCTGAATTGTTTTTGACTTTGTTCTATTTTAATTGCGAAGTTATTTTGTTTGCCTCACACCAAGAAGTTTCTGAGTCCCACCTCCTCTCCATTCTATAGAGTATAGAGTCGTTGCCTGAAATTGTTTCATTACTTGTGCCTTTTCAAGTAGTTTGTATCCTTTCTTTTCCATTCCATTAACTAATATAAATGATGCCAATTCATTTCAGGGTAATCCTTTCTCTATATTCAGCCTGAAGTTGTGGCCATCCAAATAATTGAAGAGCAGAAACAGTATGGCTGTTTCCATGAGAGATTTAGACTCAGCCTTTCAGGGAGCTGGACAAAAGGCGTATCCTTTGTTTGACAAAATATGAAGCATATTTGAGTTATCTTTGTTCACTTATGAAATTCTTTTTTGCGAGTTGCACTTTCTGAAAGTTCTGATTTCCTTTAATGTGGCTTGTATTTTAGTTGCATAGTAACTCAAGGGGTGTGAACTATTACAACCACCTGTGTTAATCTTAGATAGATATAGTTTTCAATTGTTCTATCTCTGCAAGACCATTTCCTTGACAAATATAGTGGACTTGAAATATGGCGGATTGAAAACTTTCGTCCTGTTCCTGTGCCGAAGTCCTCTCATGGAAAATTTTTTATGGGGGACTCCTATGTAATTTTGCAGGTTGGTGTTTTGTTTCCTATTCATTGTGCTTCTTGTGTGTGTGTGCATGCATCTGCATCTGCATGTGTTTGTTCTATAAATGGTTGCAAAAGGAGAAGGGTTCATATGATCATATGATTGGGTAAATTGTTGGTTATCTGATTTTGTTTGGAGTTCTCTTCACTAGCTTTAATAGTGAGAAAGAAGATCAATCAGGTAGAAGTTGGGGGGGGGGGGGGGGTTCTCTAAGAGGGTTTATCCATGTGCATTGATGTCCTTCTTAATGTGTCTGTACTAATTAGTAAGTTGACTTAGTGAATATGGAAGAAAGTAGTGAACAAATGATACACTAAGAAGTAATTTTGAGTGAGCAGAAAATAGAATATAGCCTTTGATAGACAGAGAAATTGGGGAAACAGGAATTGGCTGATTAAGGTCTTGCTGAGTATGAATGGGAAGAAGGCTTATATGAAAGACTGTATCTCCAACATTTGAATCTGAAAAGAGAAAAGCAAAAGAGACTGGCAGGTGTTTTGCTTCTCTTTTGAGTCTTCGCTGTTTGATATCAATCATCCATTCTGTTTTAGAGGATTCACTTATTATTCCTATCGATGGCGTAGACTGTTCTTTTGAGTGAGTGATATAGTTGTTTCTTACTCTCTCCCTCTCCCTCTCTCTCTGTTTTTATTTTTTGGATCTTCAATTTTCTGTGATATATCAGAGTGAAGCTTTTCATGAATTTGTATTGTATGATGCAATGTTTGTTTTCTCTCTGCAGACGACTGCACTAAAAAGCGGTTCCTTACGTCATGATATTCATTATTGGCTAGGTAAAGATACCTCTCAGGTCAGTCACTGTTTTTCATAATCTAGATGCTTTGCACCAACAGATTTGTGTCCATGATTTTGGTCTTGTGACCACACTCTTTTTAAATAGGATGAAGCAGGTGCTGCTGCCATTAAAACAGTTGAACTAGATGCCGCTCTTGGAGGCCGTGCTGTACAGTATCGTGAAGTACAGGGCCATGAAACAGAGAAGTTCTTATCTTATTTTAAACCATGTATTATACCACAAAAAGGTGGAGTTGCGTCTGGCTTCAAACATCCCGAGGCTGAGGAACACCAGACTTGCTTGTTTGTTTGCACAGGAAAACATGTTGTCCATGTGAACGAGGCAAGTCTGAAATTTGATTTTGTATTTATGAGGAATAATTATTAATATTATCAATCATTATGTCTCTATATTAAGCTTCAAACTTTGGCAGGTTCCTTTTGCTCGATCCTCACTCAACCATGATGATATTTTTATTCTTGATACGAAGTCAAAAATTTTTCAATTTAATGGTTCCAACTCATCCATTCAAGAGAGAGCTAAAGCTTTAGAAGTGGTCCAGTACATCAAAGATACTTATCATGATGGAAAATGTGAGGTGGCTGCTGTTGGTGAGTGGAGAATTAGACTGGAGACTCTATATTTGATAGTTTAATGGCTATTGCTTGTTGAGTCTTAATTATTTGTCCTTTTTCACATAGAGGATGGAAAATTGATGGCTGATGCTGAAACTGGAGAGTTCTGGGGTTTCTTTGGTGGCTTTGCTCCACTTCCAAGAAAAACAGCTAGTGATGAGGATAAGACTGATGTTTCTCTTTTTACCAAGCTGTTTTGGTAATTTCTTGTTTCGTCTCAAATTTCTTTCCCCAATGACATGTCTTTGCATGCCATAATTCTTCTCTACTCTACAAATTGTTATCATTTAGTGGAAATAGATATATCCTTGTGCATCATTTCCTTGAATGGTAGCTTTCTCCTTTTCATCTTCTCTGAAGTGTTTGAGGATTTTCTATGAAAAATAACATAACAGCTAGCGTGAATCACATTTCTTTCCTGCAAAAAAATTACCAAAACTGTATAATTAGATACTGAAACCTTTCTTTTGGTCTCTTGCGTTAAAAATAAGATTTAATGAATTACTGATTATTGAACCCAATTGTAATATCTATAGTTTTAACAGAATTACTTTATTCTAATTAACATATGTGTTGCCTTCCAAGTTTTAGAAGGGAGAAGAACCTGATGGGGTTGATTATTTGGAGCTAATGAACGAAAATTACATGGCAATCAATACCTATGATTTGATTTTCTCCTTTAAGATAGATCTTTAAAGATGTGGTGGATGAACTATCATGTACAATAATGTAGTTCTGACAAAAAAAAAATGTTTTCAATGAAAGTGTTGAGAAGGGACAGACAGAACCTGTTGAAACTGATTCTTTGACAAGGGAGTTTCTAGACACCAATAAGTGTTATATTCTAGATTGTGGAGCGGAAGTGTTTGTATGGATGGGGAGAAACACTCCTCTTGATGAAAGGAAAAGTGCCAGTGTAGCAGCAGAAGTAATACTTCATCCCATCTTCTTCAATGCAGAGATTATAAAATGTCTGCAATGATATAACTTCTTAATTTTCTTTGCTTGTTGATCTTGCTGATCAGGAGTTAGTCCGAGCTGTTGAACGACCAAAATCCCGCGTTGTTCGTGTAATTGAGGGGTTTGAGACTGTGATGTTTAGATCAAAATTTGAATCATGGCCCCAAACGACTAATGTGACTGTGTCTGAGGATGGTAGAGGCAAAGTTGCAGGTCAGCAGTTGAATTATCTCATAGATCTTATTCTTGTATCTTGTTTTCATTCCTGAAGTAATCTTGATCATCATTAGTTTTAACTACCATTCATTCTTGTCACCATTTTCCAATGCTCATGGATCTTCTTTTCAATGAATCTGCAGCTCTTTTAAGACGCCAGGGGGTTAATGTCAAGGGTCTGTTAAAAACTGCTCCTGCTAAAGAAGAACCTCAACCGTACATTGATGTTACTGGAAATTTGCAGGTGCTGTATGTGTTGTCCTAGTTTGTCAATCTATTAGGTGTGGACTTTGGATTCTAGGACTGGCATGAGACCCATTGTTTATAATTTTATTATTTAAAAGAAAGAAAATCCCATCCTTAGTTGAACATGAGTTGGAGCTCACATACTGCTTCTCTGGGATCCCTTACCTGCATGCCTTCAGAAGCAGTAGGGTAAAAGATATATGGGATACATGAAAGAGTAGTTCTCCAAAATTAATTTTGGAATGTGTAATGAAGTAGCGAAACTAGAGGATATATTTTCAGAATATGCAACTTATCTCAAACAAAAAATGCATGAAAAATATAATTTTAAGAGTTGCATTTTGTTTGAATTTCAGAATGATTAGAGCTCAAGTCTTTCGTATATTGTTTTGTCAGAAAAACAAGGGTTCCAAGTATTTCTGAAATGCTTTTTAAGCATTTTAGATATGTATGTTTGAATGCAGTTCCTCTCAAAAATCAAATTTATGTTCTCTCTTATTCCTCTCAACTAACCACGCTTCATAATACACAAGTCATAACCACAGAAAATGCTTTTTGATTAAGTTCTAATTATAGCTCCATTGTGATTGCACAGGTCTGGAGTGTAAATGGCCAGGAGAAGGTTCTCATTCCTGCTGCAGACCAGTCAAAATTTTACAGTGGAGGTTGCTACATTTTTCAGTATTCATATCCGGGAGAAGACAGGGAGGAATATCTTATAGGAACATGGTTTGGGAAGAAGAGTGTTAAGGTAAATTTCAGGCATCCTATACTAACTTGTCCCCCCATTTCATTTTGAGTATGTGGTGCTGTCACCAATACCTTAGGAACATGTCACAATAGGAGTGGGGCATTCTAGGGTCCACTGTGGAATGCTATTATGACTTCATTTGTTTTGTTTCCATTTCACACATTAAGCTTTGAGATCTCATGCTTATTGGGGAAAGTGAAAGTGTTTGAGCATAAAATATAGCTTGTTTATATGAAATTTTCTTAGCACAAATACAGCTTGTTCATACTGCTCACCAATGATTCTGTTTAAGCCAGAATCTTCCTGGACTTTTAATACAAATAAATCTTTGCATTAATGTGCATAATTAATTGTGGTACTGGCATTGTTGAGACAAACATTTGGTAATTCGTAACATCCATATGTGCATCCTTGCATAAGGCTTCATGGCTTTTGCTTTCTTGTCTTTTTAACTTCCACCAGCTTAAGAGTTTTTTTTTTTTTTTGGTTCCTTTGCATCTTTTAAACTGTTTTTTTCTCAATAACTCTCATTTTGAGTGGTATAGACACTGTTAAAATCTGTTTATCATCATATATTTGCCAATGCATTGGTCATGCGTCTGCTAAGCTAAATCGGTTGTGGAAATAACTATCAATTTTGGTTCAGAAAAATAAATGATTTCTATTTTTTAATCTCAACAGTTGTTTCTGTTGAATGGAAAATGGTGCATTGTCATACTTTGGAAAATTAACTCAATTTGAATAATGGATGATTACGTATGCACACTTTTTTCCTGCGTATGGTATTCTGCTGAAAGCAGGATTGGTGCTCTGTGCAGGCTGGAATTCATTATTTATGTGCAGAACGCAGATTTTTATATACTTTCGGAAACATGAATTAGAGGCCTTGTCTTGCCTTCTTTTCCCTTTCTAGAAGTTTTGTAATGCTACATCTTCTATGCACTGATATATGGTACCTATCAGTTTACCCTCATATAATATATCTCACATTGAAAAATAGGAGGAAAGAGCTTCTGCTATTTCACTGGTGAGCAAGATGGTTGAATCATTAAAGTTTCTACCTGCCCAGGTGGTATTCTTTTTCCTTTAATTATTGCTGTCTTGTATCAAGGAGATTTCTGTTCACATCTGGTACCTTTCTGATTGTATTTTGTTATTAATTCTTAGGCTCGAATCTATGAAGGAAATGAACCAATTCAGTTCTTTTCAATCTTCCAGAGCTTCCTTGTCTTCAAGGTTTTTTGATACACCCGATGAAACTTCAATCAAGAATTTATAGTGACAATAGTTTAGTTTTTAACTTTTTTTCCAACTTTCAACCAAATCAGCTAATTGTAAACTTTATCAGGGAGGTCATAGCTCTGGATACAAGAATTATATTGAAGAGAATGAACTCCCAGATGAGACATACAAGGAGGAAGGCATTGCATTATTCAGGGTTCAGGGTTCTGGACCTGATAATATGCAAGCTCTACAAGTTGAACCAGTATGTCATGCCTTTATCATTGTAGCTACAGCTTGTTGTTCAGTGTAATATTGAATGTCTTAATATTTTTAATCTTTACTCTATTTTTATCCTGACTCTTGATTGCCTTTTTTCATCCCTGGCCAATTTATACTTACAGGATACAGATATCCATAATCTTTTGTTCATTGCTTTTGAGTTGTGGAAGTGGCCATGAATGTATCAACACATTTCCTGAATTGAATTGCATGACCAGACTGAGTTGCACACGTCTTCTCATTAGGAAAAGGGAAATGGAGAAATAAGGAAAAGGATTCAAAATGAATTTGACTTACCAAAATTAGTGTAAAATTCTTTGCTAAATTTACTCAAATTTTAATAAGACTCGGTTATATTAGAATCTATTTTGTACATTTCAAAGTGAGCAGTTTAAATAACTAGTGTATAAATTTTTTAAACTGGTCCTAGTAATATGGTATTACCAAAAATATTTCCCCTAAATGCCTCTTGGTCTTATTCTTTTTTTTTTAATACTTCTTGACATTATTCTAGCCGTGTCAGGTACAATTTGGAGTTTGGTCATGAGCTACATGTTGGTTATGGATCTAATTTTTGTCTAGTATTTAGATTTTCAAGTTCTGTATTGTTGTGTATATAAGATATTTATTTTTCTTCATCTGTACATCCAATCAGGTTGCATCATCACTGAATTCCTCCTACTGTTACATATTACATAATGACTCCTCTGTTTTTACATGGTCTGGAAACCTTACTAGTTCAGAGGACCAGGAACTTATCGAAAGGCAGCTGGATTTGATAAAGGTTTGATATTTCTTCCAAATAAGTTCTTTAAGTAAATTAATATAGCGTATCAGATTTCTTCTTGTTTGCTTAACTAATTATCCGGAATGGATAATACAATTACATGGAGATACATCATTTTTCTGGGTGAATGTGCTCATCAACTCATTTAAGAATTATTTTATATCAAATTAGATTCTTGTATTACTTCATTTTTAAAAATTGTATGTTGTACATAAAGCTCATTTTTAGTTCTCAGATTATTTTGGTGTAATCTGGCCTCTTTTAATAGTCATCTCTTGTTTGCCTGTGAAATTTCTGCAGCCAAATATGCAGTCAAAACCACAAAAGGAAGGTTCAGAAGCTGAACATTTTTGGGATTTGTTAGGAGGAAAATCTGAATATCCCAGTCAAAAACATGCAAGGGAAGGTGAAAGCGATCCCCACCTATTCTCATGCATATTCTCAAAAGGTAGGGAAAATGACCTTTCTGGTTTTGAGATTTGTTATGCTGCTTTTCACGTATTTTAAAAGTCTAATTCTTTCCCTTTTCTCCCATGGTTTTGTTACTGCAAAAATTCACGCTCATCTGCAGGAAACCTGAAGGTATATTTACTTTCTAGTCAATCGATTCCAGGGCCATACAATTCTCTAGGTGTTATCCAAACTCCTGCTTATTTTAAAGCTGTGATCATCTTTAAAATTCTCATTTTACTTTATGTATTCGTGCTATGGATCTGGAAGGGTAGTCAGTTTTCAGATTTTTTCTAATGAGTACTTTGTCACAAGACTCTTATGTACTTCAGTGCTGTGCGGTGGCTATTATAACAAGTTCTTGTTATTGCAGGTGTCTGAGATATACAACTTCACCCAGGATGATTTAATGACTGAAGATATTTTCATCTTGGATTCTCACTCTGAGATCTTTGTCTGGGTGGGACAACAGGTTGACTCCAAGAGCAAACTGCAAGCCTTAACTATTGGAGAGGTATCATCGAATAGATAGTTAGATGCAGTAATTATGCATTACTTTGACAGTTGAAGCTTGCACTTTTTGCAAGTTTTTGGTCTGATGGCCATTCTTGACTGCCACTCAACCAGTTAAATCATTTATAGCTCTAAAACTAAATTAAGTGTGACTTGGCTTGAGCCTTGGTTAGGTTGTCATGCAACCAGTTTACAATAATTTACTGCTCATATCAGCTATGTTTTAATTTCGTTTTTGTTCCACTTTCTACAGAAATTTCTTGAGCATGATTTTCTGTTAGAGAAGTTATCTAGTGAAATTCCAATATATATTGTTATGGAAGGGAGTGAGCCACCATTCTTCACACGTTTCTTCACATGGGATTCTGCAAAATCTTTAGTGAGTTAAATTACAATTCTTGTTAAGCAATCAGCATATATTTTAGGTTTCTGTGTGAGATCTTAGAGCTTTCATTTGGATGCAGATGCATGGAAACTCATTCCAAAGGAAACTTGCGATTGTGAAAAATGGGGGTACTACACTTTTAGATGTAAGATACTTACAGTTCTGCTATACTGTGAACAAATATCTCAGAATATCATGTAGTTAGTTTTCCTAGTTGCATATTTGCTTCATGCATCTTTAATCTATATTGGTAGGATGTTCATCTTTCTTCACATCTTTGATCTTTTCAAGAATCTCATTTCTTTGATCTCAAACATGGATCTCTTGTTGTTTAAAGCAATAGTATGTAGGTAATCTTAAATTCTTACTATTGTTGATTTGGAAACTTACTATTTTGATTTTAATTGAAAAATATATATATATGAAAACAGAACTATTGGTAAGAATATGCCCTTTCCTGCTCAGAACCATACAGTAAAAGGTGTGGAACAAAATACACAGATGAAGGCTGGTGCAATTGTTCTATCTTGATTTATGTTAGGTTTAGATTGATGTAAGTTCACATGTTAGCTCCATTGGTTACTGATCTGAGCTAGCATTTTTTTCCACCCCAACAATAAATAGGCAACTAATGAATGAGAAAAGAAAAGGATGAAGGCTGGTGCAATTGTTGGATTCAACGAAATATATATATGAAAACAAAACTATTGGCAAGAATATGCCCTTTCCTGCTCAGAACCATGTAGTAAAAGGTGTGGAACAAAATACACAGATGAAGGCTGGTGCAATTGTTCTATCTTGATTTATGTTAGGTTTAGATTGATGTAAGTTCACATGTTAGCTCCATTGGTTACTGATCTGAGCTAGCATTTTTTTTCCACCCCAACAATAAATAGACAACCAATGAATGAGAAAAGAAAAGGATAGCTGTGAAATTTCTGAAGAGCTCATGAATTCTACCTTCTGAGCCTATCAAGTTTGCAATATCTTGTGATTCTTCATTGAATCCAACAATCCGTTGACATGCTTTCTGATTTTAGTTCCCATATATTGTTTTTACCACTATTCAATTTAGATTTGATTTCTGATTACATGTACCATGTGTTCTTAGAAACCCAAACGCAGAACACCTGTATCACATGGAGGCAGGTCCAGTGTACCTGACAAATCACAGCGTTCCAGAAGCATGTCTTTCAGCCCTGACAGAGTTCGTGTGAGGGGAAGGTCTCCAGCTTTTAGCGCTCTAGCTGCTAACTTTGAGAGCCCTAGTACCAGAAACCTTTCAACTCCACCACCAGTTGTTAGAAAGGTATATCCAAAGTCTGTGAGCCCTGATTCAGCAAAACTGGCTTCCAATTCTTCAGCTATTGCAGCACTTACTGCAGGTTTTGAACAACCACCACCAGCACGACAAGTTATTATGCCTCGGTCTGTCAAAGGTATGTATCTTTGAGCTTCTTGTAAGCTATTTTCTGCTGAATCTCAAATCTGTAATTGGTACATAATTTTGATATTTCTACTTGCAATGTCTGAAGCGAGCCCTGAGGCACCAAAATTGACACCTGAGTCAAACTCCAAAGAGAACTCTATGAGCAGCAGAATAGAATCCCTAACCATACAGGAGGATGTGAAAGAAGATGAAGCTGAAGATGAGGAAGGTCTCCCAATTTATCCATACGAAAGCCTTAAAGTTAACTCGTCAGATCCTGCAACTGAAATTGATGTGACCAAGCGAGAGGTAAAATATGAACAGTTGATGATACTTTTTCTTAAGCTTTCGTTATTGACTTTGTTCTGAGATAGTTCTGTTCAATTGCATGCAGACTTACCTGTCAGCAGTTGAGTTTAGGGAGAAATTTGGGATGGCAAAATATGCCTTCTATAAGTTGCCCAAATGGAAGCAGAATAAGCTTAAAATGGCCCTTCAACTGTTTTGAGTCTCCCTCGTACCTCAGCTTTTCCTTCAGCTCCCTGCTGTTGAGATTGCAGGTGGAAAAGGCTTGCTTGTGAATCTGTGAAATTTCTTCCTGTGCAAAAGTTATATGGCATCGTCAATTAGTTCCATTAATATTCTAAATGCCACACTTTTTGTTTCTTGCTGCAGTGGACGAACTTGGTTTCTCAGAATTTAAAAGGGACGGCATCAGTGCATTTTTAGCTGCTTCTGCCCCCAGGAAGCTTGTTTTCTCGATTGATTAAACATGATCAGAGTTTTTTCCCGTTTCCCCTTCTTCCCCTCCCCCTTATGGTGGTTTGAATGTCTAGTTTATATTTACTTTTTTGCTTTATTTTTTGGGTTGAGTTAGCTCTATGGTATTCTTTTATGGCCACAGGTTGATTGAGAGCTTGAATTTTTGTTTTTCATTTTCGGATTAAATCAAATTGTTTTCATTGGAGAGTAGGGGCTTGAGAATGAAGAAAAATTAGGTGCATTGTACAACTGAGGAGGATGTGAGTGTGTAGTGTACAGCAGTGTAAAACCAGTCAAAGCATCATCTATTTTCAATAAAAGTGTGTTCTTTTTAGTCTTTTTTTTTTCCCCTTATGAGCTATTTTTTCACCATGTGTGGATGTTCTCTTCAATAACTCATGTTTTCTCCTTGAGTGCATCTAATGCATTATCTGTTACCTCCGTGAATAGACGCAAGATATGGGTTTGGACTGGCATTATCCGGGAGATGGAAACTTAAGGACACCACCTAATTGTAGTACTAAAAACAATATGATATACTATCAAACATCCTGATAAATTATTTTTTTTGTGAAAGATGCCTTTATTTCAAATATTATTTCATTGGATATTATTAATTCATGTGCTGTTCCAAACATTATTTCATCAGTATTATGAATTCTTTTAATAATATATACCAATATATATATTATTAAAGATCAATTCCTGGATGGTATATTATATAATTGGCTATTTGTTAAGAATTAAGTAAATTTATTTGTTAACCTTCATTTTCTTTTTTGATGATAAAATTTATTGTAAACGATTATGGAAATTTACATATGCAATAATAGAGATCATTTAAAATGTTTGATTATTATAAGAAAATCACTAAAATGACCTGGTAGAGCTTGTAATAATAATATAAAGATTTATATTTTTTTAGCAATCATATACTCTACATTATACATGATTTGTAATTGAAAATCAAAAAAATTGTAGCGGGATATTAAATAAATAAAATAAAAACTTGAAGGAGGAGGAAAAGTTACTATAGCCCAAGAGATATTTTACTATATATTGAAATAATGAAATGACTCAATTGTTCAAGAAAAATTTTTTTACTAGGGATTTGAGGTAAAACTATTTTTTTACTATGACACAAATATCTTTTTATAAATTATATGTGATTAGATTAGTCATTTTTTTATTGCATAATAAAACTACTAATTTAATTGTAGAATAAAAAATATAATGCCTATTACTCATAGAGTTATGATCTTTTCATTTTTTTCAAAATAATATAATTACTTTAACGCACTTAAAAATAAAATCAACATTACTCTCTAACAAGGGTCTTTTTATTATTATTTTACATTGGTTTTATTATATATTTGAAGATTATTCAGGGGTATTTTTGTAATTTACATATATTACATATTATTTAAAAAAATTGTTAGCACGTGTATAAAATACGCTAGCATGTGGATGGCCCATGCGCCATTTAGGTAAGTGCTTTAAAGGTCTCGGTGCCCCTGATGTGCAAGAGTGATGCATGGATTAACGTATGGACCAAATGCGCCTCTGGTTTGATGTCAATAACCATTTTTTTCTCTCTCTCTCTCCACCTCAAATTCAACACCAGCCCCTTC
>Ga0325411_1002749_pt1 | contig 19836 bp, 10 predicted proteins | sample PopdelMetagenome_13_FD_206181 | JGI IMG/M metagenome (GOLD analysis project Ga0325411, IMG submission 206181) | Populus deltoides microbial communities from Bellville, Georgia, United States - Xylem-PdIQD-R4 | ecosystem: Host-associated > Plants > Phyllosphere > Stem > Wood/Secondary xylem...
AAATAATCAAAAAATTGTAAACGAACATTTAATGGGAATAAAATATTATTTTTTAAATATGGTTTTCATGAATTGATTATTATTATTATTCCGTACATACACATAAAAATGAAGAAGACATGATTTTTCTTTATTTTTCATTGAAATTCTCCTTTTAGATACCGGTAAGCTTTTATTTTAAAAAATATATTACTAATAAAAAAAAATCTTTTTGTTAAAAAACAGTTAAATTAATAAGAAAATGAGAGTTTTGCCTTAAGAAGTAAACTTTCCCACCTTAATTTAAATTATTCAAATTCTTGTGAATATTTATTTTAATTAATTTGGTTTTTATTAGAAAAAGGCACCATTAATAAAAAAAAAGACATTTTTCATCGAAAAAAAAAGAAGAAGTAGACTTCGACTTAAAGAAATACGTTTCTAGCTCATAATTTAAATACTGCAAATTCTTATATATATTTTATTTTAATTGCCACAGTAAAATAACAATTATCTTTGAAAATTGTCCACCATAATTGCGTGGGTGTAATTTGATACAGGCGCATGTGCTTTGAGGTAATTTTCTTTTGTTCGGTTCTTTGGTTTGGTTTTTATTTAAAAAAAAGTAATGAAACTAATTTTTTTAAAATAAAACAAATTGGAAGTGGTTTAAATCAACCGGTTTTGGTTCAGTTATTTTAGAACAAAAACCGGTTCAAATCGGTTTGGTTTGGTTTTTTCAGTTTTGTTTGATTTTTTGGTTTGGCTCGGTTTTTCTGGTTTGGGTTCGGTTTGGTTTTTTTAATTTCAGGCTTATAAAATCGAACCGGTTGGTTTTTTAAAAACTCTAATCGGTTTAATCAGTTTTTTTTCACGATTCAGTTTTTTCGGTTATTTTTTTTTCTCGGTTTAATTAGTTTTTTGATTTTTTTACCCTAACTTTTTTATTTATTTTGTTATTTGTTTCGTTTTCAGCCTTTCGTTGGTTCTGACTCTCTTAAACTTGATTTTATGGTTTCTGTGAAGGCTTCATGTAAACTACAGGAAAAGCTTCCCACTAGTAGAGTTGTTTCTTGTACTCTTTTCATGCACTTTTATGAAAATAACTCGGTGTTTGTAGCCTACTAGGTGTTTGGTAGTGTAGTAATGGTTATTTTTTAAATAGCTTTTCGTACCGAAATATATGCCAATGATGTTTTTTTATTTTTTAAAAATTATTTTGATATCAGCACATCAAAACGATCCAAAAAGTACAAACCACACTTAATTTTAACAAAAAAAAAAATTGAAATTCGGTGAAAAATAAATTAAACCGCAAAGCCAAACACTCCTTACGTCTCATATTCAAGTAATTTTTGTTGTATTTCGTGCTTGTTGAAAATGATCTAGAGATTGTTCAACTTTTTCAAGGATTAGTTGGTGGCATGCAATGATGATTTATTAAATACCAAAACATACACTGCCTATCTTGAATTAATGTGGGAATGATTGAATTTGATGTCTCCCGACATAATTTTGCTTCTGATAATTTAATGTCCTTCCTAAGTTTTGATGTGACTGGTTTCTATATGATGATTATCATTCTTGAATTTTTTATTATTACCATCATAGATGGATGGCGGGATTAATTTTAACGTAATTTTATTAATTTTATGAATTTTAAAATTAAGGACCATATAATTTTTTAATAATCATTATATTAGCAATTATAAAGTTCGAACCGGAAACTATAAAAAAATAAATTTTTTAATTCCAAACTCTTATCACTACTACTAAATGATTACTCGAAATTAATCCATGAAATTGAGAAATCAATATTTAATACTAAAAACTTTAGCTAAAGTATACATCCAAATTGAATTTCAGTTCTTATATTAAAAAAAAACCCGCTTAGTAGCCAATTAAATGAAAAAATTAATCTTTTTGGGCAAGAACGAGAGGATGAATGAGAAACTTTTTATTTTAAAATAGAAAATTTCCTTGCTAGAAATTTCAGGAACGTATCAAAATAAGTCGATCTAATAGAAAAAATCGGGCTAGAAGCTGGCGGACGGAATGTTCCTGTTCTGGGTGAAAAATCAGTGAAACAAATGAGAAGAGAATTCATCCGAAGAAAAAAAAGGAGACTGGAGCTGATAGGAAATGGTTTTTCACCATTGAAACTTGCAATTCAACACTGGATGCGAGAGGAGGAGGAAGGAGATTGAATTAGAATTTGTCAACGATCTAAAAATTCAATCTAGAAAGAGTTTTTTTCCTTTTCTCTTCTTTCACCATGAATTCTATCAAGATTTTAGTTGGTAATAATTGGATTATGAGCTAAATATTATTGTGTAGCCTTCATGATATTCTTCAATATCTCATTTGTATTATTGAAGTACTTATCAATATGTGCATCAAATGCCTTTCAATTATTGATTACCATTTAAATGAATTATTGTGCATGTCGATAGCGAGAGATTCTACATGCTATTCACTTATGGTGTATGGCATGGATTGAATGGAAGACAAGAATGTGGACATTGGCATGTGTTGAAATATTATAGAAATTATGGTATATTTGGAATTTTGGTAGCGGTGATGGTTATTTTTTCATTTAGAAATATATTAAAATGAAGTTTTTTTATTTTTAAAAAAATTATTTTTAATATCAGCATATCAAAACGATCAAAAAACATAAAAAAAATCATTTTAAACAAAAAAAATAAAATTTTTGGACATGAGCATGCAGAGGCAAAGAAACATAAAGCTCAGCTACAGGAGGGTAAGAAGAAGAAGAAGGGAATTGATACGGTAGATTGTAAGATGACTGTAGTGGAAAGCGATAGACCATGGGCTCAAAGTCTGACAGAGCTGCAACAGCTCTAGGAAAGAGAAGAAAAAACCCATGGCTCAATCGTTTCGCGGTTCACAACTTTGTGCGGTACTGCTGCTTCTGCTTGTAATCCCAACGATGCCAGTTCCTCGCATGTGTTTCCTTCCTGTCTGCTGGTTTGTTTCATTAATGGTTATTTTGATGTCATTTAGCCTTCATAACTCTTGTAGTTCGAGGCTTATAGACTGATATCAGAACGGTGTTCTTTTTATTTTCTCTTTTATTACAATATTTATCAATAACTGCTGCAGTATTTTCACAACAATAACAAATCCGACACTTTCCTTTTTCACAATTTTCAATTGTCATTTGAAATTTTTGATTTGTAAATTGGAATATTGTACTTTGTTCGGTAGGATTAGTAAAGCACATGCTACAACTCGATGGGGTGTGTTTCAATATGTTCTTCTTCCACCTTTTATCTTCTCTTGGCAAGCTGGATCGATTAAGTTATCCTGGATGGGTACCAGGATCACATACTTGTACCATTTACTCAGAAAATCATCTCCTGCGAGATGGAAAGGATAAGATGGAATCTTTTAATCATGTTGGAGGATTGCACCAAGTCACAGCAATGGTTGTAAAACCTAAACGGCATTTTAACATTATTTATACAGCCTGCTGCCTTTAATGAGGCTTTGTTTATAGAGCTAAACGGCAGGTTTTAATCTGCTCTGTTTTAGTTTGGAGTTGGAGAGTGAATTTAATGAGGTCATTTATATACCTAACCTGAGTCTCTCACTTCTAAACCTTTTACATGATGCTAGGACGCTACTTTTAAGGTCTCCCGAGTTTTCAAATTGCAGTTCCACCTGCGGGGTCTACTCCTGTGATTGCAAGATGTTACTTTGTGAACGAAAAGCTCTTAAAGACTACGCCCAGGATTGAAAGATCATTCTACCATGTTGTGTGTGTTCTGCCCCATACCTGCTGTAGTATTTCCGAGTTATGTCTCCCACACTTTCGTGCACACTGTACCTGCGTGCTAAATGCTGATGCTAAAAGCTTGCCGAGCGAAATCACAAGCGATGGATTGTGTTGATGGGAGCCAGCTACAATTCGTTCTCGTGCTTTCATGACTACATTGATTATATCTCAACCTAACTTGACATCATTCTTAGGTAGCAAATGCCATTGTATTTTACAGGTTAGCCCTCATTTGAGAATTGCGAGATGGCTCCACCAGAGGATTATATAATTGAGAGATGACTGCATGAGCATGTCCTCTGCACAGCACCTAGGCAAATCGACCCTAATTGTCGTTCAAAACTGCAACAGATGTGTACTAGATTGAGACTCGGATGCGGGAGTTAGATTAAATCGTCCCCCCTTGCAATCAATTTGAAAGGCCCGACAAAAGGGTACAGACCCCATCTACTGTGATAAAATTGATAGTGACACAAGAACTAACACCATGATAGGGGAGTCCCTAGCCATTTTATTATGAATCTTATGGCTGTATATGTAGAGATTCAATGGCATCCCCGCCTCCACAGAAACCCACACCCACACATGGATCTGTCTGGCTATATTTATCCTCAAGTTGAGATATTATCTGTATATAACTTCCTAGATTGGCTAACCCGCGGTGGTTTCAGTTTGATAATTTGGTCATGAAGAGTTGCCTATGGAGGTGACTCTGATAGGCAGCTTCTTCTTTAACTTCACTGTTGGAAAGTAGATAATGTCATCCTTTTCAGCAATCCATCTGCAGTAAGAGAAATTTAATAGCCAAATTAACAAATCAAAGAGCACTACCAACCAATGCATGGACTTTTTGTCTACAGGGTCAACCGCATTTCACACCAGATTGGCCAATAAAAGCTTCATTTTTTATGTTTTGTGGCCAACCACAATTTAAAATGAAGTTGGCTGCGTAGGCAAACAGGCCCTAAATATCTGTATGATCATTTCTCAAGAAATTATTCAGCACTTCCAGACAGATCATGCTCATAGATGTGAGAGGGAGTAGCACATCAGATGTAAAAGTATGAGATAATTTTAGGGACCAAAATTACCTGTAAGTTGTGACAAGATGGTGAAGGAAGATGGAGATTTCAAGCCTGGATAGTTCTAGACCAGGGCATAGCCTTTGTCCACCTCCAAAAGGTGTAAAGCAATTGTTTTTAACAGAAGCTCCTGTTTTCTGTAGTTAAAAAGAACAGCAAATTGTTCACAAGATTAGTTTTTTTCTTTTTGAATTTTTCAGCTGAGAAGAAAATTGAGAGTGACTGAAGCCTCCTCAAGCGCCCTGGTTAATAGGAAGTGACCCTTGTGGACAAAAAATTATTATCTTGCTAGACAAAGACAGCAGAGGTGATTCTAGGCTCTATCAAAATGGTTTTACAGCTTTACCTCCCATCTCCATGGATCAAACTCATATGGGTTTTCATAATTTTCTTCATCCATATGTACAGAACTGAAAGATGTCAGGACACACCATCCTTCCGGAATCAGAATTCCTGCAAAATTAAACAAGTTTCTTATAATTTTCCAGAAACATTACTTGCGTGTATCCTTACTCAATTTTTAGAAACATATTTTTCACAACGTCAGGAATTCCAAATCACAGTAGGAAAAAGAAAAAAGAAACAGAAAAGAATGATCACACACACACACCTTTGATCTCTACATCCTTGAGAGCTTTCCTCCAAACTGCATTGATTATGTTTGCTACTCTAAGAGTTTCATTTATCACCTAGGGTCATAGACAAACAAACAAATAATCTCAAGTTATAAACATAATTTCATAATCTATCTCATGAAATTAGCTTAATGATGAGACCTTGATCTACTGTAAATTAATATTCATCATTTTCATCTTCCCTTTCAACATTTGTTACTTACATTCTGAGTAAATTGCATGGACATGTAATCAGTCCAACAATAATCATCACCAGAATCAGTCTTCTGCCTCTTCAATTTCATGTTCTCCTCCTACACAATCACAGGAAACATCACCACCCCCCACAAAAGAAACTCCAATATGCAAAAAATACTGCCATGCATTCAGTTTCAACATTTCAAGAATAAATCACTGGTGTAGACGTGGCAAGGTATCCTTCTAGTACTAACCTAAGTACATAGCACCATAGCAGGACTACCTTCGAAAAAACAAAAACATGAGTGTATTTAAGTGAAACAGAACATTATATACGAATTAGAAGCGGTAGTAATGACCAAGAAGATACTACAGTAGTGGTGCATCTCTCTTCACTAGTAGTTTTTCTGGGGATTAAACGCAAGCCAGGCCAGGCCAAGGATAGCAGAAACCAAATCCTGCTTCAACCAGCAGCTAGCCAGTTCACGTTCGTTTATTTCAGGCAGTTCTTTTAAAACATTCCATTGTCTTAGTACAAACTTTTCTGCTCTTATCTTTGCTTCTAGTGTCAAGTTCTAATCCATCAATACATCATGATGCTAAAACGTAATGCAAAGGCAAAACCATGTTCTTGAATATTGTTAGATGTTCTCTAACAATCTTATCAACGTAACTCCTTTTTATAATCAATTTACTATGAAGTAATTTACTATAAAATAAACGTAGCATTTGATTACTATCTTGAAATAAAAATATAAAAAAACCAGAGATAGCAGGGACATGTCTTCATGCACTTCCTGATTTAAAAATATAAAAATTCATTACAGAACTATTTTTGTTTTGAACATATTTATGTTTTTGTCGTATCTCTTTAACTAAATACATTTATATATTTGTTTCTTCTATGGAACACTAACCCAACATGGAAATAATAAATAAATGGACAAGCAAAACATTTTTTTATCATAAATATCCATTTTGATTTAAATTTTTAAAATAAATAATCAATCAATCATATTAGAGATTAAGCAATTGATATCATTTAAAAGATTCATTCATATAACTATCTTATAATTTAAATAAAATTATTTTTCACAACCACGTCTAAAAATCATAATACAGATAATTTTCTCTCTAATGTTTTTTAGTACCTTGTACTAATATTGATAATAAAGTGATGCCTAGAGTGGTCTCAACCCAGGTGGTCCTTGCCCGACAGCCGTTCGACTCTATAATCGTACGGGTCATAAGCTTCCACGAGTTGTGGGGCCCTTTAAAAAGGGCTCACGTGTGTGTCCATTGAAAAAGACTTTTTAAGAAAAGTCAACCACTACACAATACGTGATGAAGCCGACAACGCACGGCCCATATAGCAGTGAACCTCGAATAATCCTAGCCGTTAGATTAAAAAGATGCAAACTCTATCTTGTGGTGGTTGATATATAGGGTAGAAGATTGAATGCATATAAATATACGTGTATATATATATACCGTTAATAGCTCTAGAGCGACAGGGCAGTCACTGAGGAATTTGACAGCTAAGGTCATGGACATGGGCACGGTTTCTTCTCCAGGGATCATCAGCTCAATAATATGTGAAATGATGAAATCCAACGATAGAGATTGCTTGTCATTTTGTTCACCAGAAATGTCACGTAAAAGCACGTCCACTGCATCATTAGGGATTGTATTTTGATGTTCTTGATCTTCTGATTTCTCCAAGCCCAATTTTCTTTGCTCAACAATCTTTTTTACTAGCTTGAATATTCTCTCTTTAGCCTGCATGTTTATAACAAGTTAAAACCTATGAAAATAACTTCGGTAATGACGGAGACAGTGAGACATTCATTTTACGCTGCCGTTTCAATATCTTCAACAAAACAGATTTCTATCATTTATGTCCTTTTCTTTTCTGTATTACAAGACACTAACTAAACATAACATGGTGTTTCTATTTTTATTTAGTGATAAGCAATAATACTTTCAAAATATAATTATTTTTTTTACCTTTAAGGATTTGTATAATCGTGTTCCTGGTAATTTGATCGGCAGACATATCAACCCTTTGATGAATTCATTGAATTCTCTCTTAAGAAAATCCAAATCATCACTTGGATCAAGACTTAGCAATGCTTTAACCAAGACTCTGAACGTGAACTGAAACATTCAGAGAGTAAATAAAAGTTTAACAGGAGTTATTAGTCCTTTAAGTATGGCTCGAAGAACTTCTTATATATCTTTAGGAGTATAAATTGGAGAGAGGAGAAGAGATGAACCTTTTGGGTTTCTTCTTGGACGAATAGAAGGGGCAGGTCCTTCCAAGAAGTCAAGGTGAGTTTGACATGGTGCTCAATGTCTTTGGTAATTCTAGATTTGAACTGTGGTGACCTCAAGAAACCACCAATAAGTGCATGGACCTTCTTCTGTAGAGTTCCATTGGTTTGAAGTATAGAATATTCTCCAAATATTTCCCTGATTGATTTAGGATAAGCAGGAATAAAAATGTTGCCATGGTTTTGTAAAACAACTTTGTTCACTGCTGGATCTGTGGATACTATGATGGGTGTCCCCAGGATGTGTGTTTTGAACACCTTCCCGTACCTGCAGACATACACACAGACACACAGATTTTGACCCATTCCTTGTTCGGTGGTTTTCATTGATTGAAGAAAGAGGGCACTTGCATGAAATGAAATGATAAGAAAATTGTCATTTCAGTACAGAGCTGAAAACTCTATGGGGACATAGGCTGTGCTTGCTGACTGGAGGAAGCAATAGGACATATAGGAGCTTCAGTATTCTATGGACATAGGCATGAAGGTAGGCTACAAATTAGCAAAAATGTTGACTCGTCTAGAAAACCACTACTTCTGAACCTTCGGCAATCGGCATGTCTATCTATGGCCTCTAGACCATGAAAAACTTGTCGGCATTGTGAGCTTAGATTGGCTTGAAGGTAATTAATTGTTACTGGTGAAGGTGTTGTAGGCACATGTGTATTCAAAAGAACATTTTGGCCTACCAAATTTACAAAATCTTTCGTAAGAGGACAAATTAAGAGATACGGTTCTCTCTTTTTTCCCTCCATGCAATTTCACAATGTATTAATTAAAATTCATTAATTTAAGGGCTCGATGAAAAACAACGACAAAAAATAGAGTGCATAACATGCAATTCAATAACCCTAAAAAAATTAAAGCTTGATATTACATATTCACAGTATCTCTCGTGAAGTATTTTATTTTTTGGCAAACCACACTATATCATCATGATCATCATCAACAAGACCATCACCATCACACACAGTTACTGTAATGAAACAATAATGCTGGTCAGATCGGCAAATTAAGGAGAGGTAGAAGATCATAGCAATATGCTATCTAATTCTAATCATGTAAAACTGAATATTGGAGCATGAATCCATGTTAACTCATGGCATATCTTGTAGTAAAATTTTTCTGTAGAAGTAAAACACTAGATCGGTTGATCACAGAACTTGGGTTGTTAATAGTAGTGCTTGGAGAAATGGAAAAGAAATCTATCAATCTATCTTGAGTAATTCCATGAAGATTAATTTTGAGACAACTTCGAACACATTCGATGACAAGAAATTTCAGCACTTATACCTTAATTGTATTTATTTTCATATAAAAAGAAAATCAGGAAAATCAGGATATATATATATATATATATATATATATATATATAAAGAAAATACAATTATATCCTGATTTTCCTGATTTTCTTTTTAATTGTATTTTCTTTATATATATATATATATATATGATGTTAATTACGATAAAAAATATATATATAAACCAGGAACGAATTTATAAAAAATGGAAACCCTACATCGTCCAAGAGAGACTAACTAGAACATGGCCAGAATAATCTATATTGGTGAGCATGCGAACTTGTACCCACTTTAACTTTTTAATTAGCTTTTCATATAAAAAGAAAAAAGAAAGAAGAAGAAAGCAGAAGAGATTAAAGATATGATCAGCTTTTGAACTCACAGGGGATGTAACTAGCTAGCTAGCTACAGAGAAGGCAGGGAGATCGAGGATCTTAAAAGCAAGAAAGAAACTGAGAGAAATTAAAAGCTTACAGTGATCTGCGTTTCTCCATGAAACTAACAGGTTGAGAAGTGTAGCCAGCAGCAATGAAGTCAAGAGTTTCTCCTATCAGAGGCCAGCCAAAGCTTCCCTTAGGAAGCACTCCACTCTTTTGTTCCATTTTCATGTCGCTGCTGCTGCTCTTCTCTTTACTATACCAACACCATCCAACAAAGATACCAACCAAAATCCAAAATCCTATAAACCATTCCATTCTCTCGAATAAAACTCCCTTTTCTCTATCTTTATTCTGCTTGGAACCCTAGCCAGGAAAGCCACAGACCCTGCAACTTAACTTCAGAGCTATCCAAGCTGACCCTCTAATAACAACATGCACTAGCTAGTCCTATGTTGCTCTCCTACTCTCTCTTGCGTGTTCGTGTGTGGTTTTATGAGGTGGTTGACAAGAAGCCTTTCCTTGTAAGAGAAATGAATGAGAGGGGGCATGGATATCTTGAGTGGGGAGATTCGGGAGATCTAGAGCAACTATCATTTAATGAGTTGGCCATATTGGGTGCACCCAGGCCGCCAGGCTATGTATTTTGTCTTCACTTCATTTACTATGTTTTTTTTTTTTGCTAGAAAATATTAGATTGTGTGAAGAAGAGTAATTTATTTTAGTATGATTATAAATCAATAAATATTTTATCTATTAATTAAGAGGAAGGATAAAAATTATTTGTTTCCTGTTATGGTTAAATAGGATGATATGTCTTGTATGTATATAATATATATAGGTAAATATATATTAAACTTTAATTTAAAACTAGACAATGTCATCCGTAAAATTCAGGCTTTCTAGTTATTATTAATATTTTCATTTTATCTAGGTGTATTTATAAATAAAACTCAATGAATTCGAATAAATTATGCTTAATCTCTCTCTAGAAATACATTACCTAAACTTTAGAATAGAATATAAAAGAATAGTAGGTGGATACGTATAAGAAAAAAAACAACAACCAGATAAAGAAAGGGAATAACTCATGAGATTACATATGACTTTTCACTTGTCCAATATACCTATTCAATTCAAAGAACTTTAAAATTAAAACATTAATTACATATAATTCATGAATTTTCATTAATTATAATATATATAAATATTTATGATTCATGAATTACTCATAATAACATTTATTTTAATCATATAATTAATATAGCGGTTCATATATAAGGACATTTTAAGAATTAAAAGAAATTATTGATCAAACAGGGATTTGATAACAAATATTTTTTATTGACCAAACCCAAATTTAAACTTCTCATCCCGTTGGCTTATTATTCTATTCACAAAACTATTTTGGATTTGAAATTTTTATTATTCAAGAGATTTTTTTAAAATAATCTCTTGTTCGTTTTTAATTGGTTTTTAAAACATATTAATATTTTATATTAAATTATTTATGTTGGATTACAAAAACTCAACGTGATTTTATCCTTAACAAGAGTGAATCTCACATGTAATTAAAATGGTACTTTCTCTCTCAAATGACCTTCATAATATAAAAACTGAAAGCAATTTGCTGACTGTGTCTCCGCACCAATGTATCGTGTGTATTAGATAGACGGTTTGTATTATGTTGTGGGTTAGTTCTGATTTTTTTAATATAAAAAAATAATATTTAATCAATGATAATTTAAGATAAATTAAATTAAATTTACTAAAACATAACTTATGATACATGAAACCGAAATAACATGCAAAAATAAAAACATAAAAAAATCATAAAGTTTAAAATTTAATTACACAGTGTCAAAGATGAAAACAAAAAATAATTTTAAAAATTATAATGTTAAAAAAAAAATCCTGAGTCAACTCGCGCTAACTTAATGAACCCACAACTCATGATCTAAGACCGAGACAAATAAAGAATTTTAAAAGAGGGACCAAGCAAAAAAAAAGTTCAACAAAAAAAACCTAAACTAACCCAAGTTAACTTTACCAACCCGCTATCGGAATATCCAAACAAAAAGAAAGGTGAAAAAATAACAAAACTCAAAGGCAAATTATTTTATGTAAGATGATGAAAATGAAAAAAAAAAAACTCATAAAAAAATCAAGAAAAAAATAGAGTTCTAAAAGAAGTACCTAGCAAAAAAAGACTAAGGTTAGATTAAAAAAAAAAACTTACTGAGAAAATGCAAGCTTACTCGGAGTAATTTGACCAACTCATACTCAGGATAACCCATCACAATAACTTTTTTTTCAAATAATATTTAATAAAATACGCTTAAGGGTCAATAATTCAATGACAAATGACAAAATAAAATAAACAATTTAAAAAAACCGAGTCAACCCAAGTTAACTTAATTAACTTACAACTCGAGATATGAGACAGTAATAACCCATTAAAAAGAAAAGTATAACAAATCATGAAAATTAAGACTAATAAGTCAATCTCAAACGGTGAATTTTTTTTAAAAAATACCAAACTTAAACTAGGTTCATTATTGAAATTAGTGGATCGGATTATGAAATTGAGATTACCCTGTAAAATGCAAACATAAAGAAATTACAAAACAAAGTTCTAAATCATAAAAAAATTAAAATTAAAACAATAAAATCAAAATAATGAGGACTGAACTTGCATAAAAAATAATTGAAAGAAACTAATAAAAAATTAAATTGAAAAACAAAATAAATAAATAAAATGATAAAAAAAGCAATAAAAAAAATAAACACCTTCTAATAAGCAATATATTTTTAAATAAAAAACATTTTAAAAAGTAAATAATTAAATTACCGCCATTCAGTATGCAAATGATATTTGAATCCCGTAAAAAATACAACTTTACTCTTGCTCCCAAAGTAATTTTTAAGTGCAATGAAGGACAAAGTGGTCAAAATATTGTCTGAATTCACAATGTTTCTTCTCATAGTAAGGAAAAGCCGAGCCCTTTTAGTGTTTTTTTTATAATAAATAGGGTTTTTAATATCTAAAAATATAAAATTAACATTAATATTCACATTTTATTCAATAGTTAATAGATAAAAAAATTTAAATATCAATGTTTATTCATTGAGTTTTAAATGTTTATTATTTGCATGATTCATTACTTATAGCTTGTTTATTTTTATTTTAATTTAAAAAAAATTAATTTTTTTTCTTTGCTTTAGATTATTTTTTTTATTGTTTCTAGATCGTTTTGATGTGTTGATGTTAAGAGTAATTTTTTTTAAATATATTATTTCAATATAATTCTAAGTAAAAAATATTTTAAAAAATAAAAACCACTATAATAAAAAAACATATATATTAAATGACAACATGGTAGAAACTATAAATTAAATGTGTTTGTTACCCACGAGTTTCTAGTTCAATCAATGTATAATTTTCTTTCTATAGTGTTTTTAAATTGATTTTTATTTGAAAATATATTAAAATAATATTTTTTTTTATTTTTAAAATTTATTTTCAGCATAGAAGATCAAAATAATACAAAATCATAAAAATATTTATTAGAAAAAAAATTTTTAAATATAAAAACAAACACAGGCTTTGACTTGAGATTTAATTTTGTCCCAGTAAAATCAAAGAGGAAAAAAAAAGGTGATAGCTTTTGTAACAAAGAAGGAGAAGAAGAAAGGTGACAGTAGTTTTGGCATTTGGGCTATGATTCACCTAGATGGGAGCTGGTGTGATGCCACGCAACTCAAGGACATGCAGTGGGCACGTAAGACAAGTCCACTGGAATTATGCAGGGCGCCGAAATTTGTCAGCCATCTCCTCTTCCTCACCACTTTCCTGCTGTGGACACCAGAGAAAACCTTCGTATTGTCTTCATCATTCTCAGTACTATCACCGTCACCGTCACCGTCACCCCCACCCCCACCCCCACCGTCCACAGAACATTACCAGTACAGTATTATTATCATACCATCTTTTGAGGTAAGTACTGTTGTATAATACGAGTTGATCCAACTAGGTTTTTTGTAAGTGTTTTTGGCCCTGAAAAATCAACTGCGGTTGGTGCCATCTGTCATGGTTGCAGTAGGAGCAAGTGGAGACGTTTTCGTGCATGTTCATTATAAGCTTCGACCACTCTTGTTCCGTTCAATAATTGAGTCTGTAATCAATTGTGCATTAGTCATCAGATTGATCACGAGTGGTGCAATCAGTAGAAAGATCTCCTTGACTGGGACACACTGAACATCTCAGTTGGGGTCAAGATACAATCATGGAAAATTCGTGACTCCAGCGAAGCTCAATCACTAGCTGTACACAATGAAGTGGAACCAATTGATGCAGAATCAAATGGTTATGGATCGCCGTTGGCAAGGTTGTAACTTGTCCAGCACTTTTGAGGCCCGGAAGAAGGCATGATTGGCTCAAGGAATCAACTATAGGCGACCGGCATGAGGAAGTGGCAAGAAATAATTTCTTGTTACACTATCGATTTGCAACCAATTTATGTTCTAAATACATACAAGGAAACATCAAATTAAATTCATCTTCATACTTGCAGCAAAGCATATAACAGCACGGAATAACATGGGAAAGCTTACTTCAATGGAGCCCCTAGAAAAAATTATTTCAATGTCTCAATCGATACCTTTACATTTACAAAAGACTTGGACCCTACATAGGCAATGAGGGAAGGTGCGTTTATCATGAAAAACGAAGCAGCACGAAGGGAAATACATCACGTGAAAAACAACCGTCCAATTTGTGGGCTCCGCATGTGGATCCTGCAATCTAACAGGCTGAAGTTTTGCATCTGATACGAACTGGGTACTCTGTGTTGCGTAGCATTATTCAAGCAAGACTTGATTGCGTTGAACGCTTTGCAAATATTAACCTCAATACTTCCACCAAAGTTTAAGCACTGGCACCTTGCACCTCTAGGCTACTTCAGTGTTCAAGATTGGCAGCAGGTCCTGGCTGCTGGCATGCAAAATTCTGAATCTCCTAGCAAGAAACAGCTCCACCAATAATAAGAAAGAATACATTTGAATGATCTAATGATAATTTAACTGAAAAATGGAAATGCATGCCATTCGTGTTGTTCAGCATCAGCTTGCACAGGCAACAGCTTTTTGGTCAAGATTGTTGTAAAATGAACTCAATGTGGTAATAGCAAGTGCATCTCCAAAGAGTGAAGCACGTGTCGATTTCAATATAAGAACTTCCACATAATCACCAACCATGGGGTTCCGCGCCTGACTTCCATCCTCATTTCGATTTGGCAGTGGCAGATTGGTAAATAAAACTCTATGGCCCCTATCACTCTTGCCAATAAGTTCTGTGTCTGGAGCTCTCTTGTTGGGCCCTTCCACTAAAACAAGTTGGACAGATCCAATCTGGGAGTCAAAACACTGACCTGTACTCTCACGGAAAGCCTCAATGAGTTCTGCAAGCCTCCTCTGCTTGACCTCATCGGGGACATCATCAACATAGTTCCTATGGGCATGAGTTTTTTCCCTCATGCTATATGCAAACATATACGCCATATCATAACCAACAGCCTTTACAAGACTTAGTGTGTCTTGGTGTTCCTCTTCAGTTTCTCCACAGAAACCTGTAGAAATGAGGCCAGGAATTAAGAGGGCAATATCAAAACTGAGGTTTAACATCATAAAAACTAAGGCACATAGATGTTGTATATGCAAAACCAGAGGTAATTCCTATGTGGAAAATCTAAATCTAAATTAAATTGACAAATAGATACGAGCATCAACAAATATGGAGGTTGGTTTGTCAAAAGAAAAGAAATTGTCTTCTCATACAGGCCAGTTGGGGAACTTGCGAGAGAGCAGGGAGAGAATGGCAACGATACTAAAGACAAGGAAGTAAAACTGCGTGCAGTAGTCCTAAAATCAGTTAGTATAACTGCACGATTGAGAAAATGGTAAAACCTATGAAATTCCAACAGGATAAAGCACAAACTACATGGGACAAGAACAAAATCAGCACCAGACATTCTAAAGAGTACTAGAGCACGTATAAGCGTTCAGTTGGTCTTAGCTCTGACATGAACAGCAGGATTCAAGGTAAACAGGCCCAAAAATAAAGCTGCTTATATTATTTTACCCAATATTAACTCCTATGATGTAAGAGAACTAGGAAATCACACCAAGGAGGTTTGTCTCAGTGACAACCTCATATATTAGGCCCTGAAAAATTACAGGTAGTAATCAGAAAATATTTTTCCTAAGCCCTTTCAACTTAATGATTTGGTTACATGGGTGAAAAAGCAAAAAGACTAACCAGGACACAAGCATGGGAATCGAACCCCACATATCTCACTCCACAGTAAACTAAGACAACCTATAGGTGAAGCAGAATTTTGATATATCATCTAAGCATTAAAAGTTGTGAGAAGTGCAAGTTCCAATTTTATAGAAAATGAAGCCATTTTGATGGGATCTCTTACCACTTATGAAGTCGCTGGTTATCCCTACATCTGGAATAATTCTCCTGATTTTCTGCACAAGATCTAAGTATGCCTCTCTAGTATATCCCCTACGCATTCTTTCGAGAACTGTGCTACTCCCAGTTTGAGCAGGTAAATGGATAGATTTGCAGATATTATGTCTGTTCCGCATTACATACAATAAGTCATCTGGGAAATCTTTAGGGTGTGGTGATGTGTATCTGAACCGCATTTCAGGAAATTCAGTGGAAAGCCTATCCAAGAGATCTGAAAAACGTAAACCTACCCCTTTCACCTTGCACATACTGGAGAAACCATCACTATACTTCCAATTTGTTCCAGGTTCAACTTCCTTTTCAACCTCAGATGCATCATTATAGCTATTTACATTCTGGCCAAGAAGAGTTACCTCTTTCACACCTTCTTTCCAGAGTTCTGCCACCTCCTTCACTATTGAATCAACAGGACGTGATCGCTCTCTCCCTCTAGTAAAAGGAACAATGCAAAACGAGCACATATTATTGCAACCCCTCATCACTGACACAAAAGCATTAATAGAATTTTTAGAGATCCTCACAGGACTAATATCTGCATAAGTCTCTTCAAGTGAGAGAAGGGTATTGATCCCTTTCTGACCATAATCGACCTCTTCCAGTAATCGTGGCAAATCCCTATAAGCATCAGGTCCACAAACCACATCAACCATCTTATCTGCATCTAATATCTTATCCTTTAACCTCTCAGCCATACAACCCAACACAACAACCTTTGGTGGATGAAGCGACTGTGACCTTCCAATGGCAACATTGCTCTTCCAGCGTCTCTTTAGAAACCAAAAGTAATTAAGTCTCTGCCAGACCCTTTGCTCTGCATTGTCCCTTATAGCACATGTATTAATAAATATGATCTCTGCACTTTCAGGAACATCCACAACTTCACTATATCCAGCATTCTTCATGATAGATAGAACAATCTCCATGTCATTTACATTCATTTGACACCCATAAGTCTCATGATAAATACGGCCTCTTGGCAGAATTTCAATATCTGGTGGGACTTCTATAGCTGGCACAAATCTTGACAGAAATTAAAAAAGAAAGAACAAATTCAATACAAATTCTGTTAAATACAATGCCCGACGTTCATAACTGAATGGCATTTCAAGCATTTATTTCATTTTTAACCCTACATTTTCAATCTTTACAGCAACCTTCACCAAAGAAACATGTTTTAAGGATCATAAAATTGGATAGCAATCTTCTAGCATGAACTTGCTTACCAAGCACTAAAGTTTCAATCTTTAAAGCAACTTTTGCTAAAGCGCTTGTTTCAAAGAGAATTCAATCAAAACCAATGATAAATGAATTGCCTTTCAAGCATAAAATCAGCTATTAAGCCTTGAAGTTTTGATGTTAATGGCGAGTTCACAGAACAAACCAGTTTCAAAGAAAATACGACGGGAAGCAGGCATAGATGTGACTTGCAGTTCAGTCCTTAACTTGTTTATTAAATATTAAGCTCTAAAGCTTCAATCTTTATAGCTCCCTTCAGTAAAGGAACCTGTTTCACGTAGAATCCAATTGAAAGCAGCTGAAATTGAATTATATTGCAAGTATTAACTTCGTATTAAGCTCTAAAGTCCTAGTCTTTACAGTTACTTTCACTTGAGAATTCAATAGAAAGAAATCATGATTTGGTTCCCTTTCAGACATTAACGTGTCATTGAGAAGCTAAGTTTAAATCTTCACAGAGCCCTTCACTTCAAAAAACTTGCTTCAAAGAGAATTCAATGGAAACCAGAGGTAATTGAATTACATTTCCAGCATAAGCTTGGTTATTTGAGCCATAAATATTTAGTATTTCCATCACCCTTCACGCAAAAAAACCCATTTCTAATGGAAACCCTTCTGTTCTAAACTCCCAAAAGCAGCATTTCCACAATAAAAAAGGATAACAGTATCAACTAAATCATTTTAAAACAGGAGTCATTAAAAATACACATCCAAATTCAATTTTGTCCAGAACCCTTTAAGAAAATAAATAAGAACTCACTGGGGCTGTGTTTGAGAGGCAGAAGCGGAGACGGGGGCGGAAGCTGAGGAAGCAGCTTGAGCAACAAAGTGGTGAAGGCCAGGACCTTGAGTGTTCTTAGAAAGGTGAGACTGAGAGAAGTTTCTTGATAGAGTGAGAGAGAAGTTCCTCTTTTTGAGTGGTCCTTTATTGAAATGTCGATAGCAATGATAATAAGAAGGGCGTGGTTTCTTTGAAGAGGGAGACCTGAGAGTTAAACAGCAGCATCGCCTTTGGATCGTTGAAAGAGATGATGCGAGAGAAGACGCCATGAGAGAAACAGAGCCAAGAAGAGAGGAGTCTGTAGCAGCAGCGCTGAACAGGAGCTGGATAGGGATTACTGTCGTCTTGTCTCTCTGTATTTCCCAAAAAAAACGGTGCAGTTTTTGAGTATTTGCTTCCCATTTTAAAATGGGCCCGTACCGGCCCAATTATATTTCCATATTTGAGAGATCGTCTCTCCTATGTTGCTTCCAATTCATACCAAGCCCCACGGCGGGCCAGGCCTGTACTGGCCCAATACAAGTTGCTATAGCTAAGAGGAACGAAAAGTTTTTAGTTTGGTGATTATTTTTTTTATTTTAATTTTTTTTCTTAACTTATTTATAAAAATTCTATTTATTTTTAATTTTATAATTTAATTAAAAATATATTTTTTAATTTAGTCCCTTTTATTTTAATTTATATTTTTTCTTAGTTCTTTTGTAAAAGTTATCATTTTTTTAAATTCCACCCTTAAATAAAAAAATATATATAACAATTTTAATTTTTATTCTTTTGATTTTTTTGTTCTCAATGGAATATAAAAAATTATTTTATATTTTAATTTTGATCATTTTTCTTTTAATTTTTATTTTTTAAAATTTTTTTGTACAATTGAATTTTTTACTTTAGCTTCATTGTTTAGTACTTGATTGATTCGGAGCTGTACTTCAAAGTTTTTTCAAATATGATGCTTTTATATTTAATAACTTAGATTATGAGTCATAATTTGGCGGGATATAGAAGGTTGACTCAACCTTGATTATTAGTATTACAGATTTGTTGTACCAGCTTGAGTTGATCCTGATTCATGACCTTTTTCACGTATTTTTTTATTTGTATTGCGCTCTTGCATGTTTATAAATTGAAATACATCTTTTGTTCTCTTTTGAAATTTTTTTTCCAAGGCTATCCCAAACATTTTTGTTTTTAAATTGGATGAATCTATTGATGTTTTTATTTTCTTATCTAATTAAAATAAAGCCATAATATTTGATCCAATCAAGTTTATAATCAAAGTTATACATTTATTTTTGTTTTATTTTTTTTAAATGTTTGTAGCATCTAAATATTATTTTTGCATCAAAAATAGTTTCTTGAAAAGAAAGCATACCAAGGCTAGTAAATTACCTAAACAAACTTAGAGAACCAAATAATATTATGGAGCTTAATTATTTTATTTTTTAATTTAGTTTTTTTTCCTTCAATTTTGTTTTTTCAATTTTATTTAATAATTATTTGGGTTATTTTTTGACCGACCAAGTTGACTAGATCACGTCGAAACTATTTTAACACAGTTTAATTTTAAAATTAGATTAGACAAGAAGTCGAGTTGA
>Ga0325411_1002750_pt1 | contig 19834 bp, 8 predicted proteins | sample PopdelMetagenome_13_FD_206181 | JGI IMG/M metagenome (GOLD analysis project Ga0325411, IMG submission 206181) | Populus deltoides microbial communities from Bellville, Georgia, United States - Xylem-PdIQD-R4 | ecosystem: Host-associated > Plants > Phyllosphere > Stem > Wood/Secondary xylem...
TTTTCAGTTCTTTAGAGAACCAAGGAAGGGAGATTATCCCACCAACACACAATAAGTGCAGCAAGAAGTTTATTGATCTGAAAATTGCGTACCCTTACATGTTTAGTTATGCCTTTATTTATTCTGACTCTAGACTTAAGAAAACCCTAATAGACCCCCCTTAGGTGGACTTATGTGAAGCCCACTTACGATTGACCCAAATAAGTAATAATAACCCAAAAACTAAGAAGAAAATAATAAAAATAATAAAATTCTGAAAATTATCATGCTAAATATGCTAGAATTAGATTTGTCACCCTTAAGAAGTCCTAAATAAACTAGGAGAAATCTAATTTGAAAAATTTGTGTTGCTGCCCCCCTTGATGTCCTTGATTAGCTTGGATTTCCTTGTTTAACTTGGACAAATAAGAAAATAAATTTCCTCCTTTCTTACTGATTTAATTACTTTCCTTCCTAAGTTAGGAAAAACATTAAATAGTCCTCCTCTCTTTAGGAATAAGATATGGCCAACTTCCTTACTTAATTAGGAGAATAAATTGCTGACTTTTTATCCTTGTAGCATTAGGAAAACAAGCCTAACAAGGCTGGTATTGGGCCGGACACATCAACCCCTTGTTCCACATGAATTGGGCTCTTCTTGGACCTGAACTAGATGAATTAAAGGCTGCCCTTCATGCTCCTTAAATGTCCCAAGCCCCTCTAGGTCTATTTTGCTCCATATGTTCTGAACAAGCCCATTCAATGCTTCTTTAAGCTTCTTTGCCCTAGCTCTTGTGATTGGCTCAATTGGCACCTCCAATGGGTTTTTGGCATAATCACGCTTGGTGTTGGGCTGATCCGCATCATCCCCTCTCTCTTCAAAAGGATTCGACCTCGAATCATCTCCTACATCAAACAGAGTAAAATCAGAAACATTAAAGGTAGCACTAACACCATACTCACCTGGCAAATCCACTTTATAAGCATTGTCATTAATCCTCTCAAGGATCTGAAATGGCCCATCTCCTCATGGTTGTAGCTTTGATTTCCTATGGGCCGGAAATCTCTCCTTGCACATATGGTGTCATTATAATGATTCTTATCAATCCAAATGCTAGAACACTCAATCAACAACAAATTCAAAGCAAAGATTAAAGACTAATTAGTCCTAATTGGTTTAGTCCACCCAACCCCGAACATTGTTTGATTTTTTAATCATAAATAAAGTTTCAGAACTCTTTGTTTAGCGTTGTTTGTCTCTATGAAAATATAATACACAGGGCTATAACTTTCATGAGGACACAACACCTAATTTTTTCATCTACATGTCTAAACTCACTCATTATTACAGCATAAGAAATATGTTCAGTACTATATCAGTATGGACCCTTACTCACTGTTTTACTCATATATGGAGTCATACAATTCCAAATATGTCAATACAAGTTCCATTGGAAAGCTAGAATTCATACTTACAACCTTTATAAAGACACCAATTCCAAATTACATCGTTTTAAAGCTCAACATTAACAATTACAGTAGCACCCGAAATCTATCTAGTACTATGCCGGTTTGGACCGTTACTTAGTGTGTTTCTCATATCTAGAGTTATACAAGTCCAAATAAGTCAAGACTAGTTCTTTTTGAAAGCTAACATCCATACCTAGAACTTTTATAAAACACCAACTCCAAATTACATCATATTAAAGCTCAAAATTAACAATTACAGTAGCACCCAAAATCTATCCAGTACTGTGTCGATCTGAACCTTAACTTAGTGTTTTTTTGATATTTGAACTTATACAACTCTAAATAAGTCAAGACTAGTTCCATTTGCTACAACTTTTATAAAAACACCAACTCCAAAATATATCGTTTCCAAGTTGTAATTTCAACTAGAAGTTGGCTAGTAAGACTGACATAATTTTAGTTACATGAGAGATAAATTTAACAAGCACACTAGTTGTTTTTATGCATCACAACATCCATTATCCATACTCCATATTCAAAGAAACTCTCATTTCCTATACATTTTCAAGAACCCTATAATCACAACATTGAGGGGGTTTTCAATTATCCTTTAGTAACTATGAAATTAAAGAGGAAAACTAAAGAATAACATTATTATCAATAATTTCAAGTTCAAATTGAAGAGTTATTACCAATTTCTTCTTCAATTGTTCTTCCTCTTCATCACTTATACTTTTCCCTCAAGTTCCTCTCCTCTAACCAAGCTTTCTAATTTCGGTCTAAATGTGTTTCTCTTATCACAAATCTATTTGCAAGCTTCATTCTTATAATTTGGAAGGATTTCTCAAATGATTTTTGAAGAGAGGCAAGAGAGAAGCCTCTTCCTCTCCTTTTAGCTATTCTCTAGCATGAACAGTAACAGCTACCATGGTTACATTAAGTTTTTTTGGATCAATTACTATTATACTCAAGCTTATCCCCTCCCAATTTTGGTTTATAACATTGACTCGACACTGTGGCTTTATTTTCAAGACCTTCCCAAACTTCGATTGACCTCACATTTTAACCCAAGGTAAAACAATATGTCTTAATACCTTACGTAAAATTTCAGCTCGATCCAACAGTTGGATTGAAAGATACGTTTCATATTGTAAAATTAGACCGTCATAAATTTCATGTCAAAATCTAAATTTCACATACTTTATAATTTAGTTAAATTATCCTGGGTCTCAGATTAATTCTTTGGAAATTTCTAATCATAATTATCATAAATTTTTTCTTAGAGTTTCTTAGCACTTTTAGTCCCAATAACGTGATTGTACGCGAGAATTCTACTGAAATTCAACACTTCTCACGTAAAGGGTCATACGTTGATTTATTTGACATTTCCTTCTATTATACACATAATATCACCCAATTTAAAAAAATTTCTCCTTCAAATTGTGATTTTTACCTAGTCAGAGAGTTTTTGTGATTTATCGTTAGTTGATATTTCACATAATAGTTTATTACTTTATCTTATCTGAATTTTATATCAATCTCCCGAAAATATTCATCTTAATTCATAAGATTATTTTTCTCTAATTTATCATTTTTCAAATAATAGTTAACCTATTTAACCCAGATTTATCTATTTTTGACTTGGAATTTACACCGGTAGTGTTGGAGGCGTGTGGTACATGCACCACCACTATTCCAGCAACACTTTTGACCCATTTTCAGTTAATTCTTGGACACGCTAAACACCTTGGAAGGTCGATCTATAAACTCAAATTATTTTTTTGACAATTGTTATAACATTGTGAAGTTTGAGACAAATTGTTTATTATTGTGTATATTTTTCTACCGTTTGGATATTATTTGATTTAAATTCATATGTCATTTTTTGTTCGATAATTTGCATTGAATTGTGAGTTTTTTTTTTTGGTTGTGATTGCTTTTTAGACATTAAATGTTGGTTCATGATTTATGCTTGGGTATATGTTAATTTATTTGAATTAACATGAAGTTTGAATGAAGTTTGTGAAATTAATAAGATTTGTGTGGATATTTGGCGTTGTTTGGTTTTTAATTAATGAACGATAATTTGTTTTGAATTGATATCATGGTTAAAGTACCTTTATAAAAATATTTTATTTGCGTCTTGCCAAATACATCCTTTGTCAGTTTTTAATAATTTAAGTGTTCAGAACACAATTTTGCAATCAATTTTGATTTCCCTACATTCTTACCCCTCCTGTATTTGATATTTGGAATTGTGACCTATGCGCAAGGTGGTTTTTTGATGTTAAATGAATCGGTACCCTTCCATAAAAAATAAGAGCAAAAAATCTTTCTTTTTAAAAATATAATTTTTATTGCGTATTGTCAAGTCTCTTAAAAAATAAAAAATCATATCTTTGTTTTAAAAAATAAAGTACATGGTGTGTTTTCGTATTTTTATACAAAATTCAAAAAATATATATTTGCATGCATTCTGAATTTAATCATCAATTTATTAAAGTCATGAGAACTTGGCTTACATTTCAAAAATACAAAAAAAATATTTTGTTCTTTTTAATATGTGGTATTACGAACTTATATGTAAGATGTATTCTCGATATTAAATTAAAAAACACCAAAAACATTATTTTTTCCTGTTAGTATCTGAGATTATGAACTTATATGTAAGATGTATTCCAACATCAAATAGAAAAGATAGTTTTTTTATTTTTATATTGGCATTAGAATAATTAGGTTTTTTAATCCAATAAGATAAGATCCTCTTTACTGAGAAGAACTTTTCTTCAACCATAAACAAACCAACAGTTAGAAAACACAATATTTTTTTAGTTTATATTAGACAGATAAACAATGCAGCTTACCTCAAGTAAGATGTATTAGGGGTGCTAATACATTTTATTTATGCAATCAGTCTCATTTTCCAGACTCTGAGACCAATTAAGGTTCATAGAAACCAAAATATTAGGTGGCGACTCCCATTCCCTCTTTTTTACTGATAAAGGATAAGAATTCCATGTTTTTTCCTCCCATACCATTCCCGACTATCCCAACCCGGGAAGATAATCGCCACACACGTGTATCAATAATAACCAATTTTATCTTTACATTGACAGTCAATGGTCAGCCTGACTTGTGACCCTAGCCTTGCCTCAGGTCAACTTCTTAGTCAAGTTTTAAAACTATAATAATAATCATTTTAATCCTTACATAGACCCAAATCAATTTGGGTTAACTCTTGTGAAGAATTGAACAAGTTTGTCCTACTTTTCTTAGTGAGACAAATGTTTTTAAACAGCCTTAGAGATGATGAAAAATAATTTTTATATTGTTCAAAGATAGTCAAACAACTTCACAAAAAAATTATCCTCTCTATTCCATCATTTTCTAATATACAAAGAATACCTTGGTGGGGATTGTGTGGCCTTGAATGCAATTATAGCATTGCAATTTAGAAGTTTTGAATGTCAAGTTCTTTTAACTATTTTTTTTTTTTAATTTAATCTGTCTTTTGTTACACAAGCACAATCTCTAGAGGACTTAAAAGAAAGACAATGCAGATACTTTCCAGCCCTATGCCAGAATGTTCTTCTGGTTTGCGGCTTCTTATTTTTTCTCTTGAAATGTAGCTTAAATAGTCTTTGCAGAAACTTCTGCTCAGATTGAAATCTTTTGTATGAGACTTGGAATTCTCAATAATCGATGGATGAACTTTCTCTTCTCTCAGTAGCCTGAGCAAGATAGACAACAAATTCTGCTGGAAATGGTCGACTCTGATATAGCTAACATTCTAATGATTCAGAGGTTGACATCGAAAATCTGTTCAAGTGATGGAAGGAAGCAAATGCTTTGCCAAGTTTAGACATGGTGCTGTTTTTCCCAATTCTGCTTGCTGCTTGATGTCCCCGTCGGTGGTATAATGGAATTTCTTTCTCTAATTCACTGCATATTTGACACTCGTAGCATTAATTGGACTGGTTCTCTTCTTTGAAAAAATGCTCTTTAATTTCCAGCAGCAGGTAGGAACATCAGTTTCTCGGTTTGTCATTATATTAAAAGGACCATCTGATTCTGCTGCGTGCTTTTCTTTCCCATAAGTTACCTTATCTTTCTTATGTTATGCATATTTATAGAAGAAAATGTAACAAGGGAGAGAAGAGAATCATATTCATTGGGCTCACATGTTCTTGCTCGCTTTAGTTTTCAAGCAGGGCATGTAGTCCTCGTATTTTATTTTATTTTTGGTGAATTTAATCAACACGGAAATTCTCAAAACAAGATTTTGGTTTTACCCACCATGTTGATTTTACTGATCACTTCACTTAAGAAATCTATTAATTTTAACTTTACTTCTTATCTGCTCTAAACTGGATTGGAAATCTTCTATGTTTTGCTTATACATTTGCTAAGCCTCGAGAGGAACCTCTTCCTTGGAAGGGACTGAACTTTTGCAGGCCTAATCCATTCCGTTTTAGTATCCTAAACTGGTGGGGTTAGTGCCTTGTATTTGGAGCAGAAGTGACTGAACATAACCATGTGAAAATATTTGTGATAACACAAAAATATGCATTAATTACATTGCTGGTGGTAGACATCAGTTGTCTTCAGCAACATTAAGACAAGCTTTTCAAGACAGCTGAGATGGAAAAAAAAATGCGAGAGGAAGTAGGAAGGAAAGCATGGTGGAACTTGGACGTAGACTGCAATACTCTTAACATATATATATTTATACTAGTCCAAGGATAATTCCAGAAACCTAAAGATAACCACATCATTAATGTTTTACATATATGAACCTAGAACTACTAACTAATACCTTCAAAAGTAATTCCAACAAGTCGTAAACAAAGGTAGTCACACACTCATCACACAATTCAGACAGGCAAGACTAGTCACTTATCCTCATCCAAATAGTGAGACACCTTGAAAAAGAATTGCATCAGCAAGAACCTGATTAGCAGCCTGAGAAGGATGGACACTGTCCCAAAACACAAACTGAGTGGCATTGGGGCAAGTTCCTGGCAACCTTGGATTGCACAATACTGATATTTTCCCAGCAGTCCTCGTCTGGCAGCATCCTCTTCTTGCTTCGACAAAACCTACCAAACATTATAGGAAAAAAAAAAGAGGTCAGAATTCATCTTTATAGTCATAATTCAAATTACCCTAAAGGTTTAAGATGTTCATGAGAAAGGTTAGGACCATAAGTTAGAGGAGATTTACCAGATCCTCCAATGGCTTGTAGATATCGAAGACAACTATCTTTAGACCCGGAAGTTGCTTTCGGAGATTATCTGCAGCTAAGTTGAGATTTTTATTAAAATACCGTGCAACAGTATTGACCCAGGAGACAGTCATTTCCACGATATCCGAAAAAGTTTTGGGCTTCAGGAACGCAACCCAATGGCGGGAGTGAAGTTACCCCAAGTTTCCATGCCCCCGAATTATACAGGTCCTGCTTGTATATAAACAAGTCAAAAATTCAGTGAAGACGAAGACTGTTATAAATATGCCCCACCAAAGTGGGGTCCTTGGAAAGAGAGTCCGGAGAACGTAGTCCTTCAGAAAAGTTTTCGTGAACAGAACCCTCTCAAGACCCTAACCTGAAATCTTCCAGATTGCGATTTCAAGTCCAAGATTTCTACCATTGCAACACCAATATTGGCCTTTAAAAGAAAATTAGAGACAATGTTAAACAGTAAGATACCTTAACAAAGCTTGAGAATGTAGTGGCAAGGTATGAGGAATACTGATCGGGAGTGTAAACTTTGTTTACAGAAGGGTTGACATAGTATTTCTGAAAGAAATCAGCGGTGCCTGCACTCAAGATGTATAATGCGTCTTTGATGATTGATGCTGCTTTTCTACCACCAGCCACCTTCACTAATTTAGTCTGATACTCCTTGAAGTGCTTTAACTGCAGGGGCAATGGAATTGCATTCTACAAAAAATAAATAAATAAAAGTGATTTTGCATGCTTTTTTAGTTTTGTGAGGTTTAAAGTACGGGTATAAACAATTTATAGCTGTTAGCTTACATTCAGAAAGGCAGTTTTATCATCATACCCAGATGCTGCCGATGCAAAGTTGACTCCAATAAGAAGGTTTTTTCCTGATGCTTCTGGGCTGAGATATGCTGGTGCATAAGTCTTAAATCCTAAAGCTTCAGCTGCATACAGAAATTGACCCAGATTTTTTAGAATATATTTCATATATAGGCAAGTGAACCTGAATACATAGGACAAGCCAATCTCTTGAATTTGCTATTTTGCACTTGCCGGTGATGTCAATAGTTAATTTTCCATTGCAAAACCTCCCTGTGGGCTTATGATTGCCAAAATCTCTTCCATAAGGAGGGTAATTGGCCTTGAAAATTGTGGATAGATGGTTATTATTGCCAACATCCACCGATGAGTCACCGAATGATATGATGGCTGGAAAAAGAGTATCTTGAGCATAGCCACCACTGACCAATGCTAAAGCTAAAGCTGAAGCTAAAACAATGGCTTTTCTATAGAAACTATCCGTTTAGCTGTAGCAAACGAGAGGATTGGTGCTATATGAGGCGCTACAATGGAAATCCAAGAGACTCAATTGAACAAATCTTTCAACAAATTAAGATCTTATATAGATCTCTTCCAGTAAGTTAATCATCCAGACATGGTGATCTGTACCATTCGTCGAGTAATATATTATTATTATGTCATGAGTAAGGGAGTTAATGAGTTTACGGGTATTGTATTCTAAATTTTTAAATTCAAACAGTGTATACAAATTAAAAATAAAAATGAAATCCATTTATTTTAAAAATTAAGATTTTTTTTATAATTTAATCTCTAACATAAACTTTTTCATATTAAATATTAACATATTTTAAATAAATTATGAGTAAATAAAAAATTAAATTAAAAAAACTATTGATTGACATATTTTGATGAAATTCAAAACTCTTTAAAAGAATTTTGTTATACAAACAAGATTTTTCATGGTGTTTATAAAGTATAAAGTTGATAAGTTAAAAATAAAATTCACAATGGACTAAAGTTTTTAGATAGGAGATGCTCTCACGAACTTAAATTTGAATTTATTATAAAATATTATTTTAGACTAGAAAATTTTTTTTCCAACTAAAATTTAGACTTGGATATTATAAATGAAGAATTATTTTTTCTAACTCACTGGTTTGTCCAATCCAAGACAGAAAGAATCTTATCTATTTTCTAGAAATTTTTCAACACTACGTAAACAAATTATGAGTAATTAAAGTTGTTTGTTATTGGTGGAAGTTCATCAGCTTTTGATTCCTAAACTTTTCTATAAAAAGAGAAAGAATAAAAGTGTTTGTGGTTGATTATTTTTGCATTGTTTTAACAAAATTTGTCATTTTTATTCACTTTATTTTTCAACATTGTTTTTTTTATTTTAAACCTCTGATTCCTCTCTATATTTTCATCTAATCAAGAGTTTAAATTCAATCCTCATAACAGACTTAAGTAATATTTTCTTGATTCATTGGACATTGTCTAGAAATACACTTATACAAGGTGGTATTATTGGGATCCTGGTATATTTATTGAAGAAAGTTTTATTGCACGATGACAAAAGATGATCCTTGATAATGACAAATCGAGAATAACAAATCGTATCAATTTTTAAAGTGTTTCAACAAGTATTGTTTTTTGATTTTGTGTTAATTCTTACAAAGATATATGTATAAATAATATGCATACTAGGTTTGTATTTCAATATTTTATTTAAATTTATTTATTTTCTTAGTAAATGTACTAAATTTATTAAGATAACAAATTTACCATGATCTTATAAATTGCAAAATTATAAACTAAATATACATGCTAATTTGTCTAATTTTATTTGCCAATTTTGGACAACAACATATATTGTCAGTTTTTTCATATTATGAGTTTATTTGTTTTTACGTTTTAAAAGCGTTTTTAAAAAAATTTAAATTTTTATTTATCTTTTTCTTTACTTTAAATTAATTTATTTTATTTTTTAAAATTATTTTGATATGATGATGTTAAAAATAAAAAAATATTATTTTGATGCATTTCAAAATAAAAAACACTTTAAAAATCATCATTATTTCAATATTTTAATGCATTTCTGGTGTAAACCTTGCAATGTACTTTTTTTATATTAAAAAAATCATAAAAGAATAAGAAAGAGATAAAAAAGTTTAACTATAAACAAAAAATGATAAAATAATACAACCAAATAAATAATTGTTTTTAAAAAAGTAAAATTCTACCACTTTTGTCTTTCTTTAATTTAAAATTACATGTATATTAATTAAAAATTATAAACAAAAAATAATGAAAATGAGTGAAATCGAAAAACGTGAAGCCCCACCAATTTTACAATAATAAAATTTAATATTACTGATTTTTAATTATTTAATTTAATTTTGTATAATAAATATATATTAATTTATTAAATCATATAATTTTATAAGTTAACTTTGGTAACTACTCTCTTTACTATTACACTTTCAACTCTGTAATAAGATATAAATTATAAAATTTCAACCACTAGCATGACAAATCCTCATCTTCAAACCACTATCTTTATAACAAATTTAAATAGTAATTAAAGAACCTTAAAACTCATACAAAAAAATGGATTTTTTTAGCCAATTACATAAGAATTTGGGTTTGTGATTTGTGAAAGTTTGGTTTTCATTAAAAAAAAAATGGGAGAGAGAATTTTGAATATTTTTTCAATTTAATTTGTTTTTTGATTTCTTTTCTTAATTGAATTGATTATATTATTAATTTTATGTTGTTATTAATTTTATTCTTAATTTCTAAAATGATTAATTACAGTGAGGGGATTGAATAATTGGTAGGACTTAATTTTTTAATTTTATTTTCTTTCTTTCATTTTTTGACATTTTTAATTCTTTATTTATTTCTTAGTTCTTATGACTTTATCACATATAAAAGAACATATTCTAAAATATATTCCAATGTTAACATTTAAATAACATCTTTAGTGATAAAGAAACTATAAAATGACTAGATAAAGAATGTGTTTTGTTTATAAAAGGCACCGCGTGCTGCACCTTTTAAATAAATATTCTTTAAATAGTTAGATACTATGAATAAACGAAATCCAACTATATTTTTGTCAATCCAACTGTATTTTTGTCCATAAATTATTAGTTGAAGTCTAATTAAAACTAGTATATTGACCCGTGCTTCGCAGCGGGTCAATGATAATTTTTTTAATCTAAAAACAATCTTAAAAGTATAAAAAAATATTTTAAGTGTTTTGGGTCTCAATAGCTTTGGGTCTAGCGATAATTCTAAATCCCATACCATTAGTCTGGCGGCCAAGTCATACATAATAATATTGAATCTGGCGGCTATTTTGAACCTAATAACATTGGGTTTGACAGCAATTATAAACGCAAGACATTAGATTTGACGGTCAAGTAAGATTTAATAGTCTTGGGTCTGGTAGCTATTCCAAACCCAAGACCTTGGGTGTGGCGACCAAGTCAAATTCTATAGCATTGGGTCTGCCGCCAATTCAAGACCCAAGACCATGGGGTTGGCGGCCATGCCTAATTAGTTTCTTATAATTTTTTTTATAAAAAAACATTTAAAGTACCCTTGAAGTATCCTAAATTGAAATTCTAATTAATTTTTTTTATGTTTTATAAAAATAAATATTTAAACTATCCTTGAAGTATTCTAAATAGAAATTCTAATTGATTTTTTAAAATTTTTTTTATTTTTTATTAAAATAAAATTTAAACTATCCTTGAAGTATTCTAAACATAAATCCTGATTAATTTTTTTTATAAATATTTTTTTTATTTTTATACAAAAAACATTTAAACTATCGTAAAAGTATCCTAAATAAAAATCCTAATTAATTTTTTATTTTATTTTTCCTATTTTTTTATAAAATAACATTTAAACTATTATTGTATCCTAAATAGAAATCCTAATTATTGTTTTATAAATTATTTTTATTTTAAAAAACATTTAAATTATCATTGAAGTAACCTAAACTAGAATCATAATTTATTTATTTTTATAAATTATTTTTATTTTTTTATAAAAAATTATTTAAACTATCCTTAAAGTATCCTAGACAGAAATTCTAATTATTTTTTTATTTTTTATAAAAACATTTAAACCATTTTTGAAATAACCTAAATAAAAATTTTAATTTATATTTTTTTTTATAAAAAACATCATGCACGATAACATGACAAATTTCTTAAAGTAACCTAAACCTTTTGTATTCTTCATAATTTGTTTCCAAAAACAAATTAAATAATTTTTTTGAGACTTCTAATATGGATTGAAAATGAATTTCACTTTTATTTTTCTCGTGTGAGAAAGTATTTACTATTTAAATTATAAATTTGATTAAAAAGAACTTAAAGGATAAAGGAAAAAATTCTTAAACTACCATGGTTCATTTAATTCACAAATTTAACCAATATAATAATAATAATAATAATAATAATAATAATAATAATAGGATCAATAAATTGTTTTGTATTAAAAAAAAAGTTTGGACCAACACAACTATTCATTTATGCCCAAAAAGTGGATGAATGTTTGGTGTACAAAATATTTTGGAGTAACCTGCAAAAATTGTTTAGATGTTTAATAAGTAGATGTAATGCATTGCCTTTAAAAGTAACATTTCATTGTTCATTTTTAGAAATTTGAATATATTCACAATCTTATTGTTAAATATATTTTAAAGTATTTTTAGTTTTAAAAAATATCATGTTAATATTTTATTATTATTTTGACTCTTGGATTTAGTTGCCAAGCCAAACCTAATAACCCTAGGTCTAATGGTTATGCCAGACTCAAGACAGTTAGGATCTAGTGATCATGTCTAATCCATGTCTTTTGGATTTAGCGGCCGAGCCATACTCAATAGTATTGGATCTGACAGCCATCTTAAATCCAACTATTTTTAGCATAAAAAAATAGTAAAGACAACGTCTTTATGGTGCTATAGTATAGTTCACAGTGCAAATACTTTATACGTATAATATGATTTACAATGCAATAAATTTATATCTACAGTACATTTACAATGTTTTTTCTACATATTTTAAAGTATAGCATATCGGACCGACCTGTTTATAGTAATTTTTACCTGTCTCTATCATATGGAGGTGTGATATTTTTTGTTGTTCATCCATGCTAATGTGGCTGTACATTTCAATAATTCTTTGGCTGTGCTTTTAGTTTGATTGGTTGGTGAGTGTCCTATCATTTTGCATTAAATGTACACCTACTTGTTATGTCCTGGGTTATTTTTTCTTGCAATGTTGTGAGCCTTTTGGTTGTTGTCAGTGGGTGGGGGTGCCATGCCCTTTATAATTGTTAATGCACGTAGCATCAAACTTTTGTTTAGCAAGGATTTTTCAACAATTATCTCTCTTACGTATTTTTCACTATCATATGAAGCAAAAGGTGAAAAATAATGTTAGACTATTATGTTATTTATTTTTATTATTTTAAACCTAATTTTAATTAGTTTGAGCTTTATTTAAATTTGGTGCATGTCTGATCCATTAGTTTCAGAGTTTACATACAAGTGAGATGTAAGAATTTTATTCAGTTTTTACAATAATAACAAAATTGTTGCATATTGTGTGTGTGATTCCTATACTTTTGTTTTTTTATTGAACTATTCAAACCTATCAAAGAATTGATCAATCTTCATGACATTTTCTATACTTCTCATTTGCATCTCGATATTGGTGTATGGTGGGGGTGGTCTTCTTTATAGTCATGGTTCTTTAGGACAAAGTTCCTACTAGGTCAAGCTCAAATTCAAACTTAATCTTAACTTTCTTAGGAGGAATCACAATAGCACATGAAATCTGCCCAATATTTGGAGTTTTACAATCAGAATTAAACAACATTAGTTTCATTTGAAAGTTAACACTTATATGCATAATTTTCATGAAGAAACCTATTCCAAATTCCGTTATTTTCAAATTCTAATTTCTGTTTGAAGTCAGGTGATAAATCTGTTCGGAATTTCAGCTTCATGGAGAACATAAATTTAACAAGCAACTAGATCTCATACATCACATAATCATTCAAAGTAATTTTCTTACATGTCTTGCAATATAATCCAGATGTTATTATTAATGCAACATAACAACACTTTCTAAAATAACACAAATACCATATCAATCTAAAAGAATGCCACGTATTCATTCATGGATGGATTCTCTGGCTATAACCATATTAGAATGACAGAAGAAGAAAAAGAGAAGACCATATTTATCAGACAAAGAGAAGACCACCTTTATCATGTCTTAGGAAACATTCTACTATAAAGTGATGCCGCTTGGATTGAAGAATGTCGGGGCTAGGTCACTCTGTTTCACGATATGATGCACCGAGAAGTTGAGGTCTATGTGGATGATATACTTGTAAAACCTTAAAAAAAAAGATCACATTTAAGTGTTGAGAAGACTATTTAAGAGGCTATGAAAATACCAGATAAAACTGAATCCTACAAAATGCTCACTCGGGGTAAGGACGATAAAACTGCTAAGTTTTATATTAAGTGGTCGAGGAATAGAAATTGATCCAGATAAAGCTAAAGCGATCTTAGGAAATACCTACCTTGGATTGTCAATCTTGGTTCTTGATTGAACTTTCAACTCTTCAAAGAATTAACTAATCTTTGTTGTGAATTTATATTATTTTTGCTCATCTCTAGGTGTAGGCGTTGTGATTGGGTTAGTTTATAGTCTTGTTGCCCTGGAGCAGGTCTTCCATTGTGATAAGCTCATCATATTTTCAGCAAACTTGGATTAGATAGATCTTGGGCTCGCGAATTCTATTCAATTCCGCTAAGGTTTGCATCAAGCAAGCCATTTACTACTCAACTAAAAAATTCAATGATTGTGAGTCTAAGTACATAACAATTGAAAGACTATGTTGTGCTTTGGTGTGGAGCACAAAAAGACTCAAACAGTATATGTTGTACTACACAACTTGGTTAATCTCAAAGTTGGATCTGCTGAAGTACATCTGCAAAAAGCCTCACCTGTCAAGTAGAATTGCAAGGTAGCAAATGTTGTTAGCAGTATATGACATTGTCTTTATAACAAAGAAAGCTATGAAAAAAAATGTGATTGCCGACCATCTTGTAGATCATACGGTGAAAGACTACGGACCCTATTTCAGTAAGGTTATAGTTTGAATGTACTAATAACACGATCGAGTATGAGGCCCGCATCATCAATCTAGAAGCTACTTTAGAACTCAAAGTTAAGAAGCTTAAAGTCTTTGGGGATTCCTTGCTAATTATCTGCCAAGTAAAAGGAGAGTGACAAATCAAGGATGAGAAGTTGAAGCCATATCAAAACTATCTCCTAAAGTTAGCTAATGAATTTGAAGAGATCAAATCCACTCACATAAGCAGAGATAAGAATCAATTTGTTGATGTTTTGGCAATCCTAGCTTTAATGGCACAAGTTGTTACTGGGAGTAGGATCTAACCAATAGATATCAAAGTCAGAAACCTTAAAGCTCACTACTGGACAATTAAAGAATCATTAGACGAGAAACCATGGTACAATGACATTAAGAGGTTTCTCTGGCACCAAGAATACCCTCAAGAAGTTTCTGAGATAGATGAGAAGACTTTCAGGAGAATAGAGATGAACTTTTACTTGGATGAAAAAATCTTATATAAAAGGTCATTCGATGGGACTCTGCTTAGGAATTTGAATGAGAATTAGATTGAGCAAGCCTTGAAAAAGGTTCACGAGGAGATCTGTGCCATCCATGCTAATGGTCATACGATGGCTAGACAATGCAAATATTAGGGTATTTCTAGTTGACCATGGAGAGAGAGTGTTCAGATTATGTCAAAAAGTTTTATAAGTGTCAGATATGTGGTAATAAAATAAATGCACCTCTTACACCGTTATTCAATATGACCTCGCCATAGCTGTTTTATATATGGGGTTTGGATGTTATAGGGTTAATCAATCCCAAAGTGAGTAACATGCACATATTCATTCTGATGGACATCAACTACTTCACTAAATGGGTAGAAGCCCATTCTTATACCCATGTAACACATAAAATAGTTAAGAGATTCATTGAGAAGGATTTGGTATGTCGTTATGGTTTGCAAGCAAGATTGGTAACTAATAACGCTTAGAATTTCAATGGAAAGTTAATTGTTGAACTCTGCACCAAATGGATGATTAAACATCTCAACTCTTCCCCTTACAAACCGAAAATGAATAAAGCGGTCGAGGCAATTAATAAGAATCTCAAAAAGATCATTTAGAAAATGGTGGTCAACTACAAAGATTGACATAAGATACTCTCATACACACTTCATGTATGCCATATCACAATCAGAACTTCCACAAATACAACCTCGTATTCTTTGGTATATGGGATGAAGGCAGTTATGTCCTTAGAAACAGAGATTCTATCACTATAAATACTGAAAGATGCAGAGTTGGATGTATCAGAGTGGGTAATATTAAGATTTAAACAGTTAAATTTATTGATGAAAAGAGACTAGCAGCCATTTGCCACCACCAGTTATACCAAAGCAAAATGGCAAAAGCATATAATAGAAAGGTCAGGCCAAGGGTGTTTAAGGAAAGAGATCTGGTGTTGAAAAAGATCTTACTAGTATTATGAGAAGATTAGAGTAAGTGGATGCCAAACTATGAGGGACCATATATGATGAGAAAGGATTTTTCAAGAGGAGGCTTAATTCTGACCAATATGGACGAAAAAGATCTACCTAGACCTATAAACTCTAATGTTGTAAAGAAATATTATGCCTAATGTATCATTCCTATCAATCAATAAAATTGAAGTTTGACCAAGATTTCTTTAGTGTGTTTCTCTTTTTCTTTAAAAACTGTGCATGATCTTATGTTTTCATAAAAACCTTTGGAAAATTAAAGTTTTAGTACAAAAACAAAAGCCAAATTGGTGTTTGTTTTAGTAAAGAAGTTTTGAGAATTCAAGTGATTCTATTGAAAGGTGATCTTACACCCAAAAACAAAACCTAAAAAATAATCGAACAACCTACATAATAAAACTAAGGTTTAAGCTGAATAAATAATTTCACAAGAAAAAGCAAATCTTACCGATCCTAAACGCACGCATTTAAAATAAGGAAAGATAATTTTTTATCATCATTTCACAACTCTAGAATATGCATTGCAGTCCTTATTGAGCTGAGTGAGTCTCTCTTGAGAAAAATAACCCCAACTAAGATCACACCCTATATAAGAATCAAATAAAAGTAATCCAAATTTTTAAAAAAATCATCAATGATTAAAAGAGCCAAAACCAAGCTGGGCGGCATGAAAGAATCCAAAGTATCTAAAATTTTTGAGCATACAACAAAAAATGACTAATATGATGATGCTCAAAACCAAATGAAGAAAACAAAGAGAAAAAGCCCAAATCTAACACAATAGGGCATAATGGACCAAAAAAGATCAGGAAATAAACATTAGCGATTCTTAATCTTAAAATCCCTTAAACACTTTTTGAGCCAATGAATATCATTTTTCTTCATGACAAAGAGCCAAAGCCTACGTTACGTGCCCAATCAAGTCCCCTTTTTTTTTTTATCAAAGGCAGGCAATTTGGATTGATAGATGATGCTTTCCTATGTGAAACAAACTCCATTATTCATAAAATAAATGCTCTGGAGATTGATTCTTTAAAACCTTCAAGTTAAAGCGTGAACCATCTTGACCAACAGGACATGAAACAAATATAACTTCATAGTTTCAAGAACATAAAATTTCTTAAAGACCTGACAATGGGAATTGCTTGAACTCCTTTTAGAATAAATTTGATTTAAACCAGCGTTGAAATAACTTTTGTACTTGGAATGGCTTTGCAGTTCCAAAACTTTACAAGAAAGCGATCCTTGTAAATAACCAACCTCGTCCTGCATGACTTCATCCCTATAAAAAGCCTAGAACACTTGAGGACATGATCAAGTTAGAGCAATCCAATAAACATAATAGGATTGGCTCTAAGATTCCCTTTCTAAGAAGACAAAGGATGTTGAATAAAAATGAAGACAAAGGTCTTTAAGCAGGGAGCATAAAGACACAATCTAAATATCTGTTATTTCCAGAGGTCAAGAGCATGAGTGATGGCGAGTAAACAGAAGCAGAAGGATACTAGAGTTAATTGATAGAGACCTAACTCTAGAAAAGGAAGTCTGTGGAGAAAAAGGGACCTATATTTCTTAGGTAAGTATACATACATCATAATGCATTGTACCTGAGTTATTATTGAAGAAACTAATGAAAATAATCTTTAATGGTTAGTAGTTTACCAATTGTATATTTTTAAGTGTACCTTTGAGCCCTCAACCATCTCAGATAAGGTGCTTTTTAGCTCTATTTCTCACCATTTTCAGAGCGTCTTTGAACCCTCAATCATCTAAAATAAGTCGCTTTGTAGTCCTATTTCTCTTTTGAGAGCACCTTCAAGCACTCAATCTAGATAGTGCGTTTTCTATCTCCATCTTCTTTTCCTTCGTATGGCATTTTCTAGTCCTCACATATCAGATAATACGCTTTTTAGCACTATCTTTTTTCTTTTAAGTGTGTATTTGAGCTTTTATCTTTTGGGTAGTGTGTTTTTTAACCCTATCATGTCATCCTTTCAAGGCATCTAGCCAGATCTTTTTGCTAGGTAAGTTGTATTTTTCCACCTGGACAAGTCGCCCATTACAATAAAATCACTTTGAAAAATCATTTTTCATCTAGGCATGTCGCCCATTATAATCAGACTACTTTGAAAATCTTATATTTCCCACTTCAACAGGTCGTCCATTATAATCAAATCGTTTTGAAAAATCTTTGCATTTTTCACTTGCACAAGTCATCCATTACAATTTAACAATTTTTAAATTTTTAAATTTTACCAATAAGCAAGTTGCCTAGTATAACTATAACACTTCAAAAAAAAAAAAGTCTTTCACTTTTTCAAACTGTAATTTTGGATGGGACCAGGAGTCTAATTGTACTCTATTTTACCCAAAACTGAATAGATAATGCAAATTCAAGGTCAAGTTACATGATTATTGAATAAATCTGAATAAAAATTAAGCCTAATGACATAATTAGATATTTAATAGGTCAATTTGATTTAATCATGAGCCAAATTAAAGTTTCATTATGTCTAAGATATAATTTGGGTACAATTGAAGGATTTAATTAGGTGCAAGGGCTTAATTATACTTTAAATGAGTCAAACTAATTTTATATAGGGCTTAATTGGTGAAACATTAAGTTTGGGAGCCTAATTTAGGCTTAATTGAGAAGATTGAATTTTTAAGAGACCAAATTTAATTTTTACCAAGTCAATTGGTTTAAATCAGGGGTAAAATCACAAGAAAATTAAAGTTTTAGGGTCAATTAAGGGCTAAATTGAAGAAATTTGCAGTTAAGGACCTTTATGTAAAAGGCGTCGAACTATAAAAACAAAATTGGATGAAATCAGGAGTGAATATGAAGAAAATTGAAAGTTTAATGGTGAACTGAGGATTAATCCGCATAAATCCAAGACCAAGGACCCAAATGAAAAAGACGCTATATTCCGGGGCTGAAATTCAAGCTCTTTAAGGGCAAAATTGAACAAAATTAGAAGTTTGAAGTCAATCAAGGGTGTAAGTAAGAGAAATCATAAATCGAAGGACTAAAATAAACTTTACAGAAATGATATTGTTTTTGGGTTACTGTTTATTTTTTTCTTCAGATTTTCACCCGAAAAGACTACTTAAGGGGCTACCTTCTTAAAGCATTTAGTACTTTATCTTTCCACTAAATTTGACAGAGCATGCATGTAAACGATTGCCTGACATTTAACTACACCCCAGTATAATCCGTTCTGGTCGATTGACGCCACAGCGGCTGTAGCACTGCCCTAAAGTAGTTAACCCAACCACTTTCTGCACTAAATCTTCCAGGCTATGATGGCATCTTTGGGCCAATGGTTGAGATCTTTCAGGGTCGAATCAAGGGCCAAGATTTAACACCATTAAAGAAAAAATATCCATCTTCCATCCCTTATATATAGGGGTGGATTCCATGACCCAAGGAAAGAGAAAATTAGGTGCAAAGTTAGGAGAAAATCATCTCCTTCACCTTTTTTCTTTGTAAATTTCCTCTCTCTCTCTCTCTCTCTCTCTCTCTCTCTATTCTTACCACCTTTTCAGCCCCCACAACTTCAAAACCACCGTGAACAACAACAACATAACCTCCTTCACTAATAGCTTCTCTCTCTGCTCTACAAGCTTCTTGTCTTTCTTTCCACCATAAAATTTCTTCCTCCCTCAGCAGCTAATGTCAT
>Ga0325411_1002751_pt1 | contig 19832 bp, 15 predicted proteins | sample PopdelMetagenome_13_FD_206181 | JGI IMG/M metagenome (GOLD analysis project Ga0325411, IMG submission 206181) | Populus deltoides microbial communities from Bellville, Georgia, United States - Xylem-PdIQD-R4 | ecosystem: Host-associated > Plants > Phyllosphere > Stem > Wood/Secondary xylem...
AATTCTCTATCTGGCGAGAAAAAGGTAGCTCAGCTTAGGCGGCGTAACACAGATCTTAGACCTAGTCTAGCTCCGGCAGACCAGAAACCGGACGAATCCGCAAGTGATGGGAAAGAGCGGTTAAGGAACAGCTAAGTGCAGGCTTGGTAATACGAACGAGCCTAGAAATTATGTGTTCAAGCTTGGGAAAGGAAAAGGGAAATTATGGCAGCCGAGCTTGCAAGAAAGGTTCACGAATTGAATGAAACAGAGGAGCTTGTCTATGACCTCAAATCCCAAAATGAGACATTGATGGCAAAACTTCAAGCTTGTTTCGTGGAGAAGAAAAGTAGTAGTAGCAGAGGAGAAGCACAAGGGAATTAAGCACTTCAAGAGAGTAATAGGGCACTTTCAGAGCAAGTCCTCTGCTCCCCTGATGGTTGTCGCTCTTTAAAAAGAAACTACGAAGTCTCAAAAGAGGAATTTGCACTACAATGGATATAATTGGGATGGATGCAGCTGCAGTGCTTGATAGTGTAAGGAGCTTTAGGAACCGACTGGCCACAGGCAAACATATTGAAGATGAGATTTCAACGAGCGTTTCAATATAAAGAGGAAAGCGGTTGTCTCGTCGAAGTAGACATGATTAGTGATGTGAACACTGTTCATGTGCAATTGCCTAGTTCAGTTTTCCAGTGTACTCTCTAAAATTTTGTTTTGTTTTCTATATTCTTAGTCACAGGATCTAAGCTCTTAAGGTTTCTGATGCTTCTTGTTGTGATGGATTCCGTAGACCCGTGTTCTCCAAATTTGTTTTGATCTTTCGCAATCAGGGTATACAAATGTTCAATTATTAATGATCCAAGTCCTTTCATTGAGAGCAGTCAGCAGCTAAACGAGGTTATATTGTGAAACAAAAGATCCCCAGGATTTGATTATTGAACATGGCAAGGACACTATACTTGGAGAATAGCTACGAGCGTATCACCATAGAAAGAACTATATAGAATTAGTTAGGAAGGGAGAACAAGAGTGCTTGAGTAAAACCTGCTCATGAATTGATGTATGAAAGAGGCAATGCTCATACCTAAGTCTTGATGAAACATGTACAGAGCTCCCAATTTTGAAATATAAATCCAGCATTATTGAGCCAAACTTTGTAATTTGCAGGCTGCAATAGAGTTTAAAACCCATTTATTGCTTACCGCCTTCGCTCCGGTTGAACTAGCTAGAGCTTCTGCATCGGACTGCCTTCGGTTTAATATCATATTCTTCTTGCTAGGATCACATTTATCAGGCATTTCGAGGCTGTATATTATGAAAGTTGGAGGTTTAGAGTCCAGTAACAAGGTTCCCTGGGCTCCCGAAATGGGTTTTCTGTGCAGAATTGTTCCTCCACCAGCAACTAAAAGATCTTGTATATATCCCTTGTAAGAAGGGATAAAATCTCCCATGAAATAGAACTTAAATCCCTCAAAAATGTTTGGTTGCTGCACATAATAGAACTTGTCAATAAAACAGCTGGATGTATTAAGAACATGCATCCAAAGTGCACCTAAAGAGAACTACATGCATGCATGCACACATTGTTGTTAGAACTATGCTTAACAGGTGATTTAGCTTGCATGCAAAGAACTAGGGCCAATTTTTTTCTTCATAAACCAAATTACGGTCACAGATAAAAGCACAAAGCCTGATACAGGAGGATAAAAGGTCTACTAGCTCTGAGAAAAGATGCAGATTAAAAACCCAATGCGAGCAGATTTCAAAACCAGAGTTCATGAGTTCTATGATCGCAGAAGAATCTTGACAAAGATATAAAGTAAGATGAAACTAATACAAAAGTTTATGGAGCATGCAGATTAGAGATGAACTAAACTACAGGTCTGATGCCAGCATGGTAAGGGAATGATCTGCCTTCCAATTATAGATGAATCCATGGAAATAAGAAAAAAAAGGACGATTCCCAAAATGTTTAAGATGACATCTGTAGAAGCAGGAGCAAACCTTGTTCAGGACTCTTAGTCTTCCATTTCGTGGACCATCCCTGATTCCGTGAACATCAGCAGTAATTTCATATCGCATCTCTTCAACAAGTTTCATGGCTTTGATACAAGCCTTGACCCCTACAGAAGGAACAAACAAAGGGTTGAGTACGAGCAGAACCGCTAGATTCAAATGCAGAGTCAATCACCGATGCTTAATATTCAGTATCCACCTCCTCTCGAATATACTGATAAAAATAATAGGGTTCTGCATGTTTCATTTACATAAGTTCAATCAATGCCACAGGTGGCACCTAATCCTAACTTTTAAATGCAAATACACATGCAGAATCATTACACATACATGCACCCATGATTCTTTAATGCACACACAAATGAGGTACTTGAACATTGAGATATCACAGCATTCTATAACTTGAGCGGATAATTCATTTCATGGAAACAATTATACTAACATTCAATGTTCACTATCCACTTCCCCTTCAAGATACCCATTAAAACTTTAAGGGTTCTTCTGCATGTTCCATTTTCATCTGTTGATGCAATGACATGAGTGACACTTGAATCCCAATTCTTCAAGACTGTAACTCCAGATAAACTCTCAAACTCAGAAACAATTTCCTGCAGTAATCAACATTTTCATTTAGGAAAGAGAAATGTTACAAAGCCGAAAGTCACTTGTAGATTTTCTATTACCTTTTCTCCAACTGTGAGAGCCGAACAGCAAAGAACCAACTTGTCATGTGTTAAACATGATTTCCGACTTTTATGCATATTGATGTCATGTTTGAAAGTAACTTGATTGTATTGCCTTGGTGTTTGTCTGGTAGAGGAAGGAGAATGAGTAAAAGGCATTTAGTATGATTTCCAAGTAGCAGCTAGAGTCAGCTACTTAAGAGATAAATTTGTCCACGGAATTTAGAATACCCTTTTGAAATGCAGTTTTTTCTCCTCTCTTGAGATTGTTTGCTTTCATTCGGCAACGTACAAGAAGCATGAAGAGGGCATAAGATGACAAAGTTTTCCTGTTGCAAGAGATTTGAGAAAAAATCAAAATGATGTTAGAACTACGAAGCATTGAATTTATGACACTTACAGTATCCCATCGACATTGGTGGGTCAACTTCGCACAAGGAACATGGAAACTCTTGCGACAACTCTTCTCGTAACATCCAAGAGCAGCACCTTTGAGTCCACAGCAGCAACACTTAATTCTCCGACTTCTAGCTAATTCAGCTTCAAGGTTAATTGCATTATCACCCTCGAAGTAGACATTAGGTGCCCTGCAGGTATGATTTTTTATAATTATACGATGTCTACCACAACAACAACATGTGTAAGCTAAGAACTTTCCAGAGAAAGTAACCATTTTTTTAGCACTCCTATACAGGCCCATGACTTAAATTAATTAAAAAAACTAAAAACTTAATGAATTGCCTTTATGAGCTCCTTTGAAGAATTCTCTTACCACTCAGCACAGTTTTTATGAGAGTGTATGACCCTGGATCCACCATTATAATCTGCCGCCACAGGTATGCCATTGTTGTAGTGGATCATCTCTCCTGAAGCCTGTAATTTTGGTGGAAGATTCAGAAATGAAATGGATTCAAAAGTCATGAGATACAGGAAAAAAGCAAAGTAGGACTCACAAAAACAAGGAAAACAAACAGATACCTCTGAGACTTCTGAAGAAAGACAGAAAGCACATTGAATATTATAATTAAGCTTGCAGTTAAGCATGGCCGCTCCATTTTCTTGGCAATGATCCCTTAATGTTGCCAAATCATCAAGAATTCGAGTATTAAGACTGGCTTGAACCTTCTCAGCAGATTCAGTTGCCCTTGCAGAGTTGCCAGTAATATTTTCAGTGGACTGAGCTTCCTCTGCAAAGACATTGTCAGCACCTTCTTGATGGTCACTGACTAATCCATCTTCTATGATACCATCTAATGAAACTTCCATGTTTTTCTTACATTTTAAGTCTTGATTATGTTCTGGACACAATGCAGACTTGACTTCTTCCCCTTGTTTGCCAGGTTTCCCCTTGATTTCTGAGGGTTTTTTATCTTCAACCAGAGGGGCAGGTAAAAAGTAATCATGGGCGTGTTCATCTTTGTCCATTTGGTTGTGTATTGAATGGACTTCTTTAATCATGTTTATCTCAACAGAATCCAGCTTTCGTTCCTTGCACCGGAGATTGATCTTTCTACTCACTTTTCCATTCTTCTTCCTTTTAAGATTACTGCGACCTTGTTTCTTATCAAATGAAATAGGCAGCTGATCAGTAACCGTGTTTTCATCAGCCTGGTCCAAATTTTCTCTAACTGAAACAGAAGAAACATTCTCTCCTTTCAACCTACCACCCTTATCTGCATTCTTCCGAGCACAATTCCTTAATGTTGTGTCCTTAGCATTCCTGCCTCTCTTATTGGAAGTATTACGCCCGATTTGGTAATTTGCACTTTTAACTATTGGAGAGGATAGATTGGCCAGTATGTCTTCAGAAATACCCATTCGCGGTTTGGTATCGGTACAGTTTTTGCTTTCATCACTACGTTCTTCATTTGTATTTGCATCCAGTGGGGGTGTTTCTGACTTACTTTCTCGAATTCCATCCATTTCCGTTGTTTTTTCAGCCTAAATTTCACTTAAAATTTCAGCGAAAGCCAGATGACTTTAGCACTATAAAATACTAAAATTAGACAAAATTACTTGGGTGGGATGAATACCTGCATCTTTGCTGGGCTTGAAAAAATCTCAGGAGAGCAAGCTCGTTGCGTCCATTCAAACATCTCACTGTCAAAAAAATCTGCAACATGTGATTCGTTGCCACACACTGCCCCCTACGTCATGTTAGAAAAACACGAGTAAGCAAATTGATGTGGTCGGACTAAATGTGAGGGTAATTTTAGGAAGTCTATACAAGATATATATTTTGCTTGGGTTAACTAGCTTTGTTTGAGGAGAGCATAAGCTATGGATACAACGAATATTAGAGTTGCGTTTCCAATACATAAACTTTACAACTTGATGATTTTTATTTTTGTTTTCATTTTTCAATAACCACTCTTTATCTGTATGCTTATTCTGAAAAGGAAATTAAATATCCGTCGAATGACTATACATCTGTTCAAGAAAGCTCAATGAAAAAGTGTTGATTGAATTCAAGAAGAAGAGAAGAACCAGATAAGCCAAATCAATTACAGGAGCTATGAACCAAAAATGAGTAATTGACAGCTCACAGGACACAGGTATAGCAGAGAAGTAGCAAGTCACAATATTAGGCTAAATTTAAATCGGACAATGAACTGAAGTGGGACTCACTTTCGAGGATGATTCAGGGGGGTTTTCGTCATCTGAGTCTTTGATATCACTGAAAGTAGGAACATTTGGTGGTGTGATATCCAGAAGCTGATCCATATCAGTGTGCTGACTTGACTTCTCTCCATCTTCATCTCTCAACCAAAAGAAAGGCGATAGCATGCGTTCTCCCTTTTCATCGACAACAGGGTTCCTCCTTGAGACTGATGAATCATTTTTAAAGTCATCTTTTTTTATTTCTCTTGATCCAGTTTGTAGCTTCTCAGGTTGTGCCGATGTGCCTGAAAGAGAGCATTGTGGCACCTGAACTCTTTTCTTGGTTGGAAACGAAGGTTTCGAAGTAATGGGACCACATAATTCCATGTTGGATTCATCAAGTTTCCTTGAATCTTTTTGTCTGGATTTATTAAGCTGCTCCTCTAACATATCCTGACAAATCCAACCAATATCTTCTCTGCCACAGTCCGTATCGTCTCCTACTTGCTTTTGTACATCTGTAACAAGAACAGCAAGAAATCATAAAGACAAATACCCAACATTACCCTCACAACAAAAAAAAAAAAAGCAAAGATATAGATTGATAGAAGTCCATCTAAGGGAGCGCAAACAGAATATTCATCGCAAGTGCTCCATGATTAATGCAAGGGATTCATGTTTGAAGTTGAACAAGGATACAAAGTAAGTGCATAAAACCAATAATTTCCCTTGATTTCTTCTCTGTTTTTTTTTTTTTTGCATCACCTGATAATTTAGTTGATGGTGGTGGATTCTGAGTGACGAATATATTGAATCCTGAAGCAATTTCCATGCTTTTGTAAATGCTGACCAAGTTATCCATATGAGGAGCAGCGCGAACCTCTGAAGCGAAAAAAATAAAATAAATACAGAAAACACCCTCCTCTTTACTCCAATATCTTAAATAAGAAAAAAATGATAATGACTCAAATTGAAAATAAAAGGCAAGCATCATACCTCTACGCCGGTATGGCACTTTACAGACCGGACAATCGGAACCTGATTTCATCGATTTCACAATACATGAACTGAAAGGGAACATGAATAAATTAGAGTAGAGTAGAGGGATTGAAATAAGACCAACAAAAAATTAGTAAAATGGAATTTACTTGCAGAAAACATGATTGCATGTAAGCGAGGCTGCAGTGTCGAGAAGACTTAAGCTGCAACAACAAAAAACATTAGATTGAAAAAATAAAATAAAATAACAAATTGATTAATTTGTGAGTTGGTGTACCAGATGGGGCACTTGAGCTCTCTGCCCATTTTCTCGAGGTGAGTTGGATCTCCCATTTTGCAACTCGCTCGCCTTTCTCTCTGGATTGAAATTTGATAATGAGAAGAAGACTCACTGACGGCACTCCTTATCATTCTTCGTCTTCTGAAAATTCCCTGCACCCCGCCAATACGCTTTAAGCTCACGCGCCTTTTTTTTACTTTTTTTTGCCGCTGATTTTGTTTTTAAAATTTTCAAACGCGACAATTCTAAACGACCGCCAGCATGGATTGAAAATCAATAAAGTATTATTTTACGTGGCAATACTATTATGAATATAACAATATAATTAAGTGACAAAAAATGGGTTATTTTATATATTTTTTATAATTTGCATCCATAGAAAATAAAATTAACTGATAATTTATTAATAAATATTTTTTTTCACTTCATGAAGGAAAAATATTGGTATTGAAAATATTCAAATAATAAACCGTACATGAAATAGTGAAATGAAAAAAATCTTATGTAAAACAATTTAAAGATAATACAGTATAAAAATAAAAGAGATTTTTTATTTTATATTGTTTTATATACCATTAGCCAAATAAAATATATAAATAAATTACTTTGTGTCAAGCATCGCTATTAAATATAAAGTTATCTCTATTTTTGTTCTATTTTATTTTGGACAAAATGGTTTTGACATAATATTTAATATATTGTCTAAAACAAACTATCAAGGGCGAATGTTAAACCAATTGATAAATTTCTTGTTAATTGATTAAAACAAACTATTCAATGATTTTTCATAAATTAATTTCAAGTAATCTTGAATTAATTCAATACCATTATTTTTTCAAATTAATTGTTTCTAAAATTAATTAAGCATCCCTAGCCTCAATGGTGACTCCGGACTTTTTTATCATTAAAGACTCAAGCGGTGACTAGGGATTTTTTTATTATTGAAGACTCAAGCGGAGACTTGTTTACTCATGTTTTCACGTATGAATCTCTTATATCTAACTATTAAAGATCTCATTTTCATACCAACCCAAAATATGCTTATGAAGCTTTATGTGTCAACAAGTGGGAATCATCAAGGTATTTGCACTATAGGTATAATTCATTTAATTGCATAAAATTTCAAAATGAAAAAATCAATGTTAATGCTATTAAGGATAAGTCTCTTTACTTATGCTTGTCTTCCTCTAACTTTATGTTATATTATTGTAGAGAGAATTTACATGAATTTTCTAGTTATGCATCCTTTCAAGGAATTGTTGTTGAAATCATCGGGAGCAAGCTACACTAAGATCGTTTACACCTATTGATAAGGTATGATCCTCGACAACAATTTTCTTTCTTGTTTTGTTTAGTTATGAAATTCTACAGGTAAGTACTTTACATATTAACTTATCTTCTTTTTAATATTTTGTTCATGTTTTTTATTATCATATATATATATATATTTGATTTATACTAATAATTTCCCCAACAATCTCAAGACTAAAATCTTTTTATCTTAATTGTTTATTTTACTTATATATATTTTCTTCCTTAAACCTTATTAACTGAATAATTTTATTGCTTAAAATAATCAAATTTTTATTTCCATGACAAAAAAAATACAAACTTTATTAAAGAAAATATTGTTATTGCTTTCGCAAATGCTGCCATAACAAAAATGCTTTAACATATAGGATTTCATTATCACCTTTTTTATGGTTCATGGTGAGAGACTTGAAAAGTTTAATGGATTTTAAACTTTAAAAGCTGATAACAAAATATATTTTATCCAACTACCTTGAACTAGATAAAAATTTTAACTGAATTTGCACCAAAGTTACTTGATAAAGAGTTCGATCCTATTGTTATGGTAGTTGTTGATGCATTAATACATTAATTTTATGTGCAAAAGTTACATCTTGAATGGATTAGACAACATGCTTCATGATATACATGATTTCATCAATGGTAAAAGGGCACCATAGAAAGCTTTGAATCAGAAGTACAAGGTTGAAAAAATGGTATGAAAAAACTCATAATCGATAAATTTCACGACTTCAAGATGCTTAATTCCAAAATTATAACGAGTAAAGTTCAAGAGTTTTAACTCATCTTGTATGATATTAATGTTGAAATGATATTCTAAATGAATATTTTCAAGTGACTATTATTATTAAAAGATTTCTACTATATTGGAAATACTTTAAAAATTACCTTAAGCACAAGTAGAGGAAAATGAGGGTTAAAAATCTTATTATGAGCTTGAGGTGGGAAAGGATAATAACTTGTCCAAAAGAAAATTCAACTTTTCCTTAATGGCTTTAGGTCAAATGTGATTGAACAAGTAGCAAAGTTCCATTATAAAAACCACAAAAAAAAGTTTGTTGTAAACAACAAAGGCATTGCTAAGAAATTTAATGATAAATGTTTTATATGCAACAAAATGAAAACCAAGCCAAACATTACAAAAATAAGCCCAATAAGGCAATCCTAAGAAAAAAGAGTTGCTCAAGCCCATGTCATTAAGGTTGAAAACCTTTAGAATAAAGTATAAAAGATGAGCCTATTTGCGATTGTCTTGAACATCAACTTGATCAACAACCATGAGCGGTGGTGAATTGGTAGCAATGATACAAAATATATTTACACATGAGAAGATTATGATTCTCACTCATAAATAAGTAGATGGTGAATATTTGTACATGAAAACTAGTCAACCTCAAAAGTACTAGGGACCAAAAAGGTCATTCTAAAAATGACTTCATGAAAGCTTTTACATTAACAACGTGTTTCAAATTGTTGATATTAGAAAGAACTTGGTGTTGGACTTATCATTGAGAAAAAAATAGGTTCAAAATTGTTTTTTAAAGCAATAAATTTTCTCAAAAATAGCATATGTTTGTTATAAAGAGAAATCCACCAAAATAAATATAATGACCATTGTAGTTTAATATAAAAACAATAATCATAAAAATGCTTATTCTTCTTACTTGCTTGAGTTTATGATATATGACATGACAATTTAGAACATGTGAATTATAATTCTATGCAAAGATTAATGAATCTTGGATTCTTACCATCAATTATTTTTTTTCTAAAAAAATCTCAAGTGTGAAGTTTGTGTAGAATCAAAATTCACAAAAAAAATATTTTTATCAAACAATTAAAAGAAGTAGCAAACCTTTATATTTAATTCACTTTGATACCAACGATTTTCAAACTTCTACAAACTAGAGATAGAAAAGGTATTATACTACTTTTATAGATGTTTACATGAGGTATTGTTATAAAGGTAATAAACAAAGATACAACTCTTGAAATGTTTTAACATTACATTAATGAAGTTAAAAATAAACTTAATAAAAGAATAAAGATAATAAAAAGTGATAAAAATGGAGAACATGGGGCATCTTTTGGTGAATTGTTTTCTCAAATAGCATTATCCATTGAAATGTTGCGTTTTATTTGCCTCAATAAAATGACATTATTGAATGCAAAAACTGAATTCTAAAATAAATAATACCATTATGATAAACCCAGAAACACCTCAAAACTTGTGGAGGGAATTAATTTTAACTCTCAATTATATACTTAACAAAGTACTTAATGAAAATACTTTAGTATGTGTGTGTGAGAGAGATGGGGGGTCCTGCAAAAGTGATGATATTTGATTCCAAAATGGTTAAAATATGACATAAAAGTATGGATTATGTATTTATTGGACATGCTTCGAGAGTTTCGAAAGGCTTAATTATTTAAAATACTCATGAAACCAAGTGTTGTTTAAGGTCAAAATAAATACAACAGTGAAAACTAAATAAAACTATAGGAAGAGAACTGTTTGAATACTATTATCTTGGTATACAAAAGATTGAATGTTTAAAACATTGCATTCACTATTTTGCTAAGTAAATTCGATTGTATTTCACTAGAAAATATTTAAAGCTACCTATCCTAATATAATGATCTTCCAATTAATTTTATCTTTGTAATTCCTTGTGTCTTTGTATATTGGCCAGTCAATTTTCATTCATATTGAAGAAGGTTGAAAAAATATATTTGACTTAGTATTTATACATAAACCATTTAAAACCATTAAAGGTGAATGTGAAATTGATCAATCAATTTCTTTGTATCTTATCAGATTTATTAACTATACAAATACAATGTACTATTAAGAATTAATTATAATTAATCTTAAACTAACTCTACATTCCCAGCCTTTCGTATAAATGAGGATAGAGGAAAGTCTTTCTTAGTAGTAATAAAAGAGATTAAAAATAAAAAAATATATAAAATTTATGCTCTCTTTGCCCTATTTGCCCTTGTGCTCTCGTTCAACTTGTTTTAGGTTTTGTTGCTATAGAGAAAAAAAATATAAGTAAGTCTTATAGTTCATAGGTTTTGATTGGAATTGCATCCTTTCAAGGTATTATTATTGAAATTCTTGTAGACAAGTCGCACCGAAACCATTTGCATTTGTTAACCAAAAATTTAGCCTCAATGATAAATTTTCTTTTCTATTTTGCTCTTGTTCTAAAATCATACAAGTAAATATTATATACATATATGTACTTATCTTTTGTTTATGTTTTCTTTTATCATCATGTAATTATCCAATTGGTTTTTGTTAAACAATTTTTTCAATATTTCATCATCTCAATATTGTTTTATCTCATCACTTTTTATCTTCGGACAACACCCAAATGTGTATCCAATATTGTTCTAAAATCTACAAAACCACTACATTAAAGTTATTTATTATTTATTTTGTAGATTTGTCACAATAAAAATTAATTAATATATTACTTATTGCAAAAAAAACAAAAAACAAAACTAGTGTGTTAATTGTGCTAAAAAGAGTAAGCGCTCAAATAATTCGATCTCTATTAAGCTGAAGTTTAAATGTTTTATTTAAATAAAGAGTCATGTAATTACATTGTTTCAATATTTGTAAATACAAGAATGACCATGACCATACAATATTGGGCTAGTCAAGTCCACGATAGATACATCACAAGTAGAACAAGATCAGTCATGAAAAAATCAATTAAAAAATTCCCATTGGGACGTGGTGGGAGGAGGATCAAATGTCTCCCATTTGGCTGCGACAACAACAGGTTTTATCAGTGGATTTGATATCTTCAGCACATCTAGTGTTTCAACACACCGCTGCACCCTTTTACCCTGCATAAATTGAACGCACTGTTGTCAAGAGTATAAGATTCTTCCTTTCTTTTTTCATTATAGAAAACTCCTTTCCCCTTTCATTTTAAGTTTTCCTTTTCTAATAAAAAATTCAAAAATGTGTTTATTTATTGAAAACAAAAATTCAAAAGGTTTTAATAAAATCTCATGTTTGAAATTATTTTGATTGTCGAGAATTGAATTTCAAAGGGAATTCAAGCTTTAAAAATTATACAAAAATAAATAAGATGTCAACCTATCTAATTTACTACACTAAAAAGGAAAAATTATTGTTAAAACTAACTTCTCCAAAATACTGATTTACCCATCTTTTTTTATCACTCTCTTCCTTTTTTTCAAGAGTACATATTCACTGTCATTAAAACATCAACTACATCATTGCCAAAACACTATTTTCTTGTCTTCTCATCCCATCATAAGTTATAATATTTGTTCTTAATTTTGTGGTTTGTGTAGTATTGAGAAAAAAAACCTTAGAAAAAACTATTTGAATTTGATTTTTTTGGGTTATTTATGGTGATGATAGTGAAGGAGGATTTGAATAAAGTGAAGGTGATAAGAGTAATATAAAAAATCAAAATGAATTGAATTTAGTTATAGAAAATCTCTTTCAAACATATAAATTCAACTTATTTATCAATTGAATTCAAATTAAACACTATAATTGAATTCAATTATAGTACAAAATTGACTACAAACAACCTGTTAAAATGCCACAATCACTTGAACTGGAAGCATATTGACTACAATAATTAAATTAGAAAGAGAAAGCAAAGAAATTAACACTAACCCTTTCATAATGTAAAAACCAAGAGCATAAAAGATACCTGTAAATGTTTTTGAGCATAAACATCTCCTTCTGCAGAAATGTTATCAAGCTTAATCGCTTGTCTCATTAGCATCTCAATTAATGTCGTGATTTGAATTTCTGGTACCTTAACTCCATTTAATATAGATTTTTCAATCACAGAAACCTACATATAAGAAACTTATAATTAGGAATTACTTAAATATCGCAAGACATAAATAAACAAACTTCTTAATAAGTGTCTTATAAAACTGAGCAAATCACCTTAGTCTTATATTGCCTTTTATGTTCAAAATAAAGTAGAAATTGAACAATGAGCAATTTCTACTATAAACCACTCAAAAAGGCCCTTAAATGGATAAGTTATCTTATACCAAATAAAAGATACCTTATTAAAAGACTACATCGTATTTTCAAATTTTGACATGAAATCAGGTTTTTGGCAAGTTCAAATTGATCAGAAAAATCATTAAAAAAATAGCTTTTATAGTCTCCTTTGGACATCATGAATGGAACGTAATATCATTTGGACTAAAAAACACCTTTTTAAAATTTTAAAAAAATCATGAATGATATATTCAATCCATATTCAAAATTCACAATTGTACACATAAATGATGCACTTCTATTTTCAAAATCACTAAAGATTTTAACCATCCATAAAAGCTTCTCAATATTATCAAATAAAATGGCATTGTTGTCTTAACCTAAGAAATCAACTTATGTCAAATAAAGATAAGATTTTTAGGATAAAACATTTATCAAGGATCAATAACTACAATTAACAAAGCAATAGAATTTGCCGAAATTAACACAGCAAAGAGAAAACTCAGCTTCAAAACTTTTTAGGATGCCTTAAGTATATTTCAGATTATTTCCCAATTCTTAGAACTATATTTCAACCCATACAAAAGACTTAAAAAAGTCCTTGCCTGGAATTTTTAAATGATTGAAATTGTCAAAACTCTAAAAAATCATGTAAAAAATCTTCTTTGTTTAGAAATTCCTGATCTAGGAGCTTCTCTTATTATTGAAATCGATGCCTTTGATGTTTAGACTCAAGTATATGTTTTTTTGCTACAATCTTATCAAGCTTCATAGCAACACTCATCTTCATCAACTCTATCTCAAGAAGGAAAATTTACATTCTCACTTTCAAAAGTAGAATTCAAGCCGACCTAGCATTATCAAGTTCGAAATTAGAATACAAAAGGAAGCTCTAAGAATTCCTTTCCCAAATATCAAGTTTTAATGAACAAGAATTCGTTAATGAAGATCCATATTATAGCCCATATATTATGAATCGACTTATATATTATATAAGTCGACTCATAATATATGGGCTATAATATGGATCTTCATTAACGAATTCTTGTATATATAAGTCGACTCATAATATATGGGCTATAATATGGATCTTCATTAACAAATTCTTGTTCATCAGAACTTGATATTTAGGAAAGGAATTCTTAGAGCTTCTTTTTGTATTCTAATTTCGAACTTGATAATGCCAGGTTGGCTTGAATTCTACTTTTGAACATGAGAAATGTAAATTGTTTTTTTATATATATGAAGTTAATGGAGATAAGTTTTGTTGTGGAGCTTGATAAAATTGTAGCCAATAAAAAGCATGCTTAAGTCTATTTGAACTGAGGCTACCATTTGACTTTAATATTCTTATGAGATATGGAGAATAATCAATAACTTCATCTACATCATGCATTATTATGAAAACCCAATATAAAATCCATGAGAAACCAATGGTTAAAATGAAATGCAAAGAGGCAGAAATTGAATTTGAAGGTTTTTTTTTTCTATGAATAATTTCAAACCTTCTATAATTTTTGAAGGAAAAACTTCATTTACAAGAGAAAATATTGACACCCATGATTTGAAAACCAAGCTGAAATTTTGTTTGAACAATTTATATTAAAATAGATAAACCAATAATGATCATAGTTTTTTAGAAAAAAAAAGTATTGAACCAAGCTTGTTAATAATAAAATTAATTAAGTCCTAGGGGTTAGTAGTTTTGAGAAAATCTTTTAAAGGTATAAAAACCTTGATTCCAGTCTTGAAATGTTAAAACCTTTAAAATTTATGAGTTTTAAAAAGTGGTTTATAATGGATTATTTAAATCTTGATTGTGGGTTAATTCAATAGAATTTGTTTTAACTAGGATAAATTCATAGAATTGTCTTGTTTTTTGTAAACTTTTTGTAAAAAACTAAAATTAAAAGGGAAAGATACGAGGAATGATATTGCTTAGGTTTTCATTGTAAAATTCCTTTTCAATTGGAAAAATATAAAGATGATAATTTCTCGATTTGTAAAGGCTAGTGTGATTTTTTTGATATGATATATAAAGTAATGATGAAGTTGTTGAAGGTGCTCTTTGATGCTAAATGGGCGAAGGTGTTTGAAGAGCTTGAGAAAAATTTATAGGTTAAGTGTTTGAACTCTATGATACCAAAAATATATATAAAAAAAATGATTATTTAAGGCAAATATTGGCCCACTACATAAGATCTTGCCTTGGTCGCCGGGGGGGGGCATATGATTATTTTGACTTCTTGAATGTGATGCTTATTTTAAGTCTTAAAAAAATCTTTGAATAAAAAGTCTGAAAGAGAGTTTGCTTCTCCTTCTATTAATTCAATTTCAAAATTAAAATTTGATAAAATAGCTTGTTATCTAGCAAAAATTTACTTTGAAACAATATTTTGAATATTTTTTTCAATGATTTATTTAATAGATTGACAATTTATTCATAAAAGAAGTTTTTTTAGAAATAAATTATCTTAAAAAGATAAGATGCATGAGGCAACTGATAAAATTTTATATTTTATAGTTAAATAATTCTTTTGAGGACCCGACTAAATACCATAATGATATTTTACTGCTTATTCTTAACCTTAAAGCTTTTATTTGAGAATAACATCATAACCAATATCAAAGGTGTCGGTTTCAACAATGAGAGAAGCTTCTGGATCAGGAATTCGTAAACAATAAAGACTCTTGACATGAATTTTAAGAGTATTTCAACAAGAAGCATTGTTTTAGTCCAAATGGCATTGGTTTATGGTTTATGACAAGTCTTTATGCTTCTCGTTCAATTTCTGCTTCATTTTAAACATAAAAGGCAACACAATACCACGATGATTTGCTTAGTCGTATAAAACCTTCATTGAGAAGTTCGTTGATTTATGTTTTACAATATTTAAGTAATTTTTGATTCATTTGAATAGAAAAATATGATTTTTTTGGTTCTAAAAAATATTAAGTAAGTTAGCAAACTTCATTTTTAAATACTTATTGAAATTGTTTTATTTTTTCTTGATTTTTAGGGATTCTAATATCTTTATTTTTTATAATATACCTCATGATTTAATGCGCACTTTTTTGAATTATGAAAATTGATTTGTAAATTTAATTGTTTTGAAAATTATTTATTTCAATGTGTTCGGGAGATAATATGAATCTAAAAATTATTTCTTGACCAATTATTTTGCTTTTGATTCCTTGACTATGTACTTTAAGATTATATATTTAGGTTAGAAAGGGAGTTTCCAAAATGATTTGTTGGGTAATGTCTCTAATAAATATAAAACTGTTTTTTAAACAAATTTCTTAATTACATATATGTATTTTTGATAATTTGTAATTAATTTGAATTTTTACACCATTATCGCCACTTTATGTGTATGTAGTTTTTTCATAGTATTTTGTTAGCACTAATTCTTTTTTAATGGCATTTTGATCTGCTCCAGAATCTACAAAAGCAATTGTTTTGATATAATGTTCATTATTAATAATTAAGGTTATTTTCATGTACCATTTTGTTATTGTATTTATAATTCTTGACGTGGGATTTCTATAATTTCATTCTCTTGAGATATTCAAGGTAATTCTTGATTTATATAATCCTTTTGATATGAAAAATGATATTTTTTTTGTAGTAACAATAACTTTAATTTTGTTACAATCATGTCAAAGTTGTCTTAATTCCTCTTTAATTTCTCTCATATCTTATTGCAAATTTGAATAGTAGTTGGACTTTGTTGTTTGGGAAATTATTTCAGGATTTATTGAAGGTTGTGTGGTTTTTTTTTTCATTTGAAACTAGATTCCTTAATTTAAAGAGAAACTCTCTTAATTTCAGGGTCTTGAATTTTATCAATAATATCTAATATTAAGTATTTTTCTTGAGTTATTACATTAATTTGTTTATAGGGGCATGTGTACACTGCTAGGCTATAGTTAATTGCTTCAATATTTTCTCATTTACTATTAGATTCAATAGGGTTTCGTTATTTTGGATGATTGTAAATTTATCATTGTAGTATTCTTTTATATCAGTTTGTGTTTCAAAGTTAAGAAAGTTGAGGAGTTGATTTTTTATTTTATCTCTAATTCTTAAACTTGGTTGTTTTGATGTTGTGGTTTTTTAATTTTTATATGGCTTATTTGAACATCTTTTCTTGTTTAAATGTTTTTTAGAGTGCATTACTTTTAATTTTTGCTTCCTAATGTATTTTATATTTTCTTGAGGGAGGAACAAGGGTTTCATAACCATAATAAGCACAAAATGTTCCTAACTCTTTTATATTTTCATGAAGTACAAATTTAGAAGTCCATATTGAAATCTTTCTTTCCAAAATGGATGTTGTCAATCTTTTATAATGGAAACATTTGAAAGAAACATCTCCTTATACCATCTAAAATCTTGAAGTTTAGGACAATTAAATTCAAAAGGATTTCAGATGAGCTTTTTTGAAATTATTACGGTTTACCAATAAATATTTGGTAATGGCAAATATTAAGATTGAGATTGCAATTTCTACAACAACAGGTGTTAAGGTATTTTTATTTCTTACTTTGACATCACTCAATATAAGTTTTCTATAATTTTAGGTGAGATAATGATCTCACTATCCTTTGAGTTGGCTAGTAAATCTAGAGACTAATGCTTGATCTATTTTTTATCTATTTGATTTTTAAATTTGTATGTTGTGGCAGTCACGGTTCTTTTTTGAAGTTTATTTATGATATCATGTTCATTTTATCCATCTATGTTCCATTCACATATTTTTTACCATCATAATGAGCTTGAGTTTGATAGGGCAAATATTCAATTTAGACATTAGAAGATGTTGGTATGTTATATTAATATTTGTCCTTGGATTTTTCATATTGATTTTGCTTAGGATTTCTAATCTTATTAATTACTAAATCTAATTGTAACTTCTCAACAAGATCTTCAATCTCACTTTGAGTGTTTTCATCTTGGTTTATGACGGATATTTATTTTAATAAGTTTTTATTTCTGATTTTGAAGGGGTTTTTATATTTAATGCTTTGAGTTTTTGAATGATCATTTCAATGAGGTCATCCGATAAGGATAGTTTAATAATTTGTTATTTTAGTAGTTGATGAGGCATGGAAAGTGGCTTTGAAATGGTGGAAGATGATAGTTAGGTAACTCCTCCCTCGGTAAGGAATAAGAGACTACAAAGACATTCATCTCTATATACTACTATTTTTTGTTTATGGTATGTAGAATTCAATTGGTATAGTTGTTTTGTGATCGAATGGATTTTAGAACTTTTTATGAAATAGGAGTATTGACATTTGTAGTGGTTGGTTTGAAAGGGTTGTTACAATTTCATTTTAATAAAAGTTTATCTTGATTTCTCTAAAAAAAGGATGAACAGAGTTAGTTTGATTATTAGTGGTTGCATGCCAGATTTGTTTAGAAGTGGCTTCAACATTTATTTGTTTTTGTTGATATTTATATGTTTTTAACCATGTAACAAGTATGCATTCCATTGAGATTTTTATAGCATTATATTTTAATTTGATTTCTTCGTTTTTGATTATAAGTTTTCAAGAATTGATTTCATAATTCAATATTTTATATCAAATAGAAATCATTTCTTAATTTTTATTTATTAATTTGAAATTCTTTTTGAATGACACTTAATTGATTTATGTACTGCATTCATTATGTGTTGGTGACATAGTTGGACAATCCAATTTCTCTTGAATTTTAATAGTATAAGAAAGACTTGTTTTACTAGTTTGATAATATGGTTTATGAATAGTCCTACTAAGATCCACTCCTTAAAAGTTTGAAGTTTTTGAACTAGAAGGAATATCACTTATTAGTTTTCTAGGATTTCAATTTGTAATCTTAAAGGGATCATGTTTAGCTGATTGAAAAATAATTTTGACATTTCCTAACCGATTTTCTATAATTTGTACCAAATTATTTCTAGATGGTAATGATCTTGAAATACTGACATGAGGTAATCTTTAATTATCAAGACACATTATTTGATTTCACTATAAGAGTTTAGAAACCTGAATATTTGAATTTTGAGGGTTAGTTTTGATAATTAGAGTTTTATTTTTGGATGAATTTTTAAGAGCTTTGAAAGATGTTGAGAATTATAACTTTATAATATAATGTATAGATTATATCTATATTTCTAGAATCTAGAAGCATGTATGTTAAAGTCTTGATATTTAAATTTAAGAGTTTTATTATATTCAAACTGAATAATAAAATAGTGAAACTAAGATAACAATGCAGGTATATTGGATCATTGATAAGATTTGACTGAAAGACTATAAATAATGAATTCAAAAAAGTTGTAAATCTAGTGTTTCTTAAATACACGAGTACGAGAGACTCTAATCCAAGATGATGAAGTCATGTGACAACAATTTAAACTACACCTATGTGAAAAAAATTATATCTTACTTTAAATTTATTTATTTGACCAGGTTGTATTTGATCAATAATTTGAACTTGAAGATTAATAGGTAAAGCTTGTTCAATAGTTTCTATAGAATAATTCATCCATTTATCAAAGGTTCTTGTTTGATATATGTTTTTCTTTGACTTTTTAGGTATGTTTCAATTTTGAAGATGTTGTTAAATTGAGGAAATTTAATATTCTTTATTGTTGAAATCTTGGATACTATCTTGACCAAACAAATCTAGATGCATTGAAAAACTACTATTTAAAGATCTTGATGTAGAAGATAATCTAAATTATCTAGACATAAATAAAAGGATTATAAGGAAGAACAAAACTAAAACACGCTGATAGAAAAATAAAATCCAAAGATAAATTGATGACAAATGCCAGAAAAGGTAAATAATGATGAAGTTTAGCAAGGATATTGTCTAAGAACACCAAAATACCTAACTTCAGAAAACATGGTATACCGATACTACAAAGTATATTATGACAAACATTTT
>Ga0325411_1002753_pt1 | contig 19825 bp, 8 predicted proteins | sample PopdelMetagenome_13_FD_206181 | JGI IMG/M metagenome (GOLD analysis project Ga0325411, IMG submission 206181) | Populus deltoides microbial communities from Bellville, Georgia, United States - Xylem-PdIQD-R4 | ecosystem: Host-associated > Plants > Phyllosphere > Stem > Wood/Secondary xylem...
ATTATATATATTATTTATAGAAAGAAAGGGCAGATGAGAAGGAGCACGTGCACATCACTACGACGAAGGAAGCAAAAGAAGAGGGAAGATGAGAAGAAGCACTCTCCCTCGACGCATGCTTCCTTCCCTCCTTCCTTCCCTCCTTGCCTCTTCGGTCAAAGATGAAAAGAGAGAGAGAAAGAGAGAAGGAAACTGAGGAGAGCAAGTTACAAAGGCAGTGAAACATGAAAAACAAAACGTTAAAAATTAAAACAAAAAACCAACAACGCAACAACAACCTTGGCTTGGCTTGGCTTTGCTTTGCTTTTTATTATTTTTATTAATGAAAAACTAATTAATTAATAACATCAATGGATGGATCGATTCCACCATTAGAATTCCTCAAGTCTCTCCCTCTCCCTCTCTAGAGAGAGAAACATTAAAGAACAATACTAATCTTTTTCATGTTTTACCATCATAAACAGAAACCAAAACCAAAACCAAAACCATGGATGAATAGAAGATAGAGAAAGATATAGCTGCTTTACTTTAAAGAGGAAAAAGAAAATCTGAAGATTTGAGCTTTTCAGAGAGAGAGAAACTACTGCTTCTTTAAACTGATCTGATCGGCTCCAGGTTTATCTCTGCGTGAGAGAGAGAATTCAGCCATTCAAGGTGAGACCCACAAGCAAAGAGACTTCCTTTTTTTTCTTTATTGAAATGAAATTTATACTGGTTTGATTTGATGGTGAATTTATATTTTGGTTAAGGATTGATGCCTTTGACTTCATTGCATGATTGGATCTGTATCCTTTCTGGGTTCTTCTTGTCCTTGCATCTCGATTTATCGCATGTTAGATTTGATGTTTCTTTTTGTTTATGTCCAATCTGTTGCCACATGAAGTTGATGTTATTACTTAGTTGCAATTTATGTTAATTAATTAACTACTTGTTTTGACATTTCTTTTTTCTTTTTTATCTGCTTTAATTGATTGGTGTTGCAGAAGGAAAACCAACCCAGTTCTCTATCTGTTTTTTTTTTTTTCTAAAAGAAAAAAGAAAAAGAAGAATGGTTTTTAGAGATGTTATCAAGGAACCAAAGGTGAAGGTGGAAAGGGCAGATTGTGATTCATCTGTTATGGTTGGTTTGCAAAATTGCGTTATTTTGCAGCCTCCCGTGAACGTAGAGCAAGACTTGGGACTTTTCCAGAAGAATTTGCATTTACTGGCTTATTTTCTCTCAGAGAGAAATAATAACCATTCGGAAAATGTTGGTATTGGTTTGTTGGAAAGAGAGAGTTTGAATTCTGATTATGAACCTATGGATACGGGAGAGAATCGTGATGGGCAAGCATCCGAAGACAGTCTCTTGCCTGGTCTTTATGACGACGCTGCAATAGATATTTTGGCATGGAGTTGCAGATCGGATTACCCCAATTTTGCTTGTCTGAATAAGAAATTCAAAGCACTGATTGAAAGTGGGTGTTTATATAAAGTGAGGCGGCATCTTGGTGTTACTGAACACTGGATTTATTTAGCTTGTATTTTGATGCCTTGGGAAGCTTTTGATCCTGCGAGGCAGAGATGGATGCGATTACCCAGGATGCCTTGTGACGAATGCTTCACTTATGCGGATAAGGAGTCTCTTGCAGTAGGAACTCAGCTACTTGTTTTTGGGCGTGAGTTGTTAGGATTTGCTGTTTGGATGTATAGCTTGCTTACCCATGACTGGTCCAGATGCCCTCCAATGAACGTTCCCCGTTGTTTGTTTGGTTCAAGCAGCCTCGGGGAAATTGCTATTGTTGCTGGAGGAAGCGACAAGAACGGATGTATTATGAGATCTGCTGAGCTTTATAACTCTGAACTGGGTACTTGGGTAACTTTGCCGGATATGAACTTGCCCAGGAAACTGTGTTCTGGCTTTTTTATGGATGGGAAGTTCTATGTCATTGGGGGCATGTCAAGCCAAACTGATTGTTTAAGTTGTGGTGAAGAGTATAACATTGAGACAAGGACATGGAGGAGGATAGAGAACATGTACCCTCTTCCCAGTGCAGGTCATCCTGCCATGCGTTCTCCTCCACTGGTCGCTGTTGTAAATAATCAACTTTATTCCGCTGATCAAGCAACCAATGAGGTAAAGAGCTACAACAAAACTAATAATTCGTGGAGTGTTGTGAAGAGGTTGCCAGTTAGGGCTGACTCTTCTAATGGCTGGGGATTAGCATTTAAAGCATGCGGTACCAGCTTATTGGTGATTGGAGGGCATAGAGGTCCTCAAGGTGAAGTTATTGTGCTACATACTTGGGATCCTCAGGACAGAATCCCAGACAGACCAGAATGGAATGTTCTAGCTGTCAAGGAGCGAGCGGGTGCTTTTGTGGCAAACTGTGCCGTAATGGGATGTTAATGCTCTGCTTCATTCCTATCCTTGGTGCAAAACCTTTGACTTACGGACAAAACCAAATGTTAATTGATTGGGAAGGTGACACTTGTTTTGTCATTATCATTTTTATCGCGCACTTTACGATGTTAACCTGTATTTTATTTCTATCTTGATGCATATTGATTTCATGGAACATAAAAGATGGTCGTTATCCTGTTGTGATTCCATTAAAGCAGGACCTTGAGAGGAAGAATTTGAAGGCAGTCCTATGCTTCAGAATTTTTTTATTTGAAGTGGCTGCTCTCAAGACTAAAACCTGGACACGTGATACCATGTGATTGTAAGCCCATAATTCTGTATTTGTAACATTCTGTATTTGAGTTGTTAAAGGTATTCAGATGATCATAATTGACCACACATTGACATTGAAAGTCATATGATATGGTCTAGATCTCATTATGCTCATTTCTGTGGATATTTTTTTGATGTGCTCCGAATTTTGTTAATTCTCACAGTTGATTCTCTTGGTTTTAGTATTTTTCTCTATTCATTTATAATGTAGCAGTAATCCTTATGGTTGTTTCATGCTTTGCATTTGTGGCCATGCTCTTCCGCTGCCCTACACTAAATTTCAGGTTTTGAAGCTCATGCCGTTCCAGCCTCCGGGGAGAAATTACTTGAAACTTAAGATCTGGGAAAACCTTATTTGGATCTGAACACCCTCTTTCTTGCCTGGTAGAGGTTTAAGGCTTGTTTTATTACAAATCTAGATGATTTATCGGCTTTGGACATGATGCTTCCTGTCTGGTCTCTAAGTAAAGCAGAGTGTAGCTTAAACCTCACTATCTGGTTCCTTGGTTATTTGCTTAGAGATTAGAAATACACAACGGGTGAGGCTTCTTGATTTTGACTCACAGATGTTCCATGGGAGCATGGACATGGCTTAACTGCTTTGACAAATATGCACAAATTACAGTGTGATTCCTTCCATTTTAGATGGGAATCGGTTTATTTTTACAGGAGGAAGCGATGCTGGTATGCTAACCTTGAAGTTCTGGTGCTCTTCATAATTTTTTAATGCATTTATGCACTGTCTAATCTTGAGGCTTGTTTCTTTTGCGACTCTTTCCCTCACCAGAGCAAGGTCCTTTCAGTAGGATAGTGATATCTTAGAGGTTCAACGATCCATAAAATGTTTGCCTGAAACTGTTTGAGGAAAGTCAAAGTTCAAATATGTCCCGCATTACATGTTTTTAGGGTTGAGGAAGGCCCCCCCTCCCTCTCAGAAGATAATGATTGGGGTGGTGGTGGGTGGCTGTCTCTGCGTAAAACCCCACTGCCAAATCTGATCTGATGACAGTGGTGGGTGGCTGTCTCTGCGTAAAACTCCACTGCCAAATCTGATCTGATGACACCACCACCCTTTAGATCCTCATTTGCTTTACGTACCAGCCTTTTTCAAAGGAGGTATCATATGCCGTGACAGAGCCCCTCATTTATTTTGGTTTTAGCTACTTCTGTCAATTCAGTTTTTGCTGGCTGGCCTAAGTTGTCAAGTCGCAAGAAACTGAGTGCGGTGGAATGCCCTCTGCCAACGGTCCTTTGTTAGAGCCGTGAGTCTGTTGGAATTATGAAAGCTATTTTAGTTTAAAATAATTTTTATTTAAAAATAAATTAAAATAATTTTTTATTTTTTAAAAAATTATTTTTGACATCAGCATGTTAAAATAAAAACATAAAAAAATTAATTTTAACAAAAACAAATTTAAAATTTAAAAAAATGCAATTTATACCGCGTTTCCAAACACAACCTGCCTATGGTTTAGCCACAAGTTTTTTTTTTTTTTTTAAAAAGTTTATCATTTTCATTTAAATCATAATAATAATCAGACCTTACATAAGCACCATCCTTCACAAAGTTGACTTGTATTACACATGTATTTGTCCAAAACCCTCTACAGTGGTACAGAGCTGCTGGTGTTGACCTTGTAAGAAAATCTGTGTCTCGAATGTCTTCCAATCTTTTTAACCTGCAATAAGCTGTAAACCGTCACTCTCCTAGTCTTCTTGGGGGAGGAAAACAACATAAATGTCTTTAACGAGGCAAGATGCAGTGAACATAGGAAAGATGGTCAAGCATTTCAAAAGATCTACATATTAAAGCAATCTGAGCATCTCTCCAAAAGGCATCAATGGAATGCAATTTGACTACACAGCCTGAACATTTCGCAATCACCCCAGAAATAATTGTTAAGAAAAGAAAAGGGAAAATTGCATCAACTAATTACGATTAGAAGAGGAAACCGAAATTGGTGAATAATAGAGGTACCACTCCATTGGTGATCGTCGCCTATCTTTTAATGCATTCATACGCACCTTTTCAATGTCAAATTCTAATTACACAAGTTGTGGTGCATTGCTAATGCAGAATCCAAGAGACATCCTTGGCTTTTATGCCCTTCAGCAATAAAGCATCAAGGTGGAATCTGCCAGAGTAACCCGCTACCCATATAATATCTAGCAGCCGATGTCATCTTGACATACCAAACTGCCATATTACAGAACCCAAAGTTTACTGTAGAATCCTGCATGCCAGTCACTAATGCATCAATTTACTATGACTCATCTCTAGGTGTCATTGAAGATCGAACAGTAGAAACTTTTAGAGCCACTTCATGCGAACTGCTGAGGTCTACACGTCAAGATATCATCCCACTATGGACCTTTGTTTCTGACACTGTAATGGCCTTTCTGTCTGAAATAGATATCCTACAAAAATAATCAAAGCACGGTTTTGCCTCGTCTTGCATTTTGGGGCTGTAGGTCCAACACATCAAGATTCTAAAACTATTACTAATCTCTCTTGGTTAGCATGGTCTTGCATTTTGGGGCTGTAGGTCCAACACATCAAGATTCTAAAACTATTACTAATCTCTCTTGGTTAGCATGGTGGGAACGAAACCAAGAAAATGGTCGGAGTGTGATTTAAAATCAGGTAGATAACTGATCTAACCTTCGACATAGTGAATAACCAATGGTATGGCTAAATATCCCATTTATGATGATAAAATCAGCAACACAGTAAAATATTCACATAGCAATGGGCATCTGAATTCAGTTTGACTTGTTTCACCATTATCCTATCCAAATCCATTCACTAATTCAAGCACAACTCACATTATCAGAAAATTGAAACAAATTTCAAAACAGAGCTCACCTCTGTTCCTCAAGTTTGTTTTAGCTTAGGTCATTTTTGTAATCCTCAGGAATACATGAGATACTGAAAGCTAGTGTGCTCATGATAAAGCTGGAGCGAATCCTAGGCAGTTAGCAGTCAGGTAGCAGTTCTATGTTATTCATAAACCACTTCTTATTAGAACAGTATAAATAAGAAAAGGCGTGCCAATTGGTTTAAATGAAAAGGAAATCAAGTGAATAGGAGCCTTAGGAAGCAGGTACCTAGTTTTGGATTGTAGTAATCATCTTACAAGTATGCTTCCTGCATGAAAGACACACAACAGCAAAATAAGTGGTCTGCTGATAGAGTACTTGCATGATAATTAATGATCCACAATGATGACGAGATTACTGTATAAGCAAGAAGCATAGGAGGGTTTCAACCAACAACAGGAGCTTTCAGGTGATGCTAGGTAAGGAGTAGTGATGGGAAAGGAAGAGAGACAACACTCTCTTCCTTTAAACATGAGATGACAGAAAACAATTGATTTGTCCCATGCATTTTGGCATTTTTCAAACTCTTCTCATTGCAAGTCTACTACATAAATCCAATGGCACCAAGCATATGTTATGCATAAATGATCATGACACTACTTGAAGTCCGTAGCTTCATAAATGTCTTGACTGTCAAATTTGTAGTTTCTTAAAAACTGTCATCCAACAATAAACAGTTGGGTTTTAATCAGCTTGATGAGATGAATAACGCAGGATAAAAGAAATGATTGAATTAGCACATACTTGCACAAAGTATACATCAATCGATTGGGTGTTTATAAGACTGGCAAGACTTATAATGTGCAGAAAGCAAAAGCAGTGAAAGGAAAGCACTTGCTACAAAGATTGCATCAAAACACTGGTGATAGAAGTCAAACTGAATTTCTCCACCTAGACTTCTGTTATGATTATCCTGCCAAGGGATAACAGTTCAAAAAAATCAAAAATACGTTGAAAGCAGCCCAGTTAAGCAAAGAATAAATAACAAGTAGCCACAAATTAATCTGCATTCTTGTAATCTTTTGGCTTTGCATTTATTAAGAAAGATGATTGGTTGGGTAAATTTTCAGAAACTAAGAGGATTCGATCATCTGATTCCAAACAAAGTCGTAGATTGTGTGGTTACCTGCAGAGCATAACAATTCATAGTACGAAATTTGTGGTAAACTGAAAACAAACAAATCTACACACACATCGATATTGTGCAAGTTAATTAACCAGAGAACAATACTTACTCATATTTTCAAGAGAATGAACAAGAGATCTACACATCTATTAAGAATTTGCTGTCTGAAATACTGGAAAAACTTGCCTAACAGGGTCAGGAATCATCACCTTGCAAAAACAAGTGACATTCTAGTCTGGTAACACCATTTTTGTACTTATGTCTGACAATAAATAATCCAGTATTGAGTGCATGTGGTCTTCTTTCGGTAACAGTTTTTGTTTTCCCTCTTTCTTCTAAAAATGAAATGCTCAACATGAGGACTTCCCAGAAGCTTCGGAAACAGATGTTATCCCCTAGTTGAACTGAGCCAATAAAAAATACATGGGGATTTCAAGATAGCATATTTTAGCAATGCAAGACAATTTCAGCAACAACATTTAAGACATATTTGGGATAAACTACAGACATTTCAGTATTCAGGAAATTGGGTTATCAAATTGATTTGAAAAGATGCTCAACAGTTTCCTTCACAAATACACAGAAGAGGAAAAAATGCTGAAGACAAGCATGCTGTTAAACAACAGATCATGCACTGCAAATATTCTTCTTCCAACTGCGGGGAAATTGCGACGCGATGCAACTGCAATTTCTACAACTTTCCCACGCTGATTAAGTTATCTTTTCATTCTGACAATAGGGATTGAAACAATATCTGGTTCTACAGAAAGGTGTCCACTAGAAAGCTAAAAATTAATGGCATGTTCAAAGCAATTGCAGAAACATGGATAGAGAATACAAATAGATCGTTGACAAAAACTCATGTGCAGAATCAGTAATCTGACCTTGCATCAAAAACTACCATACCTGTACTCAGTTGCTAAGCCTTTTATTATCAGTAGTATACAAGAGACAAAGTACATTCCCATGATTTCAGACAGGAAAAGTACAGCAATGCTTGAAGATCCACTCCCAACTCTGGAAACCGCAAAGAAGCACTACATATTGCCAAACACTATACGTCGTTAAGGTAAGCTTCTTACTTCTCACTTCCAATCTATAAAACCATCAGCTTCAAAAGATTTTTACTATAAGTTAGTTGAGAACACCTCCAGGCATGCATCTGTAGCAGTCATGTCAAAAGACTCTGCTATTTTAGGCTAGTGCATCTATTGTTCAGGTGAGGACAACCAGTCTAGTTGCTAATCATTATATTATCAACTCTCAAAGAGTTTGGAAAGCATTTTGTCATATGAATTCAGCGCTCAGCTGGACTAATTAAAGTCATTCATAGATTAATAAGAGCATGTTTGGCATTGTAATAGCAGTTACTTTTCAAAGTGTTTTTGGCTCGAAAATGCATCAAGATAATGTTTTTTCATTTTTAAAAAATTCATTTTTAACATCAGCACATCAAAATAATCCAAAAACTTAAACATAAAAATAATAATAATAATTTTAAGCAAAAAAAAGTCAAATTTTTGGCAAACGGTGTTTTGGCCGCAATGCCAAACACAAGTAATCCAACATGACTCAAATTTGTCCCTCTTTCAGAGATTCCTTGGTGTCCGATATTTTTTACTTATCAGATAATAAACCAAGAAAAAGAAAAAAGAAAATATAGGTGCGCCTTGTAGATTTCTCTCTTCAAAGAGTTCATGTCCTATTAAAATTAAGTCATGACTAGCAAATAAGAAAAGAAGAATCTCTAATATACAACTTACAAAAAGGAAATTGAAAGTAAAATATACTTCATAAGATTTGTTAAAAATTATCGAACTGATATAACGAACAAGATTCCAATGAATAACAGGGAAATGTACTGCACACCATAAATATATGTAAGACAGCAGCTTCAGCCATGCAATACTTCATACAATTCTTTTGACACAAATATGTTTCAAAAGAAACTCTAAAGACTGCATGCAAAAAATACAATTCTTGTAAATAGAGTATGAAAATTGGAGTAATTTTACACATGCAAGTAGTCACATAATTAACTTTAGTTGAGGGTCAAGCAGTATTCAAGTCACATGAATATGGCTTTTTCTAAAATAATCTAAAGCATCCACTGCGAGCAAACCATTTATATGTGGAAGGCACCAATAATCTTTGAATTTTGTGAGGAGGTATACTGGGAAAACAATCAAACCAATTCTCATCATTTTAAAACCAAGCAATTTACTTTAAATTACTGTCTTGTATTGCCACACTTTGTCAACAACCTGTACGTTCACCTTATCATTCTTGCTTCAGTTAATTCCAATAGAAAAACATGTTTTAAGTGCCCAACACCCTACCATAAAACTGAAGACCTTTTTGGCAATGCATCACAGCCACAACAGACCCAACTGTTGATAGATCAACTTCGTGGTTCTGTCTAGTTAAAAGTTGACTTAACTAACTATATTTATTAAGTTTAGTGACAGGAGAAGAGATCCTACAAACATGAATAAATGCAATGATAAACTATTAACATTACAAAAGGTGGCAGGTTACATGCTAGGATCTTGAATAATGAAATTAACATGCAAGTAGTCATTTATTTACTATTACAAGTAAAATTCATAACTAACCTGTGATCATAATGCAGCAGCATTAATTCCTATATCAAAGAACTGTAAAAATATGCTGATAGTCCTTGTCACAGGATCAACTGAACCAGCCTGTAAAAAACAGTATTATATAAGAATCACATAAAAAAGATAGTAACGAATGGTTTTCTGATTTGAAACCATACATTGAATTACAAAGTTGAGCATGTCAATAGAAGGAATCATTGAGGGGCAGTAAATTACCTCCTTGAAAATAACACTCTGCAGAGACTGCACCAAGCAAATAGAGTATTCAGTCACCTTGCTTTATTCATGCCTTGCATTGAAATTAGAAAATGAAAAGTATATTAACGGACACCTAAAATAGTTCATTCATTGCCAATAGAAAAAATTATTGCATCAGATTCAACAGACTTTTGAAATTGAAAACAGTTGAAGGAATTACAAACAAAATTATTGCGTGCCCTAAAATGGAGGGTTCTAGTTTAAGGGTAGATCAATTGTTTCCTTCGGTTAAAGGAGGTAAAACTTAGTATTGTTTTCTTCAGTTAAAGGAAGGAAACTTAGTTTTCACGTTAAGTGACAGACTTCCACTAATCTCTCATCGGTACCACAGAGAGCATAAATAATCCATCTCAAATGAGAAAAAGTAGAACATCCAGAAAAGCAACTCCCTAAAGCTGATGCCAGTTGTGCTAATATTGTAAATGTAATGACATTATTGCAGGATTTTGATTAGCTCCTAACCCATAAATCCAGTAAATGATTACGGACTCAGCACACCAAACCCATCATTGGAATTCACTCAACTCAAAAAGATCAAAACGCAATTCAAAATAAGATCTCCATGAAGTACTTCTTGAACAATGTGTCCATAACATCAAAAGTTTGCATGATCGATATCCTTCATTAAATGGGTGCAAGATTTGGCGGATAATTCCGAACAATAATTAATAATTGCATAAAAATAAAAATTTTATTGATTCAAGAGTATGAAAGAGATAACTCAAACTAATCAGCTGTCAACCAAAGGAAGAGTTGAGTAAAAAAAAAAAAACATAATTCATATTTGATGTCTGACTATCATTTGATACTTGGATTCTGAAAAAAGAAGAAGTGGAAACAAAATTGGCAATAATGAAAGTGTCAATAATTCCAGCACTCTGCAATGAACATCAAAGCCATCAGAATTTTGTTGGTAAGCATGAAATTCAATTTAATAGCACATGGAGGCATTTTTCACAAGGAAGACACATCTTAGAGAATGTCCGAAGACAAATGTTTTTACAAGTGTCCAAAACGTTGTACTGGTTAAGAAAACCTAATTAGAACGCTTTTGGGTCTAGCTCAAGCACTAAGAGGTAAGAAGGTTTTGCTAAGCTCCCAGGGCAAATCCTCCCAATCAAAAATTTATATGTAGTTCTCTAACAAATATCTTTTCTAGGAAATCAACCCTTAAATAAAAATCAAACCTAGAAATTAACACACATACCTAAGACAATTCTAATGGAACTTGAGATCACATTTATCTTCAAATCCCCAGCACCCACACATAGCCCTCAAAAACTTGAGTATTAATGAGAGACAGCATTTTATTAACCATGCATGTGGAATTTATTCTAAGAGACAAACAAGATAGAAACTGAACCTCACATTAAACAAATTTTGCATAAATCAGTTTGCACACAAAAGGCATCCAAAAGATCCTCATTCTTCTATCAAAGAATGTCTTAACCATACTTTAATCATTTTGTACACATAATAGACAGAGCATGCATAGCCAAGTAAATACTGCATGTGACCCCTCCAAGTTTGAGAAAATGCAGCTGCCTCCTGCAAAGTTAAGAAAGCAGAAGATATAAGAGCTGGTTGTTCAGAATGAGGGGAAACAAAACATTATAGAATATTTGTTTTTCTGTTTTTAAGAAAAAAATGGAAATAATTAACACGTCCACCAAGTCATATAAATACCCCTGCATCAAGACACATATAAAATCTCCCTCTTCAAGTGACCAAACTCCTTTCTCTGAACGTAACGCACTCTTTTTTACTATCTCCAAAATCAGGCCCAAAACAACATCAAAGAAACAGAACACCCTCATTCAAATAGCACAATCAAGATATCTAAAAACCACTGCTTGACCTGTTAGACATCAGCATGTCATTTAATGTACTCTCCTGATGACCTTTGTAACTCCAGCTCATAATTATCCCACATATTAAATAAAAAATATTTTATCCATGAGCTAGTAAAAAATTGAGAATGAAGTGGATTTCCTAGAATCAAAGAGCATATACTAGAAATAAATATCGTAAGTATGAACCATAAGGAGCATGGGGACAAACTAAATGCTAAATCATAAAAGCTCATATATATCATGGATAGTAAAACAGAATGTACGACTCACTCAAAATTTTAATGGCCTATTTTAACTGGAATGAAAAAGAAGGGAGTGGAGATGTGTAAACAGAAACAGGAGGCAGAATGGGGCTGATGAGAATAATTAATGAAAGGCCATCACTGCATTTGATATACAACTTGGATTGCTGGTATAGTGTGTGGGGGGGACGGTCTGCATGCTGGTTGTGGGATTTCAGACGGGGAAGGATGTGGAAGTGGTGATGGTAGGATGGCGCCCACTGATGGCAGCTGTATGGTGGTGGTGGTGGCAGTAGAGGTGCTCGAGTTAGTATCCTAGCAGTCAAAACTATACCCCCATGGTTATGGAAAAAAAGGTAAAATTCTCACTCAATCTTTATTTTTTATTCTGAGCTTCATTTTAGATATTTCCCCTTCCTAGGCTCCAACTCCAAGCTATAAATGGAGCTTAAGAGTATGGCTAATAAAAATGACAAAACACATGTTCCAAAAGCTATATTGGGGAAGAAAATGTGTGCATAACCACATACAAGCAGGAAAAGTATGCAAATTTTCAAGACAGGAACTACTCTACTCAGTAATTTAAGCCACCTTGTTCAATAGAAATCTTCATCACCAATTCACAAAAATTACAATTATTTACAATTGCAACACCTCATACATGAAAATCTAGATGAAAACTGGAAGTAATAAAATGATTTCTGAAAAGAAACATAATGAGATTACAATTTATTAACCTCTGAAAGTAAAATACAAACAAAGTAACAAACAGAATGGATGCACTTATAGCCTGTGGAAAACAGATATCTTTTTGTTGAGGAATTTCCCCAAAAAAAGCATATCAAACAAAATTAACATCACTAAAAATGGTTAAACAACAGTAACGTTGCTCCTTTTGATCATCTTGAACAGATTGTACAACCGTGCCAACTATCCATCTGAAGAAATACCTAGCAACATATAACCTCATGTCAGAAATGTCTAAGTGCAACAATTTCTAAAGATTATTACCATAAAAACTGTAATGTCCAAAGTATTAGGTCTAAAGTATTTAACAGGGGGGAAAAGTTATTGTACTTGAATCATAAATATACACATGTTTGTGCATTTGCACAAGTGAGGGCATGTACTTGCAAGCTCAAGATTGTCAAAAACACTTTTTTGACAGGACACAGAAAACACAATGTAAAATCGTAAAACTAGAAGTAAATTTTTTTAACTAATTATATATTGACAATTACAGCCAAAAAGTAAATAATAGTATAACATAATTAAAACAAAAGTGAAATAAACAATAGAAAAATTCAAGCACCTTAAAATACATAGAAAACTATAAATAGCAAGGTAACCAGTAAACCGGTTTCTGGAAAACCTAGAACCAGTCGACCGGTTATTCATACAAAACCAAAAAAATCACTCATCTTATTCTTTCTATAAACTTGTAAACTCGGTCTGGTTTTACCGATTTTAAAAGTTAACTCGCAATTTTGACAACAATGTTCAAGCTTGCCAAAACATGTGAGCAAATAGGACAGTGAGCCTAGTTATATCATAAAAATGTGAGATGATTAGCAAACTCATTTTTGCATCTAGTTTTGGCCTCAACAAATAAGTTATCTTTCACCTTGCCATTAATCCTAAAAAGAAATTCCTACAAAGTTAGAACTTTGATGAAAAGAACTTGCAGCATAATTAGTTAAAATATATTAGGTGTATATAACTGTCAATTAGTTAGCTGACTTTTAGCCTAACTTTCAGCTCCTAGATTGTAGTTTATTCAATTGTATAGTTTACTTACCTAAATGATTAATATGTATCCTATATAAATAACCCTTAATGATCTGAATAAAAACTATCCAACCTAATTCTATTCTTCAATTTGGTATCAGTTTTTTAGATTAAAGGTCCTAACTCGATTCCTTGAAGAGAATTTGTATGAATCTTCATTTTTAACCAGCAGCCATTGTTGACACTCTCTTGCTGTTTTTTCCTTAGAGCCACTTCAATCAACCCTAGTCTTCTATGTTTGACAAGCAAGCAAATATGTCCAACAGTGACAAGGCCCTTGTAAATTCGAACAGCAAGATATTGTCTGCCATGATTATTCAAGAGAATTTCTCTCAAAGCCATATTAAACTGGATGGTATGAATTATCATGTCTGTCTAAAATTCTGGAAATGTGTGTTGCTAGTAGGATGAAGAAGGGTTATATTACTAAAAAACCAATGACGACCTAAGGAGTATGCTTCTCGGCAAAGGATGTATGAGATGCTGGAAAAAGCATGGCTATCTAGAGTAGTTTAAGCTTAAGCAAGCTAAGAGATTAAAAAAAAAAAGTCCTAGATTGTGGCTATCCCATTGTGTTTTTGGACAATCTCCTGAAGATGACGATTGGCATTGTGACACGGACATAAACTATTTAAGAAAGACAACAAAAACAAATAACATAAGATCTTGTCACAAGAGGTCACACCATAAACCCTAATTTGAAGTTTTATCACTAAATATTTCTTTTCAAGTAGTCTCTTTCTCTATAAGATTTACAATTATTTAAAAAAACTAAAAAACCTAAAAATAAAGGAAAAGCAATAAAAATCCTAAATATACTAAGAAAAATAAATTATTAAGCATAATATTTAATTTCCTAAACTAAATAAAAATAAAGAAAAATAACTAAAGAAAATTATTTTTTCTTAAAAACCTTTTGCATCACATTAGTAAGGAGAGAGATAGAGCATTACATTCTAAGTCTAGCCACTGTCTTCAAGTAAAGAAAGGGAAGTCTAACAGGGAAAAATCTTTGGGTCATCCTTCATTTGCCTACTTAGAACATTTATTTTGTGATATTCTTGTTTCTAGCTTATGATGTGAACAATGCATTTATGCTAAAAATCATTGTGTTCCTTTTGAAGTCATTTACAATAAAAGTCCAAATCCTTTTCCATGTGTTTATACTGATATTTGGGGTCTTTTTCTACCCTTTCTACTTCAGGACATAAATGTTTTATTTCTTTTATTGATGATTGCACCAAGGTAAGTTGGGTATATTTACTAAAATCTAAGTAATGTTATCCATGTTATTACTTAATCTTACTAAATGATTGTCACACAATTTCATACTCAAGTTCAAGCCTTTCATTCTCACAATGGTCATGAGTTTGTGAATCAATCTCTTATTGATTTCTTCAAGGCTCATGGCATCCTTTATTAGACAGTGTGCCTGCACACCACAACAGAACGACATAGCATAATCTATGAACTAGCACCTCTTAGAGGTAGCTTGGACATTATGTTTTATTATGCATGTTCCTAAATGTTTCGCGGCTGATTTTGTCATGATTGTGTCTTCCTCATTAAATAATGCATGCATGTATTATGACTATTAAACCTTTTTGAGGATGTTATCAAGTTTCCACTCTATTCCTTCTACTCTCGATATTTGTCCTAAGATTTTTGGTTGTGTTATATTCATATTCACTCTCATAGGGATAATAAGCTCAATCCTTGTGCCCTTTGGTGTCTTTCTAGGTTACACTAATTCCCAAAAGGGATATAAGTGTTTTCATCCTCTATAGGTAAATACTACATTTTCATGGACATTTGATTCTATGGAAAAGTGTCCTATTTTTCTGGGAATGTGTCTTTTGTTCCTCTTCCAGGAGAAATTAGTAGCAAGGAAGAAAAACATTTATGGTTGGCAGAAAAGAGATTATGGATTTCAAGTGAGGGGACGGATCAAGCTATTATGGCTGAGGGGTAGATCTATTTTGATCCTATAAAAGAAGTTGTATCCAAACTTGAAGAGGGTATGGATAAAAGGTCCGCTCAATTGTTCCAAAAGGGTTGTACAAGAAGGAACTTAAATGTAATTGTCAAGCCTCCACCTCATTTTGACTCCAATACTTCACTTGATGATATTACCATAACATCGATTGACTCATACAAGATTGACCTTGAGATACATGTCCCTTCTTCTATAGATTCATAACATGTATCTTTAAGGTCTGCCAACTCATATTCACAAATTAGTGGTCAAAAAAGGTTATATCCCCTTCATGTCTATAAAGAGACTGATAGATTTGGATTTTTCAAACCATCTAATGCTATTTATCCCATGTCTAATTTTGTCTCTTATCATCATTTGTTGATTCTGTCTCTTATCATTATTTGTCAAGTCTCACTTATCTTGTGTAAGTTTCACTTATCTTTTGACCTTTAATTGTCCTTTGTCTATACCTAGAGATTTTTTGGAAGCTTTTGGAGACCCTACGTGGAAGTCTGCTATGGTTGAGGAAATGAAGGTACTCTAGAAAAGCTCTACTTAGGAGATGGTCGAGCTACCTCAAAAAAGAAAGCAACGAGGTGTAAATGGGTGTTTTCGATGAAGTGCAAATCATATGGGATCGTTGATAGGTACAAGACTAGACTAGTTACTAAGGGTTACACTCACACTAGTAGGATTGACTCAAGAAAGACTTTTACTCCCATGGCTAAGATGAACACAGTTAGAGTCATACTCTCTTTTGCATTTAACATAGATTAGCCATTACAACAACTTGATGTGAAGAATACCTTTCTTCACGATGATCTAGTAGAGGTGTATATGGACCCTCCTCGAGGATTGATGCCAGAAGGAGGTGAAGAATGCAAGGTGGAAAAAGGTGTTGTATGTGTTTATAATAAAAATAAACATCCACTAGTTGGCCGTGTAAGAACTCTAATTATTCACTATTTTATAGGGAAAGATAAGCTGAAATCGATCATGAATAGTATGATCGATCAGAGACGAAGGAGACTAGGGTAAAGCAATCGACCACAAAAGCAAGGTTTATGTGATCAACCAAAGTATCTAGGCTTATGCAAAACATGAGTCCTCAACATGTAAAGTTAGTTAGTGTTACTTAACAGGTTAGGATTCAAATGTTTATCAAAAAAAGAGTTATGATTTAGTTAGAATACAGTTTGTCTTAGGATTCATCATATCAACTCTTTATCTAATATGGATATCAACTCTTTATCTAATATGGACAACCTATGTAGGATTAGATTTAAGAGATTATGCAAAACTCTAATATCTTGTAATGATACAAATAGGATCATATAGAAAATTTATCTTTCTTTCAGTTTTTATTGCTTTCCTTTACAACTTTATTTACTATTTTATTTAATTCCTATACTTTAAAATAATTTCAATTATTTCCTTTTCCTTTCTACACTTGTTCTTTTCTACATGTGGTGTTGTTTGGAGTAGATATACCTTTTTTGAAGTTCCAAAATCTTGGTATGTCACATTCTGGTTGATTTTGCGAGGTTACTACTAGCCCTTCTCTTAGGATAAGTTCTTATAAAGGTAGTTTCTCCTCCTTGAAAAGGCAGAAACGATTAATTGGTAGCATAATTGACCAAAAGATTATCTGACAGATCAACAACATGGACTGCATCAATTGCCGAGGGTTTGGTTCGACAAGTTGAGCCAATGAAGAAGTGTGGTTTTAATCAATCGCGGGCTTGGTTCGACAGGTTGAGCCAATGACAAAGTGTGGTTTTAAGCAAGCCTTGGCATATCACACTCTATTCTAGAAGCTTCAAAACTAATTTGCCAAGGAATTTGAGATGAAGTAGTGTGGTTTTAAGCAAGCCTTGGCATATCACACTCTATTCTAGAAGCTTCAAAACTAATTGGCCAAGGAATTTGAGATGAAGGACTTCAAAATTTTGAAATATGTTTTAGGCATTGAAGTATCTTGATCCAAGCAAAGAATCTCTCTCTCTCTCTCTTAATGGAAATACATATTAGACCTTTTAATCAAAACTGATAACTCCGCCTTGTGAACTTGTGGATGCTCCTATTGAGATTAACCATGGTCTTGCTTTCTCTTGAATCAAGTTCTAATGAATAAAAAGAGGTATCAAATAGTGGTAGGCAAGTTGATCTGTCTAGCTCATACTAGACCTAACATATCATATGCAATTAGTGTTATGAGCCAATTCATGCATAGTTCAAGTAACTGACATATGGATGCAGTGAATCGTATCTTGACTCACCTAAAATTCTCTCTGGGTAAAAGGTGTTATGTTCTCCCAGCATCTTGGCTTACCTAAAATCCTCTCCAAATAAAGGTGTTATATTCTCTTGACATTACCACATTGATGTTGTGGGATATATTGATTCTGATTTTGCTGGATCCAAATTAAAAAAAAAAAAAATCTACCTGTAAGTATGTGTCACATATGGGAGGTAACTTAGTAACTTGCGAGTAAAAAAAAAAGAATGCAGCATCACTATCTAGTGCGGAAGAAGAGTATTGTGCCCTCCATCATGCGATTACATAACTTGGCTTAAAATTCTCTTGGGTGAGTTGGGTACAACCTAAGAAAACCGATGGTACTCTTTTGTGAGAACTCAATTGCTATTGAGATTACCAACAATCCAGCTCAACATGAACAAACAAAGGATATTGAACTTGATAGGAATTGCATTAAAGACAATCTAGACTCTTGTGTAGTTGAGATTACTTATATTATGAGTGTGAATTTGTTGGCTGACATAATGACTAATGTTGTTACTATTGGTCCCTTCCATATGTTGCTATCCAAGTTGGGCATATATGATATCTATACACCAACTTTAGGAAGAGAGTTAAAATATATTAGGTGTACACAACTGTCAATTAATTAGCTGATTGCAGTCAATTAGTCAGCTGATTATAACCTAACTTTTAGCTCCTAGATTGTAACCTATTCAATTGTATAGTTGACTTACCTAAATGATTGATATGTATCCAATATAAATGCCCCTTAGTGATAGGAGTAAAAACTATCCAGTCTAATTCTATTTTTCAATTGAATTTAAACTTTTTTCCTTAAATCTGGTGTAAAATAAATGTCTAGACCAGCCTTGTTATGTCTAGTCTTGAAATGAACTTTTTTTCTAGATTTAGGTAATTGACAGTCATAAGATATCATGTAAAGCAGAATTTGTCCAAGCTATCTCTTAAATATTTCCTAAAACATATATTGCTATCCACTAGAACTCCTTTAGGGTATCAAACGAATTTCCAAGTTTGTGGACTAATACCAACTAATGATACTCGGATTTAACATCTCCAGGAACGGAGTGGAAATCTTTTGATGTCATTTAAACAATGCTATATATTTTTCTTAACAACAACCACGAGCAGTAATAATCTACCCGATTCTTCCCCTAACTTAGCATATTTGTTTGATATGCATGTCAAAATTATGTTTTTCTTTTTCTTTTCTTTTTTTTCATGTATTATAATGTCTTCCTATACTCACTCAAATTGATAAGCTCAAGACTTATTATAATATATTTGTTTCTGAGCTACATTGATTAAAATTGTGCCCATGTTTCTAGTTTTATCTCTTCTAAATATGTTTTCACGAGCTAAACTTTAGAATTTCATAAACAACGAAGTAAGTTTTCAGCACAATTATTTGTTTAATAGGTGGTGCTCGCTGTATGATACTTTTTCCTCTTTTTTTTACAGATATACTTCAATCTTAAAGCTGCATTGTATGATTGACTATAAAATTTGTTTACTTCAAGCATGATGTCTCCCTGGGAAATAGATGCTTTGATAACTTTAAGGCGTTTTACTGAGCATAATGTAAATTGCAAATTGAATTCACATCTCATCCAAACACATTACTCCATTCAAAAAAAAATTGATGCTGCAATGACAATGCACAAGAAAGAAACATAATAAGAAAAATAGAAAGATAAGAAACCTCCTCTGATCCCTGAATTCGTTCCATCTCCAGTTGAAAAGGACAATCTTCTTCTTCTTTGCAATACAAGTCTCAATTGAAGAGGACGAGTTGAAGGAGAGTGCAAGAGAAAGCAAAAACGGCACTGAAAATGATCTGAACTAAATGCTCTTTTCTCTTCGTATTCTTTGTAAAGCCTTCTGCTTAAGAAACAAAGGCAAAGTGATCCAACCACCACAATTTCTTCAAAGAAATCCCCACCCGCCCTTCTCTCTTGCTATCTTGGATCTCCCTCATACTCACTGTCCTCTATGCTTTCTTGCTTTCTGAATGCTGTTCTGTTCTCTTGTTGATAGAGAAAACCTTTATATCTTCCTCTTCTTGTTCTCTCTCACCAC
>Ga0325411_1002756_pt1 | contig 19817 bp, 9 predicted proteins | sample PopdelMetagenome_13_FD_206181 | JGI IMG/M metagenome (GOLD analysis project Ga0325411, IMG submission 206181) | Populus deltoides microbial communities from Bellville, Georgia, United States - Xylem-PdIQD-R4 | ecosystem: Host-associated > Plants > Phyllosphere > Stem > Wood/Secondary xylem...
AGACAATGCTGCGACTTTTGAACGTTTGTAGGATTTTTACTATACTGGTGGTTTGCGCTGCTGTGGGGTGGCTCAAATTTCCACTAACGTAAAAAAGGATGAATATGAGATACAGGTGTTTTTGAAGAACGGAATTTTTTTTTTATTCTGAGTGATTGATTTAATTGAGTTTAATAAACTCAATTAATTTAATAATATAATAAAAAAATTAATAATATAATAAAAAATTAAGCAATGAAAGTAAGTAAACTGAGTTAAAAAAAAGACAATGGTTAACTGAAAAAAAAAGGGCCTACTGATATTATAAATGAGAATGTGGTAGCTTTACAAAAAAAGAAAAATGAAAAAAAAAATTTGAAGTTTAATTCTAAATATTAAAAGGTAAAATTGGAAATAAAAATTGATTCTAAAAAATAAAAAAAAAACCTGAGTTCATTTGAGTTGGTCTATCAAATTTGTGATCTAATCGTGAGACTTGAATAATCTTGTAAAAAGCGAAATTAAATAAAATTATAAACCTCAATTCTTAAATCAATCTAATGTTAAAAAAAAAATTGAAAAAAAATTATTTTTTTAACAAAGCAATGAAAAAAAAGACTTGATTCAACTTAACCTACTAAGCCTACGACCCAATATATTAGCTTAGTATAACTTCTTAGAAAGGAAATTGAAAAACATCATGACGTCCAATCGCCAACCAATTTATTGTCGAAGATAAAATTGAAAAAAAATTATTTTTTTAATAAAAACCAATATATTAGATCACTAGAAGCCCCTGCACGCACAATTAAAGCGCGACATAAAACTTCCACACACTAGCGCATAAACAACCTGCACTAGCAAAGTTACCGTGCTCATTTACACTAGTCCATTATATTTGTCTGGGTTTCCATTTTGGTCCCTTAACTCCTAATTGTTTTACATAAAAATAATTTTATTTTAGTTTTTCAAATCAAACATCAACCAAGCATTGGAATTTTGCTTTGACATTGCGATAACCCCATTCTAGGCAATTAAAAAAACTATCAAATTGAAAAAAAAAAATCCAGGTGAAAGGATCAAATTATATATAAAAAACATTGAGTGACCAAAAAAAAAAAGAAACCTCCCTTGACCATGCAAATATGTCCTTTATGGTTAGCAAACAAAAAGGACTCCAATATTTGTTTAATCTTTAAATTCGATCCCTAAAGTTGTAATTCTTATAAATAAATAAAAAATGAATCTTATTCTTCCAAACCGAGCATTAATCAAGCAACATAATATCTCTTTGACATTGTGAGACCCCCGTATGTAGGCATAAAAACAAATCAGCATGACCATTTCTAAAAAAAACACAACGTTAAAAGACCAAATAAAAATAAAAATAAATTGAAGGATCAAAGTTAAAAAAATAATTTGGAACTAAAAAAAGTGGTTTCACTTTACAAATCCACCATGAAACCTCTCATAAGACACAATGAAATACTGATGCCCTTTAGTATTTTTTTTATTTTAGTTTAATTTTTAATTTATGACATGAAAGGAATGCTGAAGTTTATCCAAATGTTTATGTGGAGGAATCTGTGCTCTCTCTCTCTCTCTCTGTTATGCGTGATGCTCTCATTTGTTGTATAAGTTGTTCTTTAGCTAATTTTTGGTCATTGGTGTTAATGTGGATAAGTTTGAGAGCATTTACACTCATTTTTTCTTATTTTGTTGGAGACAAAAAGTAAGCAAGCAGGGTCTGAGATTAAAAAAGCTACTGCTTAATTCCATTTGTGCTCCTTCTTTCTCCTTAGTTCTGGGCAAAAAGCAAGCAATTAGAACATAAACAAGTTGACACTCCATTACTAGTTGCCCTTTATTTTTTTATATTAGATCGTCATTCTTCTTCAATACTGCATGACATGAAGGGAATGGTAAAGTTTATCCAAATGTTTCCATAAAGGATACAACTAGTACAAAGTTAGCCTTTTTTATCCGATCACAACTGTATAAAATTGTAGCTTAAGAAATCAGTTGAAATTTCTCAAGCTCCATCTTCATTTGTGTGATTATGTCCCCATATACACCAAAACTCTTCACTTGCTAGTGTATGGACAACTTACCCTAAACCTAAACATGTCCATATCCAAATTTACCAATTGCCTTTCATCATTTTTAAGATAACACTATACATAATAATAACACTTAGGCAAGTAAAAGTCATATGAGCATTTTATAACTATATTAAAAAAAAACATGAAAATATGAACTTCAAATATAAAATCTATCAAAATATCAATTTTATAAGCAGGTTGTTACTGTTAGTGTAACGACTAATAACAACCAGAAGCCATTATTTTTATGAAGCGTATTATAACTATAATGTTGAATATCTTCCTTAGCAAGGTTGATGGTGATGACATGCCTTTAACATCAAATACAACATTAATAAATATATGTGATTGCAACTATGACAAGGAGAAACCTACAACTACCTCTTCTTTAATGGATGATGTCTCACTATTCTTCAATGAGCCTGTAACGAAAACCATTCTATTTTTTGTTTGTTTCTAGAGATTTAGGGTGTAGCAGTGACTTGTGATATGGCTACTAATTCAAATCAGAATAGGCTTTTGGGTGGATTGTTTGGAAATGTAGGAGAGATGGATTTTAATATTAAGCTTTGTATTGGGCTTACAAATAATTTAGCTGCTACTGGAGGGATTTATGCTGATAAGACATCCATAGTGAAAAAAATTCTCACTTGGGTATATTGATCTCTCCTATTTCATTGTATGAAAGAAGTAGAAAAACCTTATAAAGAAGAAAAAAACATGGGAAAGTAAAGGTGTTGAATATGAAGGGTCGTTTTGAAGGGTGAGATGAGAATTTCAATGTCCCCTCCATGGACTATGCTATTGTTACATCAAATCTTCATAATTCACAACAGGCAAGAATAAAAGGTATAGAATGGTGGGTTGTTCCTATCAAAAGCTAGATGTCCAGAGTTTAGTAAATGTAAAAGATGCTTTGGGTATTACAGTAGCTTATGAAAATGATGCATTGAAAAGTCCATTTCAAGACATGGCTAACGAAGAGGAAGTGGAATGTTTTTTGTATTGTTGAAACTAAATTGTCTAGGATTATAAACTCTTTTGTTTAAGTTTGAGGGTAAATCTGATGGTTTGTTAGTCATGTGGAATAATGATTCATTTAAGATTTTAAACATCAAATTCAATTCTTTAAGGATTTCTTTATTTAGTACTTATGTCGAAATAGGTTTCAAATGTCTGGTAATTTGTCAATATGATATGAGTAGTTTGAAAGATAGGAAAAACTTATGAGAGGAGCTAACTATTCTTAATTTTGCTTTTGAATGACATTTGTATGTTATAGGTGATTTCAATAAAACTTTGAGTTAGACTAAGAGAAGAAGTGGGTTCTTAAATCATGTAGGAGCAAGAAGCGTTTAACACTTTTTGAATACTTGTGAACTTATTAAGCTTTATTTGCAAGGTCATCGCTATACTTGGTTTAAAGGTTCTTTTATAAGTCGTATTGATAGATGTTTGTATACCCAGATGTTATGTTGCATTTTCCTCGGAGTAGATTCCCTAGGTTAGATAAAAGCCTTTTAGATAATTGTCCACTTGTTTATGATAGAGAACTTAGAGATTAGGGTAGGAGACCATTTGATTTTTGGATTGTTAGTTGATGCACATTTAATTTTACTCTGACTTAGAGTCGATGTGGACATCCATTTGTTTTGATACGCCACACAAATTCTATCTTATTAAGAATCTTAGTTTGTTGAAAAGAAAATTACATGAATGGAAATCTATCACTTATAGGCATTTGAAGAATAAAATTAAAATGATAAAATCCAGACTTGAGAATTAAGAATAAGAGTGAAGGTGAAAGTTAACAGATGCTGAATCTAATGAGTTGAGGTGTTTAAACTTTGAATTGTGGGACTTAATCAGACATTATAAATCTCTTTAGAGGAAAAAGACAAGGAACAACTGTTGGACGTTGGGTGATAGGAATACCAGATTCTTCCATCTCTCGACTTCTCTTTCTAACATGAAGAACTTCATTGATTTAATTTTTATTGATAGAAATGTTATCACTGGTCCTTTAGAGATCAAATCTTAGGTCGTAAATGTTTTCTCCAATCTATTCAGTATTGACATTGCTCTTAAGATGTATATGTGAAGTACATGCTATAAGTCTTTAAGTATTGACTCTTCAGTTTGGTTGGATAGAGAGATTACTTTGAAGGAAGTAAAAAAAGCAGTGTGAAGCTGCGAAAGGTCTAAAGCTCCAGTGCCTGATGATTTTACTTTTAACATATATAAAAATGCATGGACACTTATAGGAGATGAGATATTTTTTTGATGATTTTAAGATTTTTTTCAAAACCAGTAAAATGTTGAAAAGGGATTAATAATTTTTATATGATATTAATTTTGAAGATCAAATTGGCTAATAAGTTCATATAATCCAGGCCTATAGTCTCGTGAATGAGATTTATAAGATCATTGCTAAGATCATGTCCTTGAGAATTGAACAAGTTATTAATGAGTTGATAAGTGAATTTCAGTCTGTTTTCATCTTAGAGATGCATATCCTTAATTATTTTTTATTAGCAAATTATAGATAGTATAAGAAGGCAACATGTTCAAGGTTTTCTCTTTAAAGTAGAATTTCAAAAGGCTTTTGACTTGGTTCCTTGGGATTTTATTTGTGAGGTTATGAGTTATATGAGTTTTATAGATAAATGGATCTCTTGGATCTAGAAATGTATATCGATGACTTATCATTTTATACTTATCAATGACTTGCTATCTAATGAGTTTCACATGAAGAAAGGTATTCGACAAGGGGATCTTTTGTCATCCTCCCTATTTAATATAGTTGTAGAAGGGTTAACAATCTTTTTTGGTAAAACAAGAGAGAGTGACCTCTATTCAGAAGTTAATATATCTTCTCAAATAGTAACTCTATTTCCATATGCCAATGATACGGTGATATTTTATCTGAATGACATGGAAACTCTTAAGAATATTAAAATCATTCTTAATTGATTTTGGCTATGCTTAAGTTTGAAAGTTAACTTTCATAAGATTATTTTAATTGGTATCAATGTTGATTTGGAATTTACTAAAAGAGTGATTGACTCTTTAAGATGTAAATCAAGTTATTTTCTTATTAATTACTTGAGGATTCCTCTAGGAGAAAATCTAAGACTATGTTCCACTTGGAAACCAGTTCTGGAAAAGATTAAATCTTATCCCAGGATGTGGAAAGATAGGATTCTTTCGGTAGGTGGAAGGCTTTGTTTGTTAAAATCAGATATGTCTTTGTTTAAAATTCCATCTAGTGTAGCTAAGAAGATTATTTCTATACAAAGATGATTCTTAAGGAGTAGAGATATGAATAAACAATCTATTTGTAAGGTGGTTTGGAATTTCCTAGCTAGGTCAAAAGTTGGAGGGATATTAGGAATTGGGTCTATTATGGAAAAACATAAAGCAATGATGTTTAAATGTTATAGTGGTACAATAATGATATTTAAATAGCTTAAAAGACTTTTTTGGATGTGAAATATTAGCCTGACAATATTGGAGTGGTTCTACAATTTACAAGAGCTCTTTCAGCAATTTAGAATGATACTGTGCTATTTGCAATAGCGTGGAAGACTATTATATTTTCTTACAAAATGCTATTTCAGGAAATAAGGCTCGAACTTCATTTTGAACTTTAAAATGGCTAGGAGATCATGTTCTTAAATACATATTTCCTAGGCTTTATGTTGTGTGTGCAAATACAAATACTTTAATATCATAGATGGGAACATGGAATGGATTTTCATGGAGGAGGAGACAATGGGATTGGAAAAAGGAAAAGGGAACTTTTGCAAATCTAGGATTTCTTTAAGTCAAAATGTCATTGATAAAAAGATTTAGAGACCATATCTAAAAGGTTTTTTTTAGTGAAAAGTTGTTTAAGATTTCTTGAGATCATTCTTCTACCAGGAGATAAACCATTTTAGTAAGATATATGATCCACTTCCACTTCTTATAAGGTTGAGTTTAATCTCTGTCTCGCCATTCTAAATAAACTACGTATAAAAGTTTTTCTCCATACACGATGTATTTTTCATGGGAATGATTAAAGTTGCCTTTTATGTAAAAAAAGATTGAGACTATAAAACATGTTTTTCTTTATTGTATAATGGTATGACAGTTATGGTCACAAGTGATGGCTTGGTTAGGATAATAATGGATTTTACCAAAGTCTTTGGATGAATTTTAGTTAGAGTGACATGTAATGATCTTGGGATTAATGCAAAGAAACATATTGCTTTTGCAATGCTGGAAACCAATTAGGATGATATATATTACTCACTTTTCTATAGAGTTCACAACTTGGGAAAAATGCTATGATGTGAGCTTTTAGTATACTAGGATAGACTTACTAAGATCACCAAAAAGTATTTTTATATGGACTAACAAGGCAAGAGTACGTAGTGAATCACCATGGATTCCTTCTCCTCAAGGTATGCTTAAGTGGAATGTAGATGCATATGCAAATCACAGGCTTGGATCCTCAGGGATTAGGGGTGTTTTAAAGGACTATGAAAGAAAATTCCTTTGTATCTTTTCTTGTTCCATAGGTACTAAGAAATCCAATAAAGCTGAGGTTTTGAAAATTTAAAAAACTCTTATTTTGAAAATATTGATTATGGTTATGCATCTTCAAAGAATTGGATTATGGAGTCCGATTCATTCAATGCAATTACTTTGATAAGAGGAAGCAATGTCATGAGGTCATGGTGGTTACAAAGTGATTTCAATTCTATCTCCAATGTCTATCTTGTGTTTTTCCTTGTGAATCTTGCATATATTCATAAAGAAAGTAACCATCTAACAAATAATTTATCAAAGAGTTTATAAAGAGGCTGATTTGATTGCCTGGTTATAGTCCTCTTTAATATATTTATATTTTGTTTGATTTGTCTGCTTTTAATAAGTTAATAGAGAAATCAACCTAGTTTATGTTTAGTTTATAAATATTTTGGCTTGTCCTTAGTTATTTTTCTACTCCTGTTTAATCATGCTTTTAATAGCTAAATAAGTTGATTAATAAAATTCATGTTTTTCAAAAAAAAATAATAATAACGCTGAATAACAATAATGAGATAATTTCATTTCATTAAATATCTATCGCTATATCATTTTATTTATGATGTGTTGTTTCTATTGAACATAATATTTTGTTGGCATTGATTTTCCATAACCAAGCATCATTGAGAAATGACATAATTCATCCTATATACTCATTAAAAGTTTTTTTTTAATTGAACTTCCAGGAGGAAAGCAAAGCAGACGGCAAAAACCACATATGGAATCCTTAACCAACCATGGAGATTGTTTGACCATGGAAATAGAAAAGCAAACCAATAAGATGTGATTTTAACCAAAAGAAAAGGAATTGCAAAGGAAACAAACAAAATCTTGGTTCAAGTTAATTATAGTAGTTAAACGACATTTACAACCACACCACAAGACTACTACTGTATTAGAAATTATAGAGAGAGGAAGATGAAGGTTGGTTGCAAGAAGAGACGAAAAAAAGAGAGAAAAAGACACAAAACTCAAAATGATCAAACACCCGGATAAGTCAAATTCCAAAAGAAAAAGGAGAAACTTGCTGCAGTTTTTATGGTTTTTTTAGCTTAGGGTGAATGAAGCAATCAATGACGTTAAGGCCATCGCCATGAGTGGCACGCTTGCTATGTATTATCGGCTAGCCATTAATACCTGGCCGACCTTAGTTTTGGTGATTCTAAAATATTTGTTGACTGAAAAAACTATTTTCTTTTTTGATTGCCATTCTTTCCTTTTTTCTTCAAATAAAAAACTTTTAAAAAAATGTGTTTATTTGTTGAAAACAATTATGAATATATTCATTATGATTATAATTATTTTTTTATTGCAACATAAAGAAGAAATAAATTATAGTTTCAAGAGAAAACAGAGCAAAATAAAGTCTTTCCATCTTAAAAGTATAAACATTATTGTTGTTAAAGCATAGCTTGTTAATTTTTAACTTTTGATTAAAGAACTATATATAACATATACTCCCTTCCTTCTTCAAAATAATTATATGTCATAAGTTACTAATAAAAAATATCTTTTGAATTATTATTTAAAATAAAAAATATGTTTTCTTGCGTTATGTTAAACATACTCATAGCCTATTACCAAAGCTTATTAATCTTCTTTCATGTATATAATTAAAAGATGCTTGCCAAGTAAAAAGTTTGACTTGCTTTTTTATCCCCTGCCTTTAAAGCCATCTTAACATATGCCGTGGCAACTATTCCATATATAAATATTAAAACTTTTAAAAACCTGATGCATTTAGAAACAATATATCTATATATATAAAACAACAAACACAAGTAATATATAATTATAATGAATAGTGTTACTATACAAAAGCTCTAATTTAAAATATTATTATTAAATATTTTCTTTTTGAGTTGTTTATTTTTCTAAAAAGTTTATAAATCTTTAAATAAATCTAAAACCCGACCTAAACCAACTAGAAAACATGAAAATAAAAGAAAAACAATAAAATTCTTAAACAAACAGGGAAATTCAAAAATAAAGAGGAAAATAACAAAGCTAGCCTAAATAATACATTTCAAGCGTAATTTGGAGGCCTTTCAAATAATCAGTCTACTCCATAAAGAACTAGGACTTGGAAAGAACTAGGACTTGGAAACCTCCTCAAAAAATTTGAACATGATTTAATAGTAGGATAAAAGTTATGAATTGTTTCATCAAGATAATTACCCTATATGACGCAACCTCTTCTTCAGCTTAGCCTTGGCCCATCGATCTATAAATATCCCTACAAGGCTACCTACATAATGTAGTTGTGGCAAATTCACAACTAACTGATCAGAACTACTTGTATCAAAACCACAACAACTTGCGTGTTTATCAATAATTTTAATCATGGTTATTTGACTTAATAAACCTGCATTGCTATGAATTTTATGCTCCTAATTAAATTGAGAGTTGGTCTACAAATTTATTTTTAGATAAAATGACATGGTTCAAAATTAGAAATGGTTGTTTTCTCATATATTTCTTTTATTATTTTTTTAATATGAACAATTTATGTTTGTTTATTGTTATTGTGTTTTTAAAAGAAAACTCTTATTTTAGGTTAAAAAAGTAGTGCTTGATTAAGGGCATATGTGTTTCAAAATCAAAATATTTGGAAGATACTTTGCTTTTAAAAGAAAGTAACACCCCCTATAAATGAAAGTAAAGTAATATATTCATCGGTGAATATTAAGGGAATTACTAGTAGAATTCAAATAATTAAGAAAACATTGGGCATGTATTTCCTCGTTAATTTCATCAACAAATATGATATGTCAATATTCTCGATGAAATTACTAATGATAATTTACCGTCGTTAATTCCCATCGGGGAATCTATTGGTAATATTGAAGTTATATCCATGAGCATGACTCCCTTTTCCCTCTCCCCTATTTCTTCTTCTTCTTTCCTTTTCTTTATGCAGAAAATAACACCCTCCCCCTATTTTGTCACCAATCTAGCTTCCATTATCACAAATCTGGTCACCTAACACCTAGGGTCTGTTTGAAATTGTGGTGGAGGTGGCGGTTCAAAATGATTTTCACTTAGAAATGCATTAAAATGAAGTTTTTTTATTTTTTAAAAATTATTTTTGACATCAGTACATCAAAACAATTTGAAAACATAAAAAAAATTATTTGAAGTAAAACAAAAATCAAAATTTTTAGGAACGCGACCCAAACACCCTCTAATTCTATTAGTATTCTTGTTAAAAGGCTTTTTAGGTTTAAAAGGCTATTATTTATATCATTCCTTGTTAAAAGGCTTTTAGATCTAAAAGGCTTCATCTTCCACTGCGTGCCAATCTTTGTAGTTTTTCCACCCCTAATTTTTCCTTATCTAATAGAATTATGTGAAAAATAAGACACTTGTATACTTTATAGAGAAGTTTATAATAATTTTATTATGCTAATACTTTGACCTTAACATGATCAATATACCTCTTATTTATAGCAGCACTCGTTACCAACTCCAACCTTTATCATGGTCGATCAAGCATTGTCTATTCTATTTCTCCATTACCAAGGAATATTTCTACCTTAGGGATAACCACCATCATGGCTTCCTTAGGAAAAGAGTTTGGGTATATTTTATTTTCATTAATCACTTTAAATTTTATAACCAATATTAGTTGTTATTGTTTTTCTTCAAACTCTTTATCATAGTTTGCATCAAGCATTGAATGGGCCATTGTAACCTTATTTTTGTGGCAAAATGTGCATGTTTTGCTTACTTAGTGATGGGTAACAAGTCCCCAGGGTATAGAAAGATTGAGATTGCCTTGATAAAAGGTACTTTATTAGCGATGATCTTTCCAATTATAGGTTGAGCTGGTCATAGACAAAATGGTTGGGTCATATTTATCTACATGGGATGTTTTATATACTCGTGGGGTAAATGGTATCTCATAAGTGTTCATATCCAAATTAGGATGAGCTTATTATGGAACTTTTTATAGGGGTATATGGTATCCAGGTTAAGGCTGAGTACTTCCAAAAAAATTTCATTAAAGTGTTTGTTATTGTAAAATATCATAGGATTTACCCCCAAATGATGGTCCATGAAGTTCCAAATCTATTTTCCATAATTTATTCTAAATTTGATTAAGTTAAACTACCATAGCTTACATAGTCTTATTGAGTTTAGAAAAAGCTATCACTAGAGTGTGGAGAAACAAATTTTAACCATCTAATCATGATATCAGGCCCCTTCAAAGGATAGTCATGATGATGTGTTGGAGGTATGAAAACATCAATGCACTCATTAGTAATTAGTAAAAGTGATGCTATTTGAGAAAATGACATAACTATTGGTTTCTATAATATATGTAGAATAGTATCCCACTAGACATGACAATATATATGTTGCCTATTAAATTTACTTAGGATTAAACCTGTCATGAGTGACAACTACCTCTATACTACAACATGGGATTACATATCTCATACCTTAAAAAAGGATTATCTAAGCTAAAAATCATCGTTGTGGAAAAGCTTTAGGGTTATATGAGTCTTAAAATGCATGAAATAAAAAAAAAAGCAATAAAAAAAGGAGCACATAAAGCAGTAAAATAAATAAAAACCCTCTAGTTAAAAAGAAGAATAAATTGCAGAAATTTAAATATATATGATTGGACATATTTCACAATAGTTGATATGGTCTATTTATATTGTTATAGAGTTAGATTTTTATGTAAATACTTGAATTTCACCTTATACAGACTTACTAATATCAAATAAAGAGATTATATGATACACTATCTGGCAAACCAAACTTCTCTTTTATTGATAATTTCATAAAGCATAACTAAGCTAAACCACCTGGTAGTTTAACTTGTTAAGAACTTGTATTCTAAGTAGGACTTAACCTTCTAGTTACTTGCGTTTACTTATACTTTAATGGTCAATTGTTTTTTATGATCGAGACTCTACTTCTTCTTAGTTCTTTCGGTTGATTAAGACTCTTTAAGCTTGATTGATTCCATTATTCATGATCAACTTTATCCTTCCTTTTCCTGTACAGAAACAAACAATAATTATTCCTATTTATTTGACAATTGTATGTTTATTTTTTTGTATAAACACAATGCTATTTGGATGATTGATAAGCTATTAGTCCTAACAAGTAGTAGCATACAAGTTGCTAACAATGAAATTATGTTCCTAAAGATAAAGTATTTCACATATGTATGCTTAAATTTAAATGATGTGATGATAACTGATACATTATCTTGTCCAGCAACTAACTATGAGGATTAAGGTTATAGATTCTCACCCTAGGCTAAGTTGGTCATCACAGGATCTAGTGGATGCATGATTTAGCTAAGTTAATGGACTTATCGAAGCATAACTATGCACCAAGCAGAAGGAGATAGCATAATGTTAAAGTCCTCAATGTTCGAGGCAGTATTATAGAGACTTATGCTGACATCTGATGAATTAATGGATGAAGCTATTACTAATTGAAAGGAAAATTGAACGGGAAGATACGAAAAGGAATGAAGCTCTTTGAAAGCTGCAATCAAAATGTTTCAAGGTCAGGTTTTTTTTCTTTATCATTATGGATTTTTTTTTGTGGAGGGATATAAAGATTATGTAAGAGAAAGACAGTTAGGAATATAATCAATGCTCATCAAATAAGATTTTTTTTTTTAATATTCTTGAGACGAAGTTGTCTATGTGTCAGGATTTTTTGGTTAATAATTTATGGGCAGAAGATAAAGTGAAATTATGATAGTTCTGAAAGAACATCTACAGGGTTTATTAGTTATATGAAATAATGCCACTTTCAAGATCACTAATATTGAATGTAGCAAAAGTTGAATAGCTCTTTTGGGTTACTTTTTCGAGCATGATTTTCATTTTGTTGTAATCTCTATTTATGTTGATTGTGTTGCAAATGAAAGGAAGCCTTTATATGAGGAACTTTCTCTGCTGAAACATGATTTTGATGACCTATGGATCCCACATAGTGATCTCAATAAAACTCTACTGGCTAGAGAACGAGGAAGAGGGCAAATAAACTGTAGCGGTGTTAGAGATTTATTTGTTGTTTGCAAAAAGAAGTTGCCTCTGTTGGGGTGTAGCAATACAGTATGTGCATAGTCTTGTAAGTCGGATTAATCTTGTTTTTGTTAGTCTTGCATAGTCTTTCAAATTATAAAACTCCACTCTTATATGTATATGCAGGAACCTTTTGGATTATTATCCCATCTTATTAGGTGGGATTCTCTTTGATAAGGTTGGAAGCCTTTTATAATATATTTCCGGACTACTGTTGGTGGTCCTATTCGTTGTTTCTAAGGTCTTTTAGAAAATATGTGCTAGGAAATTTGTCAATGTGAGTTAAACAGTATCAGAATCATCGAAACATGGAGTTTTCTGTGGACTGAATTAAAAGAGTGAAATTCTCAAGTCTCTAGGAACCTTAACACTTAGCTTTATAGCATGAAGTGACAGATTAACTCCCTAGAGCTCATTAAGGAAACTCTAGCCCTTTCAAGCTCTAAGTTAGCAGACCTGTCCAATTCATAGTCCAATTTATAGGAGACTAGTAAGAAGCTCGAATCTCTTTGAGGAAAGAAATCGAGGATCAAATAATGTAAGTTCGGTGAAAGAAATACCAAGTTCTTTCATATAACAACTTCAGTTAGAGGAAGAAAAAATAAGATAGTTAAGATTGTTACTGCTAACAATACCTTTTCTGAGCTTGATACTATCAAAGCAGAAGTTGTCTGTCACTTCTCCAAATTTATTCCAAGACTCTACTTGGGATAGACCAAATTTAAGTGGGGGAGATCTCAAGAGACTAAACATAGAATCGACTGTAGAAATGGAGAAAATGGTGACTATAGAAGAGGTTAAGGATGTTATGTGGAGTTGTGACAGTTCCAAAATAGATTTTCAGAAGGTTTTTGACTCCATCTTATGGCACTACATCCTGTGGATTTTGGATCATATAGGGTTCAACAAGACTTGGCAGCTATGGATAAAACAATGTATTTCAACTACAAGAATGGCTATTCTGATAATTAGATCCCTTTCATCTAGGTTTGTCATGGGAAAAGGTATTCAGCAATGTGGCCTCTGTCACATTTCTTATTTACTTTGTAGAGCTGTTTCTCAAGCCCTACTTAGTGGGTTTCATTTAGGAGGTATTTTATCAATCAGTAACATTCAATGCGTTGATGATACTATTATTTTTTGTCCTTTAGATTATATATAATTAGATAGATTGCTTGATTTTTTTCAAACATGAAAAAATGCTAACGGGATGAAGTGTTCTTAATAAAGCAAAAAAAATCTATAACATCTGAGACATATATAAGGGTGTTGAAATGGTAATTAGATAGATGAATCAAATGTTGTTGTTGAATACGATGTTTGATTACTGAACAGAGTAGCACACACCTCTAAAAAGGCTCTGGGGTAGCCAACGAACTAACATCTGTAACACATATGTCGATTATTTTCTTAATAATATTTATATTTGTTAAATTACTAAATAGCGCCTAAGTGAATTTGATTTTAACAAAAAAAAATACCATGATTAAAAGATGAAAATGCTTTTAGAGAGCGTAAGATTTAAGGTTAATTCAATCATTTCATTATATTTAAGAAAAATAAAAAGATGTAAAAGCCCATTTTTACATGTTTAATATTTGTTTTTTACTTTTAAAGGTAATTAAATCATTTTACTATGCTAAAAAAAATATAATAAAATCAATTTGTCCAAATATATTTGAAAATAACCAATATATCATATGGAAAAGATCTTATTACCCTCATAGTTGGGTTATTTTTTTAAGAAGGAAAAAAATAAACATTTCACTGTTTTAAACTAAATCTTAATGCGCAAAGATTAATCGCTTTGTTTTATTTCATTTTAATATGTTAATAAATGTTAAGCAAGTTTTGAGATGGTTCAAATTTTGCTCGGGTTTAAAATTGAATTTTCACATGAACTCATTAATTAGGGTCAATATTAGTAATAAGAATACTACTGTCATAGATGGACATATGGGATGTATATTTGATTGCCTTCCATTCAAGTACATTGGCTTGCCTTTAGGGGCTAGTCCCAGCTGAATTCTACAAAGAAGCCCGTGTTAGATAATGTCAGAAATCAGCTTCTTACTTGCAAAGGAAAGTTGTTTCTTAAGAAGAGGATTTCCCTCATCAAAATGGTTCTTAGTAGCATTCCTATCTATTACCTATATCTTTTTAAAACGTCGAATGGAGTGGCCAAAAAGTTAGTTTCTTTGTAGAGAAGATTTTTATGGTATGGTGTAGTAGAAAAATAAAAAATCTATAAAATGGCTTGGAATATAGTTGCAATATCAAAAAGAAAAGAAAGTACGAACGAGGTATAGGTTGAGGCTCTATAATTTCAAAAAAGTAGAGCACTTCTCTTTGATATTGCAACTAGTTGGCAAGAGTTTATCCTACAGAAGCATTAGTCAACCTATGTAAATGGTATTCCATAATTTTTAGGCTAATTATTACTCACTAAAAAGACATATGTCAGTGTACTCTAGCTTATCGAATTGTTCAAATGCTATCAAATATGGAGTTTGGTTTAGTGTTCGTGATGGCACTTCCGTTATGTTTTGGACTGATAAGTGGCTTAGTTGACTGTAAATAAAGTATGCAAAGTTTTCGATATGGAAGAGTGGAATGACAAAGCTTAGATTTGGCGTTTTATATTGGAGAACAGAACTTAAAGGCTAGGAGATTCAAAAAGCTGCTGCTTAACTTGAGATGATTTCCAAAGTTATTTTATGTCAGAATGTGTGAGATAAATAGATCTGGATTCACAATCCAAAAGAGGATTCGACTTGAAAGTCTTAGCTCCACCAAAGACTTTGAGGTTTATATATGAACATTTTGTTTACACAGAGACTGGTTTGCTTCATAGTAGTTATGGTATTAAGAAATGGAGTAATAGATGTAGAATTCGGCCTCCTTTTCCATAGAAAGCACCAGAATTAGCACTTTGAAATAGAACACATAATGTTCTTCTTTGGAAAGGCTAGACTTGTCTAAGATTGGTACGGTTCTAAGGGATCTAGGGGGTGTTTTATTTACATTTTTCAGCACCGACGGGTATTCATAAATTGAATGAGGCAAAAGATTTAGCTATTCAAAGAGCTCTTCAATTTACTATGAGTTATTCTACACGAAGAGATGTGAATGTGGTTATTCAATCAGATTCTAAGAATGCTATTAGTTGGATAGCGATGGGTGTAGAAGATAGACTATGAAAGCTTTAGAATGAAATTTGTTGCCTACAAGGATGTACACAGATACTAATTATGTTGCTTATAGTCTTGTTAGGAATGATATTCCTAGAGAAGATGAATTGTTAGCTTGTTTTTAGTTTTCTTATAGTAAGCATTGTAACTCATCCAAGCTAGTTACTTGGTGGCTTTTAATTTAATAAAATTATGATTCTCATAAAAAATACTCATATTTTTACTACTCGAAAATTGATAAATAATAATAAAAAAACAAAATAAACATCGAAGAAAAATATTCTCTCATTGTTTATAGATGAAAATTGCAACAACAAATTTTCATTAGTAATTTTTTATGAAAACAGTGACTTAATAAAAAATTAATAATAATAAAATTTCATCAACATTTTTGTCGTGTCAAATTACTTATAAAAATTTCATCAATGATTTTAAAAGGATTTAAAACCTCATAGTTATCTCTTCTCCCTCATTTCTTCTTTTTGTTTGATTTCAATTCAAACTCTAACCCTATTTCTTCAAATTTTTTACAACCCCTTGTAAAATCCTTCTACCCAACCCAATGGCGTCAACATAACTTCCCTCCATTGGTTTTATTTCTTGTCATGTTTCACTCCACCTCCTATTTATATGTAAAGTTAATTTATTAAAATTTGTTTGTAATTTTTGTAATTTGCTTGTATATTTAAGTGTTTTAGTTTTTTTTATAATGATAATTTTATTATATTAATATATGATTTGTATTTTAGGTTTTATTCGGGATTTAGGGAAAATGAATTTAATTTGTCACTTGATAAAATTAAATTTGACTTTGTAACTTAGATGTGTTAGAATTGAAGGAATAATGAGTAATTTAATGGTTACCGATTGTTTTGTGTCAATTTTATTGTTAAGTTGAAAATTTAAAAAAATATTAATTTCGTGCGGGATTGATAATAATTAAAGGTATTAATTTAGACTTAATAAGTTTGAATTGAAAAAATAATGAATAATTGATAAATAATTAATAACAATTAGAGTATTAATTGATGTTATTATTTACTAATGATAGTATAATATGAAAATTTATAATATTTATAATAGAGATAGTGATGATGATGGTAGTAGTTATGATAATAACATTTGTAGTGATAGTTATGGTAGTAATAGTAATAGTATTAGTGATAATGATGATGGTGATAATGATTGTTATGGTAATGGTGATATTGATAATGGTTATGATGTAGCAACTAGTGGCGGTGGCAGTGAGGTGATGGTTGTTATTTTGATGATGGAGGTGTTGAAAAATTATGATACGATAGTGATAAAATTATGATTATATTGACAAAAGATAGTAGTGATGGTGTAGTTGACAATGTTGTGGTGGTGGAGTCGACGGTGGTATAATGGTGTGGTAATGGTTATTGTTATGATAATGATATTGTTGCTGCTAGCAATAATTAAAGTGGGTAAGTGATGAAGTATTGTGAGTTAGAGGGTTAATTGTAATTTATTCTTAATAAATAATTAAAAATATGTTTGATGATATATTTTAATTTTTGAATTATGTTCATTGTTTTCTTATAGGTATTTGGATGGCTTAACCATTGAGGACAATAGATTAGGCATCTTTCTTCAATAGAGCGAATTTCAGGAAAATAGATAGCAAAATGGAATGGCAACCTCTCTATGTAGTTTTTTTTTTTTTTTTTATCTTTTGATGTTTTTTTTTAAGTTATTTTAATGTATTGTTCATTAATTTTTTTTTAAAAAAAAATGTTTGTGTATAGAATTTCTCCTATCTCATTGGTGTGCACTATTTATATGAATTTGCTACTTAAATCTTTCAATAATGAAAACTTACATGTGTGTGTAATCTATTTAGCATTATTTAGATGAAAAGTTCCTCATTAGTCTTAACGGAAGATTGTGTTTAATAGATTGTGCTTGTACATTGAAAGAGTCTTTTTATGTCATATAGGTGGCTAGGTATAAAAAGCCAACTTTGGTTTATTTTCAAGTGAGTGAGCTGAAATACACAAAAAAAAAGGTAGTATTTTCCCACATCAAGATTTTTAACATAAAATTCTTGGTATTGATTTATTGAGATAACTTGCTTAGTTTGATAATTTATTAGGGAAGATTGTGTTTGATAGTTATTGTATTTTTTACACCTTCCTACCTAACAGTTCAAGCATGTTGTAAATATACACTGACATGCCATCAACCATCGGGGAGAAAAACTTTGCAAATGTTCTTGGTCCTTTGCTTGTGACTAATTTATCATTTTAAACAATCCATTAAGAAACTAGCTTGTCACCTAGTGAAGTACTAGCATATGTCCTTCTAAGGCAAATGTTGTTTAAGAAATAAGGAAAAATCAAACCACAAATGGAAACATTACTAGAAAATTAAAAAATATCGACAAAATATTCTATTGGCATATAATGAAAATTCAATCTATTTATCCCTCATGTTTATGAAATAGGCGATGGAATGCTATCTTAAAGATTTTCTTATTAAGGTTTTCTATTTTTTCGACAGTTCTATCGACATTAGAAAACACCAAAGAAATTGCTGGCAAAATATTTCATTGGCATTGGGAAGAATATTATATCAACATTTCCATCAACGTTTTCATTTTTTATATGTTTTGTTAGTCCTCATGTGAATAATTGCTCACCTATACTACAAATTAATGGATTATAATACAAATTTTGGATTTTAAAAGACTATGATATCATTAGATTAAAACATCATATATTCACAAATCAATAACCAAACAGCCTAAGATTTTACTCATTATTTATTTACGTACATTCTAAAAAGATGGAAAATTTCAAAGAGAATAAACTAAGTTACATTGAAAGAATTCTCATCTCTGAACTCATTTGAAAAACTCAACTCCCTTTAGAAGAACTTTATTTGGAGAAATTTCTTTTGGAGGAACTCACATCTCTGAACTCATTGGAGAAACTTAACTCTCTTTGGAGGACTCTCATTAAAGGATAAAGCCCATACTTAGAAAATTTCTAAGTGACTGTGGGTTCCTTGGAGAGTGGTGTTATTACACTAAGGAGTCTAAGTTCATCCCTTGAAGAGTTATAGGGCTATTTTCGTAGAGAGCCTTCGTGTCAATTTTATCTTTGGAGAGTTATGCAATTGCACTAAAGAGCTTTAAATTCATCCATTTTAAGGTAAATTGTGCAATCGCACTAGGAAGACTAATCTCATCCCTTCCTTAGAAGGTTGTGAAGTTGAGCTCTTCTCCTACGCTGAGTCCAAGGGAGGTGGGCTCTTCCCTTAACTTAGCTTATGGCTTTGGGTCCAAGCATATTACCTGAGACCATGGGTTTTCAGGGTCTTTTATGCTCATTAAATTTTAGTTTATCATTATTCTTATTATATACATCTCTTATTAATTCTTGAGGTATATGATATGGATAAGACTTTACTTAAATAAAAGTTTTATTTACTTTAAAAGATAGTTACTTAATTTTTATTGAATACTTCTCTTAGTAGTTATTTAAGTATATTGTATAGATGAGACTATACTTTTATTTAGTAAATAAAAGTTTTATTTACTAAATATCTATATTACCATGTATATACTTTTATTCTTATTATTATGTTTTTTTTTTTTGAGAACAACAATTATTGATTTATAAATTTGCTTTCACACTTGCATTTTTATTTTATTTTCTTATAATCAAAGACTCCTATATTTTCTTTCACACCACATGTCCTCACAAGAACTTTCTAATAATGAAAAAGTAATAAAAAAATTAATTTAGAACAAAAAAATAATCAAAACAAAACACAAGATAAACTTTCTGTACTTGACCTCATGTTGGTAACTTCCATGGAATGGTGCGTGCACTTTGCCGCCTCTTATCCCAGCCCACCAAATTACCACACCATCATCACCCTCT